>Ga0114940_10000671_pt1 | contig 14700 bp, 10 predicted proteins | sample ColdCreekSource_FD_87195 | JGI IMG/M metagenome (GOLD analysis project Ga0114940, IMG submission 87195) | Groundwater microbial communities from Cold Creek, Nevada to study Microbial Dark Matter (Phase II) - Cold Creek Source | ecosystem: Environmental > Aquatic > Deep subsurface > Groundwater ... | reverse complement strand
TCTCCCAAGGCAACTAAGAATCTACTAAATATATACGTATAGACAAAAGAACATGAGAATATAAAAATCCTTTCTTTAATTAATAATTAAATTTGTTGTGAAATTGGGATAAGATGGAAGATTCACTAGTGATATATTGCTAATTCTACCAACAAATCCTTACTTAAAACAGTTTATTTTATTTTCAATTTGATTAATGCGCAATTTACTCAGTATTCCGGCATGATGCTTGCCACCTTCGCCTGCTTACTTGCTGGCGGAATTTGCACTCTCGCCAACAGCAGAGATTTCGTCGAGAAGGCGCAAGAGAACATGATCAAACTGATGGACAAATACCCTGTCGCTGAACCCAGCGCAGGCGGCAACCTTTCTGCCAAAGCCTCCTGGGACAGACTGCAGAGCGAAGTTAGTTTTTCAAGCTTTAATTTAGGCATGATCCTCATGAGCAACAATTGCATCAGTTCAGGTGCTGCGGCATCAGCGCGACTAGTGACTGGAGACCTGAGCTGGGAGGGTTGCCTGTCTCGTGCCAGTGCGAAAGCGGTTCCGAGGGTTGCGGCGCACTAGGGGATGAATTTTACTTTGATCAAGGCTGCTTCGCAAAATTGCAGACGCACTCCATGAACCTGGTGGATGCTCAGGGTGACTTGGCTATATCCGTGTCTGCTTTGCAGGTTTGGATTTAATATTTGTGAGCGCGAAATTTTTTCTAATTTTGTTTCATACTTGCAGCTTATTTCCGTGGCTTTGTCTCTAGGCTTTGCTTACTGTTTAAGAGAAGCTCCAGCAGGATACGACCATCTTTAAAGAAGTGAATTTCACATAAAATTGAGTCATCTAGCCACGTGTAGAAAATTGATGGAAAAACAGCATTATATATTTATTTATAATTTAATTTGAAGCCTAAGAGCTTAATGAAAATGTGATAAGAAAAATTAAACCATTGAATATGCCAATTAAAATTGCAGTTTTGTATTTGTTTCATAACAGTTCTGTTTTTGAAAGGACGTGTATACCGATTGTGATTGGAACCAGAGCGGTGACTGAAAAAAAATGATTTTGATGAAAATAATCGATCTGCCAGCAATAGAGACTGCGCCCAAAAATACTGTATGGAAGCGCTTGTTCATATATCAGCGAAAATTAAGGGGCTACAAATAAGATTGAGGCAGCCATTTAAGGCTCGTAAGTGGCAAAATAGAGATTTCGACTCTTGACTATTTTAACGAAGTATGTTGCACTCATCATCTTTAATTCTTTAATAGTTTTAGCGATAACAAATTGATAAGTGAGTTTTTAGGCACTAGCGCAAAATTTAAATCAGCAGTTTAATTGTGAGGTCTACAACAGGTGTACATAGTATTTGGCAGCATGATTCGCAGTCAATTAATTCGACCAACGACAGTTCTCAAAGTGGTGAGAATGTACAATAATTATCAGATTATCCAACATTTTTACCTTTTTTAACTATAGCTAAAAAACGCGTCTCCTTCTCGCGGTCACTGATCAAAATTTCAGATAGTGCAGTTGAGTGTAATCGCCCTAGGATCTCTCGTCCTCGTCATTTACTATTTGCACGACTGCGATACATTTTCACACCAAGAATTACTAATTGATGGGACAGCCCTCGCTCTCTGCTGTTCAATTGCAACCTTTGCAGCCTCAATAATTACAGTTAACATCCAAAACTCAAAAAGATTAGTGAGAAAAATTCAGCAAGTACTATCGCAGAATTAAAAATATTTTCTTATAGGAATTGATGGGCGCAGTGTTGCAACTACTGGCTTCAATCAATCTGATCTCGCTCAAAATTAGTATTGGCGCTGAAACTGTTCACATTGTGGATAATCATTTGTTAAATCACCAAACCAGCGTTGAAGCGGATATGACTACACCGAGGGAAAATGTAAATATTTATTCACTAGAAATATTTTTGAGTAATATTTTTAGCTCAGCCGGCCTTACTTTCAATTCATGTATTTTCAAAGATCTTCATCACAGGCAAAAAATAGTCCTTGATTTGTTTCAACAATTTACACAGCCAAAAATCTCAATACAAATAGAAAAATCAAATTATCTGATCTAAAACAGCGAGGATGCTTATTTTAATTAAATTTCACCCTGCTCATGGTCTACTTGTTCAGATTTGAGCACCAGAAATTAAACGCCCCACCATTTTTGCAAATCTTGTTACTCGTATTTTCAGTTCTACTGCTGCAGCGATGACACTTCAGATTCTTGTATTAGGAACAATTACTATTGGCCCAGAAATAAAAATCCTCTACATTGCTCAACTGATCAAGCTCGGGAGCAGGAGCTATTTGTTTTCGGAAATGTATGTCTCCTGCAACAATCTCTGCTGACGATCTTTTGCTGGACAACATTAGCATGTGATCTAGTTAAGGTATGCATACAGAACTATGCCAGGACTAATGTCAAAATACTGGACACCGTAAACGATGTAATTTATTTCACAACAAATTATTTGAACACGTTTTGAAATCTACAAATTAACCATTACAGGTATCAATGCTGGTGATTAAGATGATCGTCAGCAAATTTTTGGCACTGTTTTGTAAAGCGTTTGTGGATTATTTTCGACGCTTACTACGATAAAAAGACTTGTGATATGTTATGCCTTTAACAATAAAATTTAGTTTATGAAAAATCTGGCAGCATATCATAAAATTATCAATTTATCACCCATTTTTTACTGGAGCTCACATAATGGCTTTGAATTCATTAAAACGAGACTTTGAGTACAAGGCTGTGGGTTTTGACAAATTATATCTAAAAAAAAATAGCACCAAAAGGAACGCGCACTATATATGCAATTGGATTGGACAGTAAAGAGTCATCGTTGTGAAGCGATAAGTGGCGCGTCTAACTGATAAGCTGGTTTTCAACAAGATCGACTCGCATCATTAAAAGCCTTTCGGCCCTGTCACTTGGGCGCTTTGCAATGGGTTGTGGCTTGTGCAACTGCATCGGTGGCGTCATCCTTGCCATATTCAGATTGACCCTCTTCGTCCTCAACATTGTCTTCGTTGTGAGAATTGCAAATATAATTCCGAGTACTACTCTTTTAATCACTATTTCTGCATTTCAATAGTTGGCTGGAGGAGCTGTAGTTGCCATAGCCACACTAATTTACATCAACACCGAGGAATGGAGTGAAATTTATTCTGAAAACACGCGCGTTGCGTCCATTGTTTGCATGGCTGGAGGCAGCATGACCATCCTAGTCGCTTGTCTCGGATTCTATGCTGTGCTCAAGAAAAATCCGTGGGCGATGTTTACGGTATAAAATTGAGCCAAAATACACTAATTTCTATTAATCCATTGATTACAAATAAAACATATAATATGACTCCACTTGCATAGAAAATATTCTCAAAAATTTATTTTTTATGGTAGTCTCGAAAATTTTCAATCAAAATTATACTGGAAGACTTTTTATCTTCAATATCAGGGCAAAAAATTATCTAATTATGATGTATATCAACATTCATCAAATTCATATTTTTTCGTTGATTTTTTGGTTAAAATTCTTAACAAAAAGTATTTTTTGCGTAGTACACTGGTTTGATGCTTGCCACGTTCGCCTGTTTACTTGCCGGCGGCATTTGCACCTTCACCTACAAGGAGCACTTTGTCGAGAGGGCGCAGGAGAACATGGTAGAGCTGATAAAGCGATACCCTGCCTCAGACGGAGTTGGTGACATTTTCGCCAAAGACACCTGGGACAGGCTGCAGAGCGAAGTGAGTTTTCAAGCATAATTTGACTCACCTTCATCACGATCCGAATCAGTACAGGTGCTGCGGCATCGCAACGAACTTGGACTGGATCACTTATAGACCAGGGTTGGGAGGATTTCCGGATTCGTGTTTGTGCGACAGCGGTTCCGAGGGCTGCAGCGCAGTGGGCACCTTCGATCAAGGCTGCTTCACCAAAGTGCAGCCGCACACTAGCGACATTGTGGACGCACAGGGTGGCACTGCGATCTCCACTTCCGGTCTGCAGGTATATTTTACCTTCACTTCAATTAAATATTAAGTCTCTATCGGAGCTATTGTTTTTCAGTTGATTGCGGTCGCTTTGTCGATGTGCCTCGCCAACTCTTTCCATAAGAGAAATCGCAGCATGGATGTCGTTTAGCATCCAATTCTTCCACTATGCTAGCAAAAAAGGAGGCCAACAAAACTAAATTTTTGTTGAATTAAATGTGGAAATAAGACGGATGTGTTTAAAATAACAAAAATTGGCAACAATAATAAATTTTTGTATTATGCGTGTTGTTTGTAATTTTAGGTACAGGTCGTATTGATTAATATTAACAATAAATTATACTAAAAAAATCAATCCACATAAATCTAATTTATGCATTACATCTTTTGACACATAATTCATAAATTTGTTTTCCCATCCGGTAATTTTTGAACCTAAAACATATCCTGATTTTTTTCCTGTGAGTCATTTCACAGTTTCAGAAGGCGTTGTCTCTTAATTGCAATAAAATTGTTGTTCATTAAAATAATTATGTGGTGAGGTAAGAAAATGACAAATAAGTGCGAATGATCCATATTTATGACATATCCACAGTTAAGCTTCTGAGGTGCTGACGAGCTGAACAATGTAATTCAAGATAAGATTATCCTAAAATCATACTAAATAAGCCATATTAAAGTGACATTGATATCGCTATTCATATTTTCCTATTTGTGTGCTAGAAATTTCCACAAAATAATAATTTTTGTTAGTTATAAACGCTAGCTGCTGGTAAAATTATGTTTTCTTAATTTGTTTGGTTAGCTACAGTTTTTCCAAGCCTTTAAATATACAACAAAAGCGCTCTTAGTATTATCTGAGGTGGTTAATCCAATTTTGTCCTTGATGATCTCACCCGCCTTTTCAAACATCGATTCCAGGAGAGGAAAACGTCAATGCTTGCTTGATCACTGCATATCTAAAGCTGAGTCAATTATTGAGCCGGGCGGAGTAGCGATAAGATAAGAATCGCTTCCATACATCACCGAGAGTCGGAATGGCAGGTAGAATACGTCCTGACAGCGGTGCTCGCTTTCGAGGAAAAAGGATGGAAGCCAAACTCAACTGCGGCGCCTCGACGCTCAAATACATTCTCTTCGTCTTTAACTTTGTATTTCTGGTAAAATTTATTTTTTCTTTCGCACCGAAAAGCGGCTGACTGAAAAATGATCACTTGCAGTTTGGTGGCATCGCCGTGCTGGTCATAGGCGCAGTCATCCTTGCGAGCATTGGAACTTATGGCGCCTTCTTGAACAACACGGTTGGTTGATTTTTATAAAATGTGTGATTGTTATTCTCATGCTTTTTGTTAGGCTGCCGTTCCTGGCATTATGCTGGTGACAGCAGGAAGCATCATTGTAATTGTTTGCTTTTTGGGATGCTGTGGAGCGCTGCGCCAATCTGTCTGGATGTTAAACACGGTAAGCTAATTATTATTTATGTTTAACTTATCCTTAAGTTCAACATTTTAAAATCTTCTGTTTTCTCTGATTATTAGAGCACGACACAAATTTTTCTAAACACGTATTATTTAAAATTGTTTGTAATTATAATATCAGCAGCATAAGGCTTGAACTTGTGACTTGATATATTTTTTAAGAGGATTTCAAAAAGAGTCAGTTAGCAATTTATGTGGTTTTTTTTAATTTTTGCTCTTTTCGTAAAAAAATGTAAAAATTTCTTTGCAGTTTGCAGGCTTCATGATAGTGATCTTTATTTTCCAACTCATTGCCGGCGTACTGGCATTTGTGTTCCAAATTGACTTATTCCAATCGATGGATACGGAAATGGTGAGACTAATGGAATTGTACACCAACGAGGCAGACGGAGAGCTGGCCAGGAAAACGTGGGATGAAATGCAAATCAATGTAAGGAAATTACTCATATTTGCTAATTTAGTATTTTTACTAATCCAAGACATTTTCTTCTCCCAGCTGGAATGTTGCGGTATCGATAGCGCCGGGGATTGGAACGTGATTGCTGAAATTAACCCTCCTAAGTCCTGCCAGTGCTTTTCCGGAGATGATAACTGCAGCCCAGTTGGATCCTTCAAGGATGGATGTCGCAGCAGTCTCATAAACTACTTTGAGTCCATCCAATCTGCACTTGGAATCGTCGCCTTAGTATTTTCGGGTGTTGAGGTAAGGTTTTTTTTCTTCGTAATTCAATTTAATTTTGACGCCATATACGCCATTATAAAACACTCACAACATTTTTTTGGTGTGTTCCAGTTGATCGGGGCTATATTTGCTCTGATCGTCGCCTATAAAATTAAGCGAAACTCAGAGCTTCCATCCTATAGTGGAAGAGGTTCTTCGAATCCCTACAACGTGAGTCGGCGCTCCTTCGGCGACGACTGATTTCACATTAATTTGTAGCTCATCAGCAAGTCCATAAAATACTCCACAGATAAGCTCCATCATTGTCATCATGAAATCTGAAATCAAAACTCTCTGATTTCTTAGGAGGATAATCATAATAGAATTTGTCAATAATTCTGAGAAAGATTTCTTGTACATATTTGCTTTATAAGTTTGCATTCCGCTTCACACTTAAAGTCTGCCGGTTGCATACCAAACCAGAAGGAGCTTGGATTCAACACAAACGCAAAAGTGCACGCAGAGTGCTTTAAAACTCTATGTTATTTATTTTATGTCTCGTCAGCAATAAAATATTTTGTAAACCAAATCGCAGCCTTTGATCCAGATGAAACCCGAGCATTGCAAATAGTTCAATTAGCTGTATAATAAAAGCAATTTACACTCAAATCTATTGTATCTTAAAAAATTTTCTTTTACTTTCTATGTTTCCACCAACATCATTATCAAATTATGTAATTTAGCAACATTTTAATTTATAGTAGACAAATCATAAATGTACTTATTTTAAGTTAGCTAAGATTTTAATAGTTTTATTGCAAATATGCTGTGGCACGTGCCACATAGCATGTAAGAGTGTTTAAAAATGACTCTTTTTATTCATTGGCTCAAATTGCAATCATCAATCAAAGCAAATTGGTGCTATCACATAATATATTAAATAAAAAAAAATTCATCAACTAAAACGTGCAATTTATACAAAAAGAAAATATACAAAAGTAAATTGTTATTTTAAAATATTTTTATTTATTTTTATTTGTAAACAAAATTTTAAATTTTTATGTAATTTTTTAGTAATAAATAATATGACACTAAAAATTTACCTAAATATAAATTAAAACAACACAATACTAATCATACACTTTTTGGTACTGCGATTAAAACTCTTTTAATTTATTTTTAAAGACACTTAAAAATTATTTTAAACTTTTTATTTATAAATAATATATATAATAAGAAAGCCAAGGCACGCTCATATGGTGTCCAAATGTATTTGAAGTGAGCTCTGAAATTGTTTAATATGTACAGTGACAGAGGATCGGTAAACCATGTAACAACCAATAAAATGTAATATTGCAGTATATGTTAACCTTCTTTATAATTCACAGGCCATATATCACTTGATTAATCAGATATAGCTAGAAAAAAGTATGCCTTGAATAATTTGACGAACCTGGGGGAACCAGTGCAGCTAGATTACTGGGTATGCTTGCTATAGAGTGGTTCAATAAATGATTTTTTCGTAACCACCAAACATATTTTAAGTCATGGATTTAACGAAATTTCTTTTGTTGGCAGTAATATAAAACATAACGTGACAGTGAAAATTTCACAAATTTGGCCTTAATTGAAACGATTCTGTCATGCCGACTAAATTTCGTTTCAGTTTCTAGGGCGCACAGCCGCATTCCGAGAAAGCGGCGCCAACCAGAAAGGGAGCTCATTACAAAGACAAACATGATGTTCTGTGATTTTGATTGGCGTGAAACGCGCACATATATTGTATAACTAAATTGGCAGCGCTTCGTCATCCCCGAGTGTGCGAGACGAAAGTGAAACGGAATTTTTCCGCGCGACGAACCGTCCGATAATGAGACGCACTCGTCTCTTTGTCGCCAGCATTCGTTTGGTGACTTTGAAACGGCAGCTCATCTCATCATCAGGCGAAAGCCCGAGTGTGTGTGTGTGTTTTTGTATATATTGTTCGGTGCGAGACAATGCAGCCGCAGCGAAACAATCGCATGTGCGCTTTCTTGCCATTTGCGGAGGCAGCCGTCGTGACGGGCCGGGGGGCGGCGTGAGCGGCGCCGCCGCCACTGGCGCTCCCGAGGCGAGAACCGAGAACCAAGAACGGTGTGCGCAAGCGGCGCTCTCCGCAGTCAACTCGCACGCGCGCGCGCGTTCAGCTCTCCGCGTCGTGTGCTTCACAGTGTCTTTTTGGCAAAGTGCGACTGCTTCAATTTTTGGTTTTCTCTCTGGAGTTGCCCTCAGGACACAAGAATACGGACACCTAGCACGGATTTCACAACTACTATTTGGTCAATTTTTGGTAAGTTTGATGAGTGAAAATATGGAAAATTATTTGAGCTCATTTTTTATCGATGTTAACTTTTCAGCAGTGTTCGTTTAGTAAGACAATTGAATAGTTTTTATTTGCTCAGCAATCAAAATTAAAACGTTTGAATTTGTTTTAGTAAATTCCCTTTGATTTTTGAACCATTCCTAAAATTTTTAAAACAACCTTTATAAAAAAGTGCCCTTTCGTGACTGTCACTCGTGGTTTTTGAATTTGGCGTATAATTCACAAGTACTTTTCATTTTCAACGAGCATAATAGTGCAAGAGGATGAAATGCATGTTGATTTGATGATAGATCACTTACCATTTTAACTACGGTGTACATCATTATTTGATTTCTGCTTGAAAACTGACTGAGCTATAGAAATAATTCTATGATAAATGAATCAGTTTTGAATCAGCACATCCAATTCTCATAAAATAACGTAAAACATCATTAAAATATGACAATTCTCATCTTCTCAAGATAGAAGAGAAAACACTAAATTGACAGAAGCTTTTATATCAACCACTTTTTACACTCAAAACTAGAAATTTTACAGGTTTGCAATGCACATCATAAAACGCCTACTACACAAATTGACCCTAGGTCAAATGTGCATAAATCTCCATGTTGCAATAAGAAACTAAAATTATCCATTTTTTTATTGAGCTCCAAAAATTTCTACTATTTCGCGGAAAAATCTTGTTTTTTACCTGTCTTTGTCTAAAGGGCTAGCAAAATTGTATAAAAATAGGGGTTGAAGAGACATATATTTGTTCTCATGATAAACTGGTTCCAATTCATTGGCTTCTGAAGCAAAAGATTAACCGTGGCTCCTAATTTTTAATGTAAATCTCGCGAGTCGTGATGATATGAGCTAGAGCGATTTTTCAATGCGGTCAGCTTTCAGGAATTAACGCGAACAAACAAATTTATCAACCACAAGTATATCATTCAACAGCGCAGTGACCACGTGCTTGGTGTTCTGAAAGTAAAATTTGGGTCTTTGTTTCACGCCATTATGATGTATACGTGGTCCTAATTAGATTAGAGCGAACTAGACTCGCCGCTGCAAAACCGCATTGGCGCGCGATTTCTCTGCAATGAGTGAAAGAGAAAAGTGATTAAGGAGAGTTAATAAGCATTCCGCAATGATGGATCAGCCATCAACTAAATTCAACTTAAACGCTACAATTGCAAGGCTTGCTACTTTCCAGGCGCAACAAAATTATATTTAATTTGCGAAATCATCAACAAATTTAATTCATTGAGAGAAAGATGTTCTTACATGTAGTAATTAGCTAAATTTTTCCCTGGAGACTATATCAAGAGATGCTCTACTTAATAAAGTAAGCTATATAAATAATCATGTTTAGTTGCTCCGAATTTGAGAGTAGAGTTTTCAGGTTCTCGTGGCTAAATCTCGCTTAACACTTAATGCGAATTTAATGCTTAAAATAAAATTAAAATCGTTTTTAAGATAATCATGTTGGATTTTGACTCCCTACATACAGTTGTTGTTAGATAAATATTAGTATCAATATCAGCTGAATAAGCCACCAAGCAAAGCCAAACATTGACATGCATTCACTGCTAACTTCAATTTCAGGGGAGCAGGGATACTTGATTATATTTGTACTAAAACAAAGAAAAATACACAAATATCATCAATAAGGAAATGAGGACACAAGTTTTACATAAATATAAAATATTTTATTAAATAAATTAACTAATTATTGCTATTATTTTCAAATGTTATATATTTAAATTTTTACACAAAAAAATGAAACAAAAATATAATAAATTAATATAAACAAAAAATTTAATATTTTTTTTAACTAAAAAGTCTAGCACATATTGAACAGTTTTAACAAAATGTGTTTTTAAAATTTACCTATGTAAACTGTTATGGTAAAATTTGAAAATATGCAACCACAAAATCCTTATAAGGACACTTTAGAAACTAGCAGATTAAGCTTTTGGGCTAAATGTGCGTTTCTTAAACTAGTTCCAAGAATAACCTATAGCCGAGGCACAAATTTGCACATTTGGGCTTATGCCAATGAGAGTGCTAATTAATAGAAAAACGCACACCACAGCCTAATTGCTGGTTGCAAAGTTGGGCATTTATGTGCGAGGCGAGAGATGTGCGCGAAAATTTTGTTCTTGTGTGTGGCGTGCGCGCAAAAGTTGGCGACAAAAGCGAGCGAGCGAGAGTCACGCACCGCTCCCCGCAGAGAAAGACAAAGATTCGCGAGGCAATTTCTCTCAATGTGCTGTTCCCCAAACCCCAAAAATATATCGACAATGGAGCGAGTGCGCTCTGCTTTGAAAATTAATTGAGACACGCGCCGCTGACATGGTTACAGTTGGCGGCGGAGGGCGCGGTTGACACAGCCCGACCGCGACCAAACAATTATGCACCAAGCGCGCCGCGCCGCGCACTTCCTCCCCTACTGCTGCTGCTTTTTGCGTGCGCCGTTACCTTCATTGGTCCAAATAGCACCACCGGTGTGCCGAGTGGGTGGCTGGTTGCGCGACGTAATCGACCTGCGAGTGACCCGGAATTTGAATAAATTGGTCTCATCTTCATTATTTTCTCAAAAAATAACGGTTGCAACATTTTTTTTCTACTTCCGTAACTTGAGTGGTGGTTGCTCTTCCTCCAGCAGCGCTTCCACTTTTGCAAGATTTTTGATGGGGTGATATTTATTTGTGGCTCCAATTCAGGCTTCGCAAAAGGGTTTTTATAAAAAAAAAATAAAAAAATATTGCATGTTTTTCAGAAAATTAACTTTTTTATAATTCCGGCCTTAACAATTGATAAAGTGCTTAAAAAACATAGTCTGCAGAGATGGCTTGCAATTAATAATTAAATTAAAACCGATTACATTTGGTGAACTATTTAGCGCCTGGTGAAAATTTGTATTCAATTGTCAAAACTAAGTCGACAAACAAAAACAAAAAAATAGCTCTGCTGCTTAGTGCATAAGAATTTTTTTCATAATCTATCAACATGCGACATCCTACTTTTAGGACAATATTTTAGCAAATTATATACCATATAAATTGAGGGGCCTTTCATCCGCTTGATGGTAGACCTTTAGCTCTCACTTGCCTCTTCCTAGGTTATTTAACGCCGCGTTGATAAGCATCTTATGCAAATGAAGTATTTTCTAACTCTGCTGAGATTACTCAAATAGAAAAGCGTGCAACATAATTAAATAGAGAAGAAAGTGCTCTGCCGCTGCGGTAATCTACGGATTGAATTTACATGCACAAGTAACTGCCGACGTTTGTTGCTATTAAAATAGAGAGTGAAGTACATGTATGTAGACGTTAAGTACATAACTTATCGACGTCTCTGATTTAGTTGCTAAAATTCACTCCATCAAAGCACAAGCTTATTTTTTCCAAAAATTTACTAAAATTATATCTGATTCATGAATCTGCTTGGGGCTTCTCAAAAAAGGTATTGCAAATTAAAAGATTTTGTGATTTATGAGTGGGAGTGTCAGCACAGTAATACTTCAAATTAAATCACTAACGCGAGCTTGTAATATATTTGCTTGACTCTGCAATTACTCTTTTTTACAAAAAGTCCTCGGTCATAATTTTCACTCAGCAAAATAAAGAAACTATTTGTCCACCCTGAAAAGTTTGGTTTAAAAAATGTGAATTTTTGATGGTTGGACCATGATTTTGACTTGATAATAGAGAAAATTAATTGATTTAATTAATTATAACCTCAATTTGAGTTTCATTGTAATTTTTCTCAATAAAAAAAACGTTACATCTGCTAGAAAAAAAGCTTATCTACTTTGCTTTGTCAAACACAAAAGAATAAAGCAATTCATTTAAAAAATGACACAATACGCACTGATGCAGTTGAAAAGGTTTTGCCCAAGAAATAACGTTTTGTGACAGTTGCTAAATGAATGCGACGCCATAATTAGAAGCTATTTTTACCGTGAGCAACAACAATCAAGGTCTCGGAAATGAACCAAAAACACGTGCTTGCGACGTACGCATGCTAATGCGCATTGTCTTAATGAGAAAGCAGCAGCAGCAGCGAAATAATAAATTAGGCACGTAAATAAAAAGTGGCCGCGCTCTTTTCTCTCTTTTCGGTGTGTTCGGGCGGCGTGACGAGACGAGAGAGACGCAAACACATTTCATCGCAGCCGCAGCTTAAAATATAGGTCTCTTGCGATTCTGCATTAAAAGTTCATATCGGCGTAAGAGAGAAAGATGAATTACCCTTGCGTGCGACGCAGAGTGGAAAGAAAACGCGGAGCGCGCGACGAGTGTCATGAACCTCCGCGCGCGCAGCCTCACTTGTATTTGCTCCGTGGGTGATGAGCCCGCGGCTGCAGAAAAATCACTGAACGAGTTAATTGCCGCTTTTTGCTGATGTCGCTGCGCGAGGAGACGCGATTCTGCCGCGCTGCATCTCGACAAGCTCATTTTGCCCATGCGACTGCGCTAGTTGTGTTTGCCGCACACATACACACGTGTGTACGTAGGAGGCTGATGTGTAATGAGTTTTGGTGACGCGCGCAGGAGTGTGTCTCCTCAGGGAAAACATTCACTATCTGCGGTGTGATCAAAATTTGAGAGGAAGTGATGTGTGTGTGGAATCGACTCTATTAATCCTGATGCTGTTTTCTCCAATTTGGTTGATCGCAGCCACTAATTGAATGGATTGGTCAATCTTATGGTTTTGGTGCTTTTATTTTGGTGAAATGAAATACAAATATCCACTCATTATTTGGTTGTTTACCTGTTGCAAAAGAATGCATTCTCAAAAATGGCAAAGCAAAAGCACAACTATGGTAAGAATAAAATATTATTTTTCAAAGATATGCCGAGGTTATCAAAAATTTAATTTAAAAAAAAATTAATAGAGCAGGAATTTCCATATGCTGAGTACTTTTGAGTGGAATGCGTGGCATTATAATTAGGAGAAAGCAATTTTGAGAAACTGCTAGTAGCATAATTAATAATCAAATCTGGCAACTTAGTTTATTTTGATTTAAATCTGTTCTTTATACATTGTCATTTTTATTGAGAGAAGAACAATGTTATAATTTTGTATGGCCTATAACCTTTTACTTTTTTATGCCATTTAGTTAAGGGCAGTTAGAGGATCAATCCTTGAAATTTGCATCTAAAAATTGCACACCGATTTTTTTAAATCGCCACGATGTAAACCCCCCCCCCCCCATTTTTAATTTCAAATAACAAAACTTCAAATTTTTAATTAATACCTATTACCCCCAAATTTTTTTCGTTTTTGGTTTTCGGAGGTTTGTAGATTTCAATTCAATATGTGATAAAATTGTGGAAGGAAAATTTTGAGCCGTTTTTTTGCAATACAGACTCCTTCAGTCATTTTTTTTACTTCTTAAAATATGATCAAGACATCATGTAAAGAAACACAGCTGCTTTTGATGTCTGCCTGAAAAAAAACTAATCTGGGTTGCTGTGAATAGCAATTGCCACAAGCCTAGATTACGCTATTGATTAAATAGGCTCCGAAATTTGCTGGAACAAATGATTAAATATGAGGAACTGATTCAAAAGCAATTCTTTTCGAGCGTTTTTTCCAAATCACTGCATTCGACCAAATTCAAGTGAAAATAAATATAGCATAATAAATTTTACATGAATTTTAATTTTACTAGCAAGTTTTTTATTAACTACAGTAGTGTAACACTCAAATATACTTTTCGCACTTGTCCAGAAACAAATTTAATGACTGTTATCGATGTTGCAATTGCAAAAGGCAAAGCCGAAATTCCATCAAGCCACATAAACCACAGGGAAGTTGATCGCGCACCTTCTCGTGAAGCGCAGCATGAAGTGTCTGCGTCGGAGAGCGCGCAATTAAATTAAACGTCAGAGTATAGTTGTTGCGAAACATGCACAGCGCGGAGAGATATCAGCGGCTTGATACACAGTCGCGAATTGCCTCACGCGGCGAGCGATATACCTAATACGAGTTTGTGTGTGTGCAATTAAAAAATTCTTTTGTTGGCGCTCAACGCACGCGGCATGCAAGAGCAAGGGTTCAGACAATGCACAATGAGAGGATGAGCGAGAGACGCCCGCCCGCAGTCGAACGCAGAGTTGAGCGAGTTTGCCAAAACTTTTGTGCTGCAGCAGCTGAGCGCTGAACTAACTGCTGACTTTCTCAAGAGAAGATACATT
>Ga0114940_10000670_pt1 | contig 14711 bp, 17 predicted proteins | sample ColdCreekSource_FD_87195 | JGI IMG/M metagenome (GOLD analysis project Ga0114940, IMG submission 87195) | Groundwater microbial communities from Cold Creek, Nevada to study Microbial Dark Matter (Phase II) - Cold Creek Source | ecosystem: Environmental > Aquatic > Deep subsurface > Groundwater ... | reverse complement strand
GCCAATAAAGCTCATATCTCCCCGCAACACGTTCCAGAGTTGGGGTAATTCGTCTAAACTGCTTTGACGCAAAAATTCCCCCAAAGGAGTTAGACGCTCCTTATCAGGAAGCAATTTACCATCACTATCCCGTTGGTCATTCATGGTGCGGAATTTATAGAAAGTAAAGATGCTGTTGTTCTTGCCGACTCGTGCCTGGGAAAAAATAACTGGACTACCCATCTTGAAGTAAATGGCGATCGCCAAAATAGCCACAAATGGCAACAGGAGAATTAGAGCGATCGCTGCTAGTAATCTATCTCCCAAAGATTTTATGAGTCTACTAAGCATCTTAAAATAATTGAAATAATAGTGACTTTAGAATTATCCAACAAGATCAGGGATCATTGCCTAAAAACTCTCCCCCTCCAGCAGCATAACCTTCTTGGTCGATATCTTTTTGAGCAACCACGGCGACGATTGTCAGCCAAATAATTTTCAGATCCAACCATAAACTCCAGTTATCGACGTACCAGACATCCAGTTCAAACTTCTTGATAAAGTCTCCATCTAGATTACGCCGACCATTAACCTGCGCCCACCCTGTGATTCCTGGTAGGACATCATGACGACGGGCTTGTTCTTCGTTATATAGTTCCAAATAGCGCACTAATAGAGGACGAGGCCCCACAATGCTCATTTCACCTTTCAGGACATGCCATAGTTGAGGTACTTCATCAAAGCTAGTCTTCCGTAGTAGCTTGCCAATGGGTGTCAAGCGTTCGTCATCGGCTAGTAATTCCCCACTACTATTTCTGGCATTAGTCATGGTACGAAATTTACAAAATTGAAACACGCGACCCTTTTTACCTGGACGAGGCTGGGTAAACAAAATGGGACTACCCATCTGGAGTCGAATCGCGATCGCTGCCACTAAAATCAGGGGAGAAAACAGCAATAAAGCGAAGGCTGCTGCTAGGCGATCGGCAAGAGATTTAATTAATTTGGCCATATATCTAGATAATTAGGGAAGTTTATTTTGCTAATGCTTGGTGATAAATTTGAGTATACAGTTCAATAATATTCTGTACGTCGTAGCTGGCAACTTTATGGCGACCATTTGCCCCCATCTCCTTTGCTTGCTGAGGATGATCGATCATTTCGGCGATCGCCTGACTCAAAGCCTGAATATCTCCCACTTCTACCAGCAACCCGCAGTTATCGGACAAGAGATCCTGAATACCGCGAATTTTAGTGCCAATGACGGGGATGCCCGCACAAAAAGCCTCCATGATGCTGCGGGGTAGACCCTCTCGCCCAGATGTCAGCAACAAAGCCGTGCTAGCACAAATTAAGGCGGGGATATCATAGCGAAAACCCAAGAAATGTACCTGTTGTTGGAGATTTAACTCTTGGGCTAACTGCTCAATTTCAGGTCGGGTGTCCCCATCCCCTGCCAAAGCTAGATGAACTTCAGGGCGATTAAGCTGCTGGAGGGCTAATAACTGATCCCGATGACGTTTATTCGCTGTGAACTCAGCGACAGTTAATAGCAATACATCTTCAGGCTTGAGATGCAATTCCTGACGAATCCCAGCAATTTGCGCTGGACTAACTTGACAGCTATCATATTTATCAATTTCTAATCCAATGCCAGGAGTATAAAAAATTCGCTCATCAGGCAACAGATGATGCTTTCTGGCAGCGGCTTCATCTTCTCGATTAATGGTAATCAGATAGTCAGTCCAGCGTCCTCCGATCCGTTCAAGGTTTAAAAAGAGAAAGTTAGTTACAGGATTTCCTTGCTGATGAAAATGGAAACCATGAGCGGTATAAATAACCTGGGGCTTCTGTTTGATTTTTAATTGACTGATGGCATAACGGGTCACAAAAGCAGCTACGGGAGTATGGACATGAACCAAATCATAATTGCCCTGAACCACGATTTCTTGGATACGGGGGACAGCATTAACTAAGTTTCTGGGATCTAAAGGATTCCGTGACCACGGCACATCCCAAACAGAGTTCAGAGCCGCCACACAAGCTGGGTTACTGGTAATATCTACGGAAACACCGTCCACCTGCCAACCCAAATTACGATAGTGATGTACAAAAGGTAAGATAAAATCTTCAAGAGTTCCCGCGATCGTGGTGACGATCAGTATTTTGTAGGTCATTTTTTTGAGATTACTATGAAAATTTTTTATTTAATACCTAATTGTAATCTTTAATTATTTATCTACACACCCCCACAACGTGAGTTGGATGAGCCACAAAATGAAACGGTTTAGATTTGGTTAAAGGGAAAAGGGAAACCCTTCGCACAAGGGAAAAAGTAGTACCTCACTTATTTGAGAAAGGCTATAGTGCAGACTTGGTTTTTGTAGCTACAACTCTCGACATTTCATAAATAGTGATTAATAATTGAGTTCTGATTAAATATATATTAACTTTTATTGTCATCACATATTCTTATTCAATCATGGATATTTATATTTTAGAAACTAATTCTCCTCAATGGCGGGAGATTCTTGCTGATATCAAGCACGATATCTATCAATTACCAGAATATGTTGCTTTGGAAGGAATTAGAACTAACACTATTCCTAGAGGATTTTTAGCTATTGATCACGAAAAAATTTTCTTCATTCCCTATTTAATTCGCTCTTGTCAAGATGTTTTGAATCTGGAGACAGAAATTTTTGATGTTATTTCACCTTATGGATATTCAGGAATTATCTTAAATAAAAATGCCCAAAAAGATAGTAATTTTTGTAATTTAGCTTTGAAAAAATTTTATGAATATCTAAAAAACCAACATATTTGCTCTGGTTTTTTTAGGTTGCATCCTATTTTAAATGAAAATTTTCAAAATATATTTATCTCCAATACTTTTGCATATCAAGGAGAAACAATATCTATTGATTTAACCTTATCTGAAGAACAAATTTGGAGTGATACTAAAACGAAACATCGCAATAGAATTAGGCGCTGTACTAATAATTTCAATTTAAAAGCTAAAATAGTTAAATTCTCTCAAGATATTTCTGTATTTTGTGAGCTGTATACAGAAACAATGTCAAGAGTAATCGCTCAAGATATTTATTATTCTTTTAATACTGAATACTTTCTAAAAATGGATTATTTCCTGGGTGACTACTTATATTTATGCATAGTAGAATCACCATCAGGTGCAGTAGCCTCAGCGGGGTTATATTCAGTTTGCAATGGCATTGTTCAAGCTCTATTTGGGGGAATTAGCAATGATTTTGTGGCACAATCCCCCAGTATTTTAGAAATTGACGCAGTTCGCTGGTGGGCAAAAGAACAAGGTTATCAGTACTTGCATCTGGGAGGTGGCGTTGGTGGTTCAGAAGATGGTGTTTATCAATTCAAGGCTAAATTTTCACGCCAAAGACATCCTTTTTTAACCTTGCGAGCTATATGCGATCAGAGTAAATATGATGATTTAGTAAATTTAAAAGCTCAAGCTGCTCATATTCCCCTTTCAGAACTCCAGTATTCTAGTTTTTTCCCAGCTTATCGTTCTTTTTAGGGAGTTGCTGAATCGAAGACATAAAAAATCAAATTTCTTACTCAAATCTATTCTTAGAATGAAATAGAATTAGTTCAAAAGTTTAATTTACTGTTATATTTTAGCTACATAAATTACAGTGAACCTTTTAACATGGCTATTCTCGTCACAGGAGGAGCAGGATATATCGGCTCTCATTCCGTACTAACTCTCCAAAAAGCAGGATACGAAGTGATTGTCCTTGACAACCTCGTCTATGGTCATCAGGACTTGATAGATGAGGTTTTGAAAGTTAAATTGATTGTTGGCAGTACTTGCGATCGCCCTCTCTTGCGAGAAGTCTTTGCCAATCATCAAATCGATGCTGTGATGCACTTTGCAGCCTATGCTTATGTGGGGGAATCTGTTACCCAACCAGCAAAATATTATGAGAATAACCTGGTGGGTACTTTAACTCTATTGGAAGCCATGTTAGAAGCAGATGTTAAAACCTTTGTCTTCTCTTCCACCTGTGCCACCTATGGCGTTCCTGACTCTGTACCCATCACCGAAGATCAGTCCCAAAATCCCATCAATCCTTATGGTGCGACGAAGTTGATGGTAGAGCGAATTCTCCAAGACTTTAGTCACGCCTATGATTTCCGTTCCGTATGTCTGCGTTACTTTAACGCTGCGGGAGCAGATCCTGAAGGCAACCTAGGAGAAGACCACAATCCTGAAACTCATTTGATTCCCTTGGTATTGCAGACTGCTTTAGGTCAACGGGAATCGGTTTCGGTCTTTGGCACAGACTACGACACCCCTGATGGTACTTGTATCCGAGATTATATTCATGTTCTAGATATTGCCCAAGCTCATATCCTCGCCTTGAAATATCTTTTGAATGATGGGGCAACAGACGTTTTTAATTTGGGTAATGCCAGTGGTTTTTCCGTTAAAGAAGTGATTGAAACAGCACGAAAAATTACAGGAAAAGAAATCAAGGCTGAATTCGGCGATCGCCGTCCTGGAGATCCTCCCGCCCTAGTGGGTAGTGGTGCAAAGGCTCAAAAGATTCTTGGTTGGCAGCCTGCCTACTCTAACCTCGATGATATTATTTCCCATGCTTGGCAGTGGCATCAAAAACGACATCAGTAAAAAGGCTTCGCCGTTCTAAGCCTCCAGTCCAGTAGGGTGCGTTACACTTTGTTAACGCACCGAAATCAAGAAGATTACGGCGATCGCTCATAAAAATTACATTGGTGGACTACGCTTTGTGTGATGCGTTACGGCTATGCCTAACACACTCTACCCCTACCCCACTAAAGGGAGATCCCTCGTTTATTACATAGAACTATTGCCAGATTCATTTAAACAAGTGCTAGTTCCGTATCCTTCTACCCAACCTACAAGATTGGCAATGCGATCGCCATTTGCCAACCTGATAATCTTCATCTTTTGACTATTGCTGATTACTTTCAGATGTTACGCTGAAAACCAATGGTGATGATAATATAATAGTTCGCAGCTTAACTATAAATAGTTTGCAGTTTAAACCTATCAAGCCAATCAAATCTAGACTAAACTATGACTCTGACTCAACAGCGCAAGCAAGAACTAATGACAGAATACCAAGTTCACGAAACCGACACTGGTTCTGCTGACTTGCAAATTGCCGTTCTTACCGAAAGAATCAATCAGCTCACTGCTCACCTCAAAGCCAACAAGAAAGACCATTCCTCTAGAAGAGGACTGTTGAAAATGATTGGTCGTCGAAAAGGTTTGCTCGCCTACATCCAGAATCAAGATTACGAACGCTACCAAAAATTGATTGCTCGTCTTGGTATTCGCCGTTAATCACCAGACATTATGCCCTCAGATTCTCCACGGGATCCTTTACCCTTTGAACCCCGTAACGGTAATAAAAAACAAAAGCCTGAAAAAACCGCTCCTACAACAACCCCAAAGCAAAAGCGTAAGGGTACGGCTAGAAATTCTCGCCCCAACTCTAACCTGTCGGCCATCCCTGATGTGGTGAGTAAGCGTATGGGACGACGGATGGCGATCTTCTGTGGTATCCCTTCTGTCTTGGGAATGTTGTCCCTGGTGGTTTTTTATTGGCTGAAAGTAAATAAAGTTGTCGAACTTCCTCCCTATGTCGCTTTTGCCGTCTCCTTTGGCTTTTTAGGTTTAGGAGTCTTGGGTTTGAGCTATGGTTTGTTTTCCGCTTCCTGGGATGAGGAAAATGCTGGTAGTGCTTTAGGGGGCAATGAGTTTAAAGTTAACTTAGGCAGGACTAGGGATGCTTGGAAGGCATCTAAAAAAGCGGATAGTTAACCGTTCAAATACATTAAAGATCATCTAAGGCGATCGCCCCACTCCATTTTGGAGAAATATTGACTACCATTACTGAAGAAGATAATTCACTCAATAAATTGGGGTTATTAATTCATGATTGTAGTAATGAAAGTCGGTTCTCCAGAGGCAGAAATTCAGAGAATAGAAGCAGAATTACAGGATTGGGGACTAACTCCCGAGAAAATCGTAGGCAAACACAAGATTGTCATGGGTTTAGTGGGGGATACTGCATCCTTAGATCCTCTACAGCTAAAAACCATTAGTCCTTGGATCGAAAATGTCTTGCGAGTGGAAAAGCCTTATAAAAAAACCAGTTTGGAATATCGTAATGGGGAATACAGTCAGGTAGTAGTTCCCACTCCTATGGGGGACGTTGCCTTTGGCATTAATTCCCCGATCGCAGTAATCGCAGGGCCTTGTTCCGTCGAAAATGAAGAGATGATTATCGAGACAGCAAAGGCGGTTAAAGCTGCTGGAGCCAGTTTTCTGCGAGGTGGCGCATACAAACCGCGAACTTCTCCCTACTCTTTTCAAGGTCATGGAGAGAGTGCCTTGGAGTTATTAGCCGCGGCACGGGATGCTAGTGGACTGGGCATTATTACCGAAGTTATGGATACTGCTGATGTCGATAAGGTGTCGGAATTTGCCGATATTATCCAAATCGGGGCGAGAAATATGCAGAATTTTCCCCTGCTCAAAAAAGTCGGCGCGCAGGATAAGCCAGTGTTTCTCAAGCGGGGGATGGCAGCTACCATTGATGACCTATTGATGGCAGCAGAGTATATTCTAGCTGCGGGTAATTCCAACGTAATTTTATGTGAGCGGGGCATCCGTACTTTTGATAGCCAATATGTCCGCAATACCTTAGATTTAGCCGTCATCCCCGTATTGCGTTCCTTGACTCATTTACCCATCGCCATCGATCCCAGCCACGGTGTCGGAGTTGCTAAATTTGTAGCGCCGATGGCAAAAGCAGCGATCGCCGCTGGAGCGGATTCCTTAATGATTGAAGTTCACCCCAACCCAGCCAAAGCTTTGTCAGATGGGCCCCAATCCCAAACCTTCGAGGGTTTTACTAGCTTAATGGCGGAATTAAGTGTGATGGGCAAAGCTGTTGGTCGCTGGTCTGAATCTCCTGTAGCAGCAGGCTAAAGCTAAGGGATAATAAGAGTATTAGTCTGTTTTCCCCAGCGAAATTATGAAAGATACTCCCACTGATCCTGCTGCTAGCGATGCTTCCCTAAAGTCTACTGACGAAAAAACCACACCGTTACGCTGTTTTGTCTCTTCTCTCATTTCTGGAGCGATCGCTTTTGCCGCTTATTCCCTATTAACTTCTATCGTCCAGACTTATGGAACTAAGGCAGTTACTTCCAGCAATCCCCTGGTAATCAACCTAACCTCCGCCGTCAGAACAATGGTAATGGGGGTTGTGGCTTTGGGGACAGGAGTTTTTGGGATGGTGGCGATCGGTTTATTTCTCTTGGGAATTCAAGTGACGGTACAAAGTTTCAAAAAAGCTTGAGCTTACTGTATTCAATTTGAATGATTTGATGTGTTTCAATCGAGGAACGTTTCAACGGCGATCGCAACTAGGCTAAGCTGACTACTAAAGTCTCGATTTTCATCTAATTGCTTTTTGTCATGCACTCGACCAGGTCTGGCTTTGGTTAGAATAATTACTCGCTTTTGACTTGTGCTACCAGTGATGTGCTTACTTGTGTGTCTTTTTTTTACCTGTGAGTAATGCTCTTTCTGTTTCTCTGGATTTTTTGGGCGTTGAATTGGACGTTCAGTCCCATCTAGAATCACCTCTTTAACATCAGGAAAACGTTGCAGAAATTCTTCCATATTCCGCAACTGGCGAACTGGTAATACTTGTTGGCAACCCAACGTTGTCTCTAACAGCTCTATTTATTACTTTTGGTTCGCAAAACATAATGACAGTCTTGCTTTGATAGCCAGTCTGCTAGATTAATATTGCCAACGGTCGGGCTTGCGACTCGCCGTGAGACGGCGGTTCGTTCCCGACCAAATTCTCGCTCTCCAATTACTATTACTTGGTATCCTTTTAATAGTCTCAATGTTGATTTTAGTAGTCTCCTTATTAACAACGGAGTCTATTCAACTAAAAACGGCGGCAAATCAGATAGATAAGCCAAGTTTCAAACCCAAGACTGCATGAGCGACAAGAATCACCAAGGCTGTACTACCCACGTAAGCATGTATTGTTCTAGCGCTTGCTTTATTGCCAATAAAACCTGTAGCAGCAAGTACAGCATTGATCGTTAGGAGGGAGATCACCACTGTACCTGTCAAAAAGTGAGGACTCTCCAAAATGGGCTGTCCCTGCATTACCAGAGATAGTACACCTCCTGTATAGCCAGAAACCAAAAAGACATACATCAATGGGGCAATTTTACGATGATCAGCCTTATTTTTAATTGCCACTTCCATATTGGCAGTTGCTAAAGTTCTACCTCGCCATCCTGCCAAAGCGACAGCACTCCCCATCACGAACACCACAATACTCATCATCAGAGGGTGTCCCCAATGAACTATCGGTTCTGGAGTTCCTAAACTACTAAACCAATTGGCGATCGGCTCAATTGAAGATCTGATACTCATGTTTTACTTAACTAAAATTAACAATACTTATAACTATACCTAAACCTAGTGTCATTAGAAATTTTTTAGTTTGACATCCTTGTTGTCCGAGAATCGAAGGCGAATTGTTTTTTCTTAAGTCTGCAATAGTGAGATTAACTTTAGCTTGCATAGTTGTATCTGCTATGAAAAAATTAGCAAAAACAATTCGATAATTTTAGTCTCAGATGCTTGATTACTTGGCATTTTCTAGTTAGTTTTACATTCTAAGTTCGGTAGAACCATAAAACTAAAGACAAAGTAATTATCCCTGCTTTAAGCAATCCAGACAACACAAACAATATCAATGAAGACGAAGATATCTACTAAAAGTGTTTAACAAAGTGTTGGACACTTTCCAGATATGATTTAACTTCACTAGTTTTGTTAAAAAGTATTACTTTGTAGAGAGCGATCGCAATTTAGTTTCAAAGAATCAGAAAGACGTGGTACAATGCTGCGTCTTTTTGATTAAGCGCTTAATTAATTGGGGTACGCCTGTACTCTACTTACCCGCCTTCGGCTTTCTGTTAGATTAGCTTTTGGGTACGTTTTGGGTAAGCATCACATCCAACAAGTGGTGAGTAATGGTGAAGGTGAGAGACGACGTGCCGTAGCACGGAGTGGGCGAAGAGAGACTCGAACTCTCACGATTTCTCGCCACATTTTGAGTGTGGTGCGTCTACCGATTCCGCCACTCGCCCTTCTTTGGTGACTTTTTCATCTTTAACATAGCAACTATAGCATTTATTAGCCCGTTGACCAACAGGTTTTTTAGCTCAAACAGACAATTGGCAAAAGTTCATTGAGGTAGCTTGATTTGCTCACAGCCCAAATAGGTTGCACAGTCAGGAATAATCGTATTTAAGTAATAATCAGCATCAAAGATTACTTTGTCATCTACCGTTCTGCCGATCGCATGGCGATAATGTTCTGATAAAAACTCTTCTTGGATAAAACTATTCCCCGCTTCGATCATCACTGTTCCAGGTTCCTCGGATTCAGTAACTAGCAAAGCAAAAGCATTTGACTCTAAATCTATCTTCAATTCCATATGGGTGAGTTGTTCGTTTTCAATGTGGGGAACTATATGTAGAGTACTCATGGTTAATTTCTAAGTGATGAAGCATATTTATCATTGTGTCTCAAATTGAGCTTTTTTTATACAAATTTAAGATGTCTCATGCACCTACCCCAAAAGGACTCAGAAAGCGACTTTAAAAGTGATTAATCCACTTGCTATAAAAAGTTGTCACAATGGAAATAAAACCAAAAATAAACAGAAATTTAACCCTGCTACCCAATTTCAAAAGCACCGAAATACTATGGATTTATCTCAGGAAGTTACCAAATCTAAGCCGACAATTATTCGTCTAGAAGCGGTGGAAAAAGTATACGGTAGCGGAAATACTGCGGTTCATGCTTTGGATCAAGTCGATCTAATTATCCATCAAGGAGAATATTGCTCCATTATGGGGGCATCAGGTTCGGGCAAATCTACCGTCATGAATATCATTGGCTGTTTAGACCGACCCACCGCAGGCAAATATTACCTAGATAACATGAGTGTGGCTGAATTAGGGGATGAACAACTAGCTGAAATTCGCAATCACAAAATTGGCTTCGTGTTTCAACAGTTTCATTTACTCCCTCAAATTAGCGCGCTAGAAAACGTAATGTTACCAATGGTTTATGGGGGAATACCCAGTAATGAAAGACGCGATCGCGCCGCCGCCGCTTTGACTAAAGTGGGTTTGGCAAACCGCATCAATAATCGACCTAATCAACTGTCAGGGGGGCAACAGCAACGAGTAGCGATCGCCAGGGCGATTGTGAATGAACCATTACTACTACTAGCAGATGAACCGACAGGAGCGCTAGACTCTCATACGACCAAAGAAGTTTTAGCTATTTTTGGCGAGTTGCACGATAGTGGCATTTCCATCGTGATGGTGACCCATGAACCAGAAGTGGCAAAATTAACCGAGAGAATTGTCTGGTTTAAGGATGGTCAGATCGTCCATTCACATCTTACTCCCGAAGAGATGCTGACGGTAGCGGTCGCTTTTTAAGTTTTTTAGGGCAATTTATTATTAACTGTGAACTACTAACTCGACGCAAAGCTTATCCGAAGGTGTCTATCACGGATACCTCTTCGCATATACCCTTTAGGGCGACGCGAAGCTAGTACAAAGAGTGAATCCTTTAGGGCGAATTCCGAACTATTAATTAATTCAGATTAAGCAAAATGTAGTTTTGTATACTAATATAATCATTAGCTGGAAAAATTAGCAAATAGTCCTAGTTGAACCAGTAAGCACATGATTAAGTTTAAGTAAATTAAAGAGCGAAACGTATTTATCTGCACGCTTCGGCGTTCAGCAATCAACAATGAATCATTCTCCGCTAGAACCTGGTCAATCCTTACTTTACGATGCAGAAGCGATCGCGTCTTTCTATCGTTTTCGACCCTGGCAGGTAATCTGGCGGGCGATCGCTGTTATTTGGTTATTTGGCAATTTCGCCCTACATCTTTATTTCGACAAATTAACTAAGCGAGAATTAATTAATCAGCCTAAAAGAGCCAGAGAAATTCGCAAGATCATTACCACTCTTGGTCCAGCCTATATCAAGGTGGGACAGGCTCTATCTACCAGACCAGATTTGATTCGGAAAGATTTTTTGGATGAGTTGACGAAGCTACAGGATCAACTACCACCATTTCCTAATCATATTGCCTTTAATATTATTGAATCGGGTTTAGAACAATCCATCTCCGAGGTTTATCGTGAATTTTCTCCCGATCCTGTGGCAGCAGCTAGCTTAGGACAAGTATATAAAGCTGTATTGCATAGTGGAGAAACAGTTGCTGTAAAAGTTCAGCGTCCTAATCTCCGCCCAAAATTAAGTCTTGACCTTTATTTAATGAGGCTTTTGGCTGGTTGGGTAGGACCTTGGTTGCCCCTCAATCTGGGACACGACCTAAGTTTGATCGTCGATGAATTTGGCTTGAAGTTATTTGAGGAGATCGACTATCTCAATGAGGCTCAAAATGCCGAACAGTTTGCGGCTAATTTTGCGGGAGATCCTGAAGTCAAAGTACCCGTGATCTACCATCAATATTGCAATAATTTTGTTCTCACCCTGGAATGGATTGATGGTATTAAGCTGACGAATGCCTCCGAGCTAGAAGCTGCGGGGTTAGACGGGGATAATTTGGTCAGAATCGGCGTAACTTCAGGTTTACGTCAGTTATTGGAATATGGTTTTTTTCATGCCGATCCCCATCCTGGGAATCTGTTTGCTACCCTGGATGGACGGATGGCCTACATTGACTTTGGCATGATGGATCAGCTTTCCGAGTCCATGAAGGAGACTCTCGCTAGTGCAGTAGTCCAGTTGATTAACCAGGATTATGAAGGGCTAGCCCAGGATTTTGTTAACCTGGGCTTTTTGACTCCCGATACTGACATTCAACCGATTATTCCTGCCCTCGAAACTGTCCTGGGTAATGCGATCGGTGAGAGCGTGGGGGACTTTAACTTTAAGACTATTACCGACGAATTTTCTGCCTTAATGTATGAATATCCGTTCCGTCTTCCCGCTAAGTTTGCCCTGATTATTCGTTCCCTAGTAACTCAAGAAGGATTGGCCTTAAGTCTCAACCCCGATTTCAAGATTGTGGAAGTATCCTACCCCTATATTTCCCAAAGACTACTCACAGGAGAATCACCGCAACTCAGAAGGCGCTTATTGGATGTGCTGATTAAAGATGGTAAATTCCAGTGGGAAAGACTGGAAAACATGATTAAAATCGCCAGTGCTGATGATAGCTTTGATTTATTACCGACAGCCCGCTTAGGGTTGCAGTATCTCCTCTCAGAAGAAGGAAAATATTTGCGCCAGCAATTGTTGATTGCTTTAACGGAGGGCGATCGCTTGCACACCGACGAAGTACAAAGACTGTGGAGTTTGATTCAAGATGATATCAAGCCCCAGAAAATATTGGACTTCGCCTTTAATACCTTTCGTCAAATTTCTGCTGAAAGTGTAGCAGCAATTATTCCCTCTGCTACCGCTTCAAGATAGCGAAGTGTATCCTTTAGGATAGAGTAGTAAAGAGTTTACTCTCATTTATTCCGAGACTCAAGTTAATAATTTTTTAGATGTATTATTTACCCCAACCACCTTTTCTTGTCGCCCTCGTCGGTGTCTTTATCGCCATTACTGCTGGGTCAGCGTTTCAAAATCTCCTAGACCAGAAGTTAAGAGAGTCTTATCAAAACAAGAAACAAGCAACTTCTTTCAAAATAGAGTTTGCTAAAGATCCAGCGATCGCCATAACTTTCTCTGGTATTTGTCTCGGGGTTTGGGTATTTCTTGGGGGAGGATTATTGGTTCTCGGTTTTGGACTGATTCCCGCCTATGGAGTTGCTCTATTGTTAACCCTGTTTACTGGGGGACTAGTATGGGATCAGATTAATGATGTCCTCCAACAGCTAAAAGAGGGTGGCTCAAAAGCCCTAGAACTGGATTAAAGACTCGCCCCATCAGGATTAGTAAAGATAGCTAGAACTTATCCTAATTAATCAAACTCTTGTTTCCAAATCCATAGAATGCAAAAATGAGGGGAGTTATTAAAAATATATAAGAGTAATAAATAACTAATAACTTTCTTTATCAAATTTAAGTTCAGGAGAAAATTCTCATGGCTGAAGATAATAAGCCCAGCAGCACTCAAGCAAAAGCAAACACAGGTACAAGTGCCAGCAAGACTACTACTGCTGCCAAACCTAGCTCAACAACTAAGACCGCCACGAAGCAAGAGGGAGAAGAACAGGCTCTAGCACTATCAACCCCCGCTAGAATTCAACTTCCAGAGAATCGTCCGATTGAACCTAGCCATCTGGAAATAGTTCATACTTATTCCTCCGTAGGCTCTGATCGTCCCGTTTCAAAAGGCACAGTAAAATTCACTAGTTCACTAGCCATCTCTGGTAATCGTCCTATTGCTGCCAGTACTCTTCAGGTAAGTGACACTTATATTGTCATGGGCAATCGTCCTGTTGCCTCCAACGAATCCGACGAAACTGGAGTTTTAATGGGCTATATCGACTAAAGATTTAATTTCAGAGAAATCTTCAATAATTGATAATTGTCAATTATCCGTTATTAATTATCAATTATTGAACGGCTGTCATGAGTTTTTTAGCGATGAATCGTAATTTGGTATTGTTATTCACTGGTGGTTTATGGCTTTTGGATTTTATCTCTCCCCTCAAGGCAGAGCCAGAAAGTCGTCTAGCAAAAATTCAGCGTACAGGAGTGTTAAGCGTTGCCATTCGAGAAGATGCTCCCCCTTTTGGATATCTGGATGCTGGTGAAAACTTACAGGGATACTGTTTGGATTTCTTTGATTTATTAGAATCCCAGTTATTAGCATCCCAGTTGATTGACGGGGGGGAACGCAATAGTCTGAGTATTAAGTTACTTAAATCGACGACCACCAATCGTTTTAGCTTAGTGGCAGATCAACTAGTGGATCTTGAATGTGGCCCCAATACCATTCGCTCAGATCCTCCAGAGAATACCAGTTTTTCTACAGGCTTTTTTCTAACAGGAACACAATTTTTAGTGAAGCAAGATAATCCCCTCGATCCAGAAAATGACTTACAAGGAGCTGTCTTGGGGGTGATTTCTAATACCACCACTGCCAAATATATTGCTCAACGTTATCCATCGGCAACTCTTAAGCCATATCGAGGGGTGGCGGCTCGAATTCGCGGTATTCAGGCTGTTGCTCAGGGTAAGGTAGACGCAATGATTAGTGATGGAATTCTATTGAGAGCAGAAGCTCAACAGCAAGGATTGTCCTCAGCAGAATATCCCCTCGTACCGGTCGTTCCTCTGACTTGCGATCGCTATGGGATGATTATTCACAGCAACGATCCCCAATGGCAAGAGTTTGTTAACTCCGTGATCAATAGCCCCGCAGCAGCAATCCTTGCAGAACAATGGTTTGGTGGTAGTTTATACAGCTACACTCAGATTGCTCAGGGGTGTCAATAATTAACGAAGTTAGAAGTTAGAAGTTAGAAGGTAACTGCCTAGCTAGTAAGATCGGAGAACAGAAAAACCGAAACATTATCCTGGAGTGCGGCAGTAATCACTTCTAACAGGTTAAAACCCTGCTTAGATGCGGTGGAGAGAAAAG
>Ga0114940_10000669_pt1 | contig 14713 bp, 10 predicted proteins | sample ColdCreekSource_FD_87195 | JGI IMG/M metagenome (GOLD analysis project Ga0114940, IMG submission 87195) | Groundwater microbial communities from Cold Creek, Nevada to study Microbial Dark Matter (Phase II) - Cold Creek Source | ecosystem: Environmental > Aquatic > Deep subsurface > Groundwater ... | reverse complement strand
TTTTCGGACTTCTCAATCTGCGCCCACACCATCTCTTCGAGTTTTTGAGTGCGCGCAATCACCTCTTTTGGCCGAGCGCAGATCGCCGCCAGCGAAGGCTCGGTGCCAAGCACCGTCATGGCGGCGCTGCACAACAAGAATTTTACTACAATTGACTGTCTCATTGCCGGTCGCCTCCCATACCTGAAACTGCAATGCCCATCATCGACGCCCGTGCGCCAGACATCGCGGCGGCGCGAACGCGCGCATTTATCAGTCCGATCCGGCCGGACACGTCCGTCTTCTTCGGATCAATGGTCGGATAGGGCGCAAGCACGTCTATATAATCAGCGGCCGTGACAACTTCAGCTGGCCCATAGCTGCGGTTGATCAGGAAGGGGCCAGCGTTCGAATCGCCTGCATTGCGCTCGTTACGAGCCGACGACTGGCAGTACGTCGCGCCGAGTTTTTTACTCTCTTCTTCAGTGCAATAGTGGCCGATGCGCTTCAGCAGCGAATTCTTCGTATTCGCCGCTTCATCTCCGCCGCTGGCGATGTAGCCGCTTTCCGCCTGACTAAACGCCTTCAGCATCTTTTCTTGGCTTTTGTCGGCACCCGACAAGCCGTTTCGGCTCTCAGCCACCGCGCATGCGACCTCGCCAGAACCAGTCTCGTAGGAAAAACGGTTTTTGATATCGGCGACTTTATAGGCCATTTCCTGCGCAAGGACAGCATTGGCCTTCGCTTCCTCGCTCTTTTTGATTACCTGCTGCGTCTGCGAATGCGAAGATGATCGCTGCTTGTCATGGACTTTGAGACCGCCCATCAAACGCTCGAATGTCGTGATCCAATAGGCCATGCTCGCATGAGCAGGCATGTTCATCGTCGGCACAATTGCCAAAGCGCCGACCACCGCTAGTGTCGCGCGCCGGTTCATCAGCCTTGGCCTTCTTCGAACAATTGCTCGAACAGGCCCGGTGTGCCCGTCCCGCCCGAAGCTGGATTAACACCAGATGGATTGCCACCGTTAGGAGCATTTATGCCTGAATCGCCCAGAGGAGGCGTCACGATTGGGCCGGTTGGTGGTGGCGTACCGCCGCTTTGACCGCCTCGCGTAAACTGGTACTGGCCGAAATCGGGAGTACCGGGAATATTAATCTGGGAAATGCTTGATCCGCTGCCACCGAGCAACTCACTCATCTGTCCACCGAGGAGAGATTCGAAGTCGAACATCTGCGTGTTGATCTTACCTATAATTTTTTGCAGCTGCTCATTCACAATATCACAAACTTTAGTCGATGCTTCTGAGATCACCTTGTCGATCAGGTTGGACCCTACGTCGCCCAAAAAATTAAATGAGCTTGGGATCAAGTTGGACAGGTCGAAGCTGTTCAGAAGGTTTGACCCTAGGCAACTGTCCGCGCCGTTAAAATATTTGCTTGAATCGACCTTTGTCGCGTCAAGAAGGGCGATCTGTTTCTGGACCGCCATATCAGCCGCCTGTGTGATACCACAGCCGCCACCAGCCTGCGCTGCCGCCGGCGCGGCATAAAGCACAGCCGCCACCAGCGAACCCGAAATCATCACAGCAAACCGACGCATTCCGGCCTCCTTAGCCTATTTGCCATCTATCCACGGCGCGCACAGCGACGAGGACGCTTTCAAAACTGCATATCGCCGCCAGCGTGTCGGCCGCTTCCGCTGCTGAAACGTTGACGCCGAATTCCTGACGCGCAGACGCATAATGCTCGAACAGCTGTATTGCGGCGAGGCCGGAGAACTCTTCTCTTTTGCCCTCGCTACCGGTGTTGACAGCCGCTTCCGCCACCGCAGTCCGCCCTTACACTTTCGTTTCACAAAAACAAATACTGCATTTGTCACCGAAACGCCAACCAGAATTACACGTCTGTCCAAGACTTGAACGACAGCGTGAATCGAAACCGTGACACCGCGAATCCCGGAGCGTGGTCAGACCAAAAGTGGATCGTTTTAAGCGGGTTCGCCTCACCCAAGGGCAAGTACGGGTGGTGCAAGCCCCTTTTCCAAAGCCCTACTACGGCTCTGTAAGCCGCAACCGCTGGTGATTTTCGTATGTTTAGTTTGAGAATCTATTTTCTGATCAAATTTTTGCACTCCCCCCCCCGAAAAAAAAGCGAGAGAAAACTGATCGGAAGCCTTTTCGGCTCGGTCGAGCCAAGCATGCAGTCTGGCACGCAGCGCGGTCACCCTTTCCGCCAAGTTTGCCTGCGCAACGCGGATGATGTTGACGACACCGCGTTTACGACCTGACCGGATCACTATCCAGCCGGTCTCGCGCAGGATGGCGAGCGACTGGTTTACAGTCGAGCGGCTGCATCGTGCCTTCTGCGCTATTGTCGAAATCGACGCATCGCTCTGACCTCTGTCAAGCGCGCATAAATTCAAGATAACCGCCAAGACGCACCGAACTGCCGTTTGCTTTGGAAACTGCCGATGCCGGGTCACAGCGCGCGGCAATTGCCGGACCAGCTCGTCCACCGTCTTCTGGCGTTCGTCTGCCATTAAACGCTTTTCCGCCAAAGATCGGCTGATCGGCGGCAAGATGGTGCCATACTTTTTCGGTCGGGAACTCGCCGCTTGCCAAGCGCCGCTCAGAAGCTGTGCCCGTCGCGCTTCCGCAGCCGCATGCAACCGCTCCATGCCCTCCGCCGCGCCAGCTGCATCCGGGTCGTGGGCAAACCGCCCGTACCACTCGACCAGTGTCGCATCGACAGCGTTGCCGTCTCTCTTGCACGCAAAAATAGCCGCCGCGCTGGCGGCGCTGATGGCTGCGATACCTAATGTCATTCCAGTCTCCCGCTCGAAGCGGGGCCGCATGCGGCTCTGGAAAAAAGACAAAAAGACTTGCATTCGCCCTGAAACTCGCTAAGTTTCAGGGAGACAGACAAAACCCGCTGGCCGCGAAATATTTGTCTTAGTCTCTTACCTTATCCGAACCCCGCCTTGGCGATTTGTAACCGCCGGAGCGGGGTTCCGCATTTTTGGCCCTCGTCTACATCAAATCACCGATTCTCGTTACACACGCATTAGAAGATGACGCGAACATGTGAAATTTGTCAAATAGGCGTGCTGCACGTGGCCTGTTCGACATCTCACATCCCCGGCGAAACGGTTGGCGCTTGCCGCCATTTCGGCTCGCTCCGGGCTTCGACGGCCGTTGCCGCTTTCCCCCGAATATCGCGCGCGACAGACACTTCAGGGATCAACTGACGGCTCACCAGTTGAGCCAAATCGTTGTAGACTACCAAAGCACCTTTGAGGCCGATCATCCCCTCGTTGCGTTGATCAGCCGACGCCGCACACAAAAACTCCGCTACCGTATTCGCATTGTTCGTCATTGCGCCGACTGCCGCATGGCGCAGCGTTGAGCCTTCAATACCCCGATTCGTCCAATTGGCGGCCATGCCATTCTTGTTTTTGTCGCAAACGGCGTTCTTCGCTTTGACGATCAGGCCGTATCGACCAGCATCGAATGCGGCCAGCGCTCCGCTGTCGCTGAGCGAGCCGGCGAGCGCTGACACTGCCACCGGCTCATAATAAGCCATGAAGGTGCTCTCTGCGTCTGACTTACCCTCGCGAACCCGCACGGCGCATGCGGTTCGGAAGCCTTTCTCGGCCGCATCTCCGAACGGTTCCGAACCGACGAAGAGGCCAGTGTTGACTACACCTTGCTCGCGAACCGCCTTTATCAATTCGCCATGCAGTTCACCCAATCGTGGCAGCAGTGCCGTGCGCAGCGCTTCTATATCTACGCTGTGATCCATCGCCTCGATCCGGCGCTTGAAATCATCGACCAGAGCCGGGAAGAATTGTTCAGTGGCTCTTTTGGACTTCTCGACAGACGGTCCCCCCATGCCACCTACCAGACCGCCGAACGCCAACAGCGTATCGGCTAGGCTGGCGCGATCCGCCTTGATATAACTGACTCGCCCGGCGACACTGCTACCGAGCTTTTCCAGCACTTTCTTGTGCTCGTCCCGTTTGAGCAGATAGCAGTGGCGAATGGTGCCGGCGCTGTCGGTGTACATCGCCTTTTCGCCCATGCGCTTGCCGGCGAGCGCCGACACGGCAGCGAAGAGATTTCCCTCCACCGCATACCGCGAGCGCGTCACCTTGCCGCCAGCGACCGTTTCGAACAACGCCTGCATGCGCTCAGCCTCAACCGAGCCATCTGCCATTTTGGCGACTTGGAGCACGCTCCGATCTGGCGTATCCGCCGCAGGGGCGGTCTTTTCGATAGCTTCGGCCAGAAGTGGCGACCACATCGGCGCAATAGCCCCCGCCAGCCCGAGCGCGTTATCGTCATGCGTGGCGGCACTAAACAACCATCCATCCTCACCCTTTTTGCGCAGCTCTTCCGTCACAGCGAAGGCGCTGGCGAGAGGAACCTCAATGAGCATTTCTTGGCCCGGCACGGCCAGCCTAATGTCCCACTCGCCAAGGTTCAGCGCTTTTTCCTCGCTGAACCTCACGCCCGTCACCACGGCCGGAACCGCAATAGGACCGTCCGCGTAGCTGGTGCCCTCGATATAATCGACCGCCGCCTGAAAGAGCGTCGAGTCACGCAATCTGCCAACTGCCGCTGGATTGACGGCCACAATTGCGCCCGGCTCCAGAAGCGGCACGATATCAGCGAGGAAGGCAACCTTTCGGCCAGCTTCCACAACCATCTTCTCTAGGCCCTTGGCGTCACCCGCAGCTTCAATGGCGTCGCGACGGCTCCAGATTTCAGCTGCTTTTGCTACATCGTGCTCCGTCGCGCCCAGACTGCGGAGATCGGCGGCACGGTTCATAACTCGGTCGAAGATAGGGTCGGCAAATGAAACCCCCATCCCCATATTGCCGGGAGCCAGGTCTTCCAGCCGTTCGACCACTGTCATCCGGCGCGCCGTCACTTCGTCCACCATGCGCCGTTCGCCACGCTCGACCGCCATATCCAGCTCTGCCATGCCGAGCGGCTTCACGGTCTCTTGGTAGATGATCTTGTTCAACACCAGCGGCCGTTCCGACATCCGCTCGGACGTGGCATCGCCGGTGATCAACTGGCGGACCTGTTCGACTTCCGCCTTCCAGTCATATTCGCGCAAGCGCAACGGATTCTCACCCAGCGCGTCGAGAAAACCGACGCGCATCTGGAAGGCCGTGTCGAGTTCACTCATGATCGCCCGCTGCATGCTTGTCGGCAGTGCGATCATGCGGCCCATAAGTTTCTCGGAAAATCCACTGCGTACATGCTCGGGATCGACCTCGATCTCGATGTTAATATCCAGCAGTTCGGCGATATCCGGGTTGTTGGCCAGATAACCATAGGAGACGAATTGCCCCACCTCGTTGAGCAGGTCCAGCGCTTCGCTGATATTCGATTCATTCTCGCGGGTTGCCGTACTCGTCGCCGTCAATGACCTGTTCTTCCGATTGAAAAGCTGCGCAAGCCGGTCGGACGATGCGAGGCCTTGCTGCGGGATCGTATACAGCGGCGCGAAGAGCTGGCCGACGCGATTGATACGACCGTCCATCTGGCGCTCCTGCGCCACATCGGCCTGCATCTGCGCTTTGATCATCTCACGCGGCCGAACGTCGAAGCCTATAGCCGGCGACGAATGGGCCGACAGGCCAACCGCGGCCGATTGGTTCAAAAGCAGGACATCTGTACGGCCGTTATTGAAGGCCGACACCACATCCTGCTTTAGAGGCTTTGCGCGGGATGAGGCGATATAACCGTTTCCGTCCTCCGCCTGACGTATAGTGTAAGCTCGACCTGTGATCTCGCCCATCGACAGGCCGTGTTTTTCCAGCGCGGCCGACAGGTCATCGATCACAGAAAGCGACAGCATGGAAAAGTCGTCGGCGTCTACCCGCCGCTCAAAATCGACCAGCCAACCTTCATATTCTTCCAGCCGGGTCTCGACGGTGACACCAAAACCGTTCGCTTCCTTCACTGTCAAAAGACGGTCGGCCATCCGCTTTACAACATGACCAAGATGCGGCTTTTCTGGCATGCGCGCCTCGCCACCGGACACGGCGACCACATCGCCGTCTCCGGCAACCTCCGTCTCGATATGCTGGCTGATCAGGTCGCGTAACAACGCATCACCGGTATTGGCGACGGCAATCACCGGCTTGCGGCCTTCGCTGATTGAGTGCAACACCATGTCTTCGAGGAAGACGCCGTTGATTGCCAGCGTCAGGTAGTTGGACAGGTGGTGGAACCGCGAAGCCGGCGACTGATAATGCACGCCGACAGTCGCCAGCGCGCGACCGCGCTCCCCATCGTTCCTGACGGTCTCCTTGATCAGGTTTTCGAGTTGCTTCTCGCGCTCTTTTGACCAAGCCTTAACTTCACGGCCGAGCGCCAGCAACTCGGCCATCTTATCGGCAAACAGATCGACTTTTTCGAGCACCTGCGCATAGCGGTTCGGGTCGATATCCTGTAGCGAAACCGTTTCCCGGCGCACATCAGAATTGTCCAGTTCACGGGCAATCAACGCCCCTGCCCGCGCCATTTCGAACGACAGTGCCTCTTGCAGAGCAAGAGGCTCCTTTTCGATCAACTCGACCAACTTGTCGGTCGGGATGCCCACGTCTGGCAGCGCCGATCCATAAACCTTCAGATTGCGAGCGCCCTTCAGCGCCGTACCGGACGAATAGGCGACCGACCCTTCTTTTAACGTAACGTGATCGACCAGAGCGGTTAGCGCCGCGCCAACATGAGATCCTTCTCCGGCCGCTTTATGCGACTCGTCCATAATCAACAGCGGCGGGCGATCCTGTTTGTCCAGCCATGCGATGATCGCTTCGAGCTTGGCTTCTCGGCCGACCGCTCCCAGCTGCGAATAAGACGACAGCACCATGTTGACGGAACCGTCGATTACCCGATCTTTCTTTGCACCGGCAGCGCCGGCTTTGAAAACATAACCGTGTGCGCCGCGCCGGACACCTTCGAACTCGGGGTCGATGATAGAAGCGTCAGCCGAGCTGTTCATGATGTAGGGCTTGATGTACTGCCCAAGTTCACTTGGCCGACACCGCAGGACTGTCGCAACGTCTCGCGCCACAAAATCGGTAAACAGCGCCGCATTGTCCGTGAAGAACACGACAGGCCGTTCTTCCTTCAGGGCCGCGCGCGTGAGCGCCGCGAGCTGACGGCCTTTGCCGACGCCCATCAAGTCACCGACTATGACGGATTCCGCTCTCAGCGCTTTGTGAAGGCCAAGGCCGACCCCATCCACTTGTCCGGCGTGCAACAGACCGCCAAGTTCCGCTTCTGTTACCCCCAGCGCCTCGGCAACGAACGCGTCAATCGGGCCACGAATACGCTCCAGCTCGGCCATCGCCTCGGCGACGGGAGCCGCAAGCGCCTTCTGGATTTTTAGAGACGGGCCACCAACCCGTGATGCTGCCTCGTAAGTCACCTGAAACGGATCGTTGTCGATGACGATATCATCGATCAACACTTCTGGAGAAACAGCGAAGCTCTCTTCCTCACTAAGTTCTGCCGGCATTTGCACTGACACAAGTGGCGGTGCTGACGCCTCTTCCGGCACCACCACTTCACCCGTCTGGCCCGGCGAGCGCGGCGTATTGCGCGGCACTGCGGCTCGCGCTGGTGCATCTTCCTGCCGGCGCGGATACCAGCGGCGCGGACGCGGCTGGTATCGCCGACTGATTTCACCGGAAGGCTGCTCACCGGCATTCGGTGTGGAAGCCGCGCCAACAGTGACCTTGCCGGAAATATCTTCGGGCGACCAAACCCCACGTCGCACCATGATGGACTGCATCGATGCGGCCGCCGCATCACCCCAAGCGAACAGCTCATCGGTTGTGCGAAGATATGGCAGATCATCGGGGATATTGCGGGCCGCTGCTTCCGCCAGCGGCGATTCCAGACGTGGGCCGAGCGCATAGACGATTACCGGGAACTGCGCACCCGACTTACGGTAAAGTCGGCCGTCCAACACTGCTGCGCCGGCAACTTCGAAAGTGGCGTGCAGGTAGCGGTTGAAATTAGCTTGCGCACCCTCAAGCTTGCCCTCGCCCATCATTTCGCCCGGAAGCACCAAAAAGGCACGCCCTGTATCGCGCAAATCTTCCAGCGCGTCATAGACGATCCTATGATCGAGACGGCTGATCGCCAGCTTGCGGCCGTGCCGATCTGTTTCGATTGTCTGCCCCACCCCTTCGAATGGCGGATTTGCCAAGACAACATCGACACCCAAGCCCGGCGCATCCGCGCCACGGTTTGGGAAGGCGCGCGGCCGCACGGTGACGGCCGTAGCACCAACCGTCCGCAGCGTACGCTCGGCGCGCGCTGCGCGCTCGGGATCGACCTCGAAAGCCTCTATGCGCGCACCGGCAATTGCCGCGCCAATTGCCAATGCGCCATTACCCACACTTGGTTCGAGCACTACTTCACCGGGCTGAAAGCGCAGTATATCGGCCGCCACCGCGCCTATAGGCAGAGGCGTCGAATATTGTTGCAAACGCAAACGTTGCGCCGTGCGCTCGCCATGCGTAGCGGCCATATCTGTAAGAACGCGCGCCACCTCGCGGAGGCCGACGCCCTGCTCGGTCAAGCGGGCGGCTTGCACCACCAGCGCCGCCTCAATCTCTTCCTGAAACAGAAACATGCTAAGCGCCGCATCAGGCGGTTCACCGACAAAACTCGTCGAATCAGAGACGATCTCGCCGTGCAGCGCGCTCAGCGTCCCCCGGTTGAAATTCTCTCCTGTAGCAATGGCGCGCGCAACACCTTCAGCACAGCCACGAAGGTCGTCTGGAGTCCGCGCGCGCAAGAAGCGGTCACGGTAGACGCCCTTCTCCCGACCATCCGCGAACCGGTCGTATTCGTAATGAGCTACGCCATCCGTGTTTACAGCGACACGGCCGCCGACCGTCTCGTAAACCACGGAACCTGCGAGGTTCAAGCCGATCCGGCGCGGCGTTTCCAACTCGCTTAATCCCGCGCCGCGCAGACATTCCTTAAAGCGGCGGGTCAGAGTGGCCGCGTCCGCCAGATCGACACTTCGGTCAGGTTCCGCGAGGTTGCGAGACGGTATTCCCAGCCGCTGCCATAATTCCGACGCCCGCAAATCCGCCGGAGGACGCACAATACAGACCGTCGCACCTTTGCCCGGCACAACATTAAGCAACGGAACATTGTACTCTTTGAGCGCCGCAGCGACGTAGCGCTGCATAGGACCGTCCTTGACGACGATCAGCAGATCGCTGGCGCTTGCGTGCATACGCGAGGCGCGCGGCACATAGGCCGCGCCCACATCATCTTTTGCCAGTATAGGCAGTAGCACGGAGGCCATCGCAGCAACCCGCCGCTATCTCAGAAGTTGGTCGGTCCCTGACTGAGCCGGGCTTCTTCCGGTGCGGCCGTCGCTGTTGTCTTCGACTCTGGCTCGGCCGCTTTGCTGCCAAACTCGATACCGAAAGTCTTGCGCTGCGCGGCCTGAGCGCTCTTTGCGATGTCTGGCGCAACTTCGGGCGGAGTACGCGACAACGACTTGCCGGGCATTACCGCGTAAGCGGCTGGACGCTCCATCGCTTCGCCTGTTTTGACCGTTGTCGCAATCGCGATTGTGCCCTTGAAGACCGCCGCCGCGAAAAGTTCCTCGCGTTGCGCAATCCGCGCCGAAGCTGTCTTGAGCAGCGGAATTGTATAACCCGGCGTGATCGAGACGTTCACGCCATCTCTCTGCGCAGAATCGTAATACCGCTGCAATCCAGAAACCACGGTCGCCTTTTCGCCGCTGTCGGCGACACGCGCAGCGATCTTCTCGAACGGAACGCCGGCAACCCCGGCCAAGACTGCGAAGGCTGGCCCCGTCTTCTGATCCAGCGTACTGCGTTCGAGGGCATCGCCGAAGCCCTTCGACAGTGAATATGTCGAACCACCATCGCCGGCGACTTCCGTAGATGCCGATTTTAGGAAGTAGGTGTTAAATTCGACGAAACCGTTTTCTCTTGCTTCGGAGACCGTCACCATGGCGTTACGGGTCATCATGCCGTTGCCGACAGGCGATTTTGGGTCAAGCGCGGCCGCGATAGCAATCCGCGTCGGTTCCACTTCGCCCTTGATGAGAGCCACTATGTTTTCCGGCTGGAACAGCTGCACCCGGATGCTGCCATTGTCGAATTTGCTAAAAGACAGCGTTCCACTCAACACCTCGCTCTTGGCTGGGTCGTTGATCAACGCATAGGAATTTTGCGCATAATATTTCTTGTCTGAGAAATCGAGACGCACGTTCGACAATTGCAAAACGCCACCGATCTTGACGTGATTGGCGCTGTTTGGGTTAGCAAACTCTTCGAGGCCATGCTGGCCAGACAGACGATTGGCCCATTCTTCCACGGCGGCGCGTTCGTCGCCGCCGCCAGCCTTTGGCATCATATTTGCCGCCCGCGCTGGTGTCATCATCTGCGCAGTCAGCGATTTGCCGGTAGCAACATCGACACCGCGAACAGTCAGGACGTTATCTTGAAGGCGGTAATCTTCGACCCGAAGAGCGACATTGCCGAGAATAGCCGGCTGATCAAATGTTTTCTTGCTACGGGGGGAACGAGAAGGGGAACTAGCCATGATTTGCTCCAATCGACTTTACAACTTGAGCTGGATACCAGCGTCTGCGCTATAAGAACGATCAGCAAACCGTTTCATTGTCAAGGTGTCTGATATTTTTGTGTGAAATGGCCCCCGGCGACGATCTACAGGCGAGGTTTTATGCCGGCCATTTCACAAGCGCTTGCATATCCAAGTGCGGCTTGATCGGGAGCACGCAAAACCAGACGAACGGCGGTCGCCAGCGTTTGCGCATACGCCATTGCCGTAGCACGGCGTTTGTGTTCCTCGGTGATGAGCACCGCCTTTTCAAAGACCAACCCGAACATGCCGGGGCCGCGTGACACAGCGAAGCGAAACAGCCTGTGCTCGCCATCCAGCAACCCGGCTTTGCCCGCCAAATAGCTGGCAAGACCTATGAAAATGGGCAAGACGAACTTGTCCCCACACCAGTTGACCGACACGGTAGCGTGAAAGACTGCTTGCGGTGCTTTGGCCGCTGCCGCGCTATCTTTTGCGCCTGCCCGGCCAGCTATTCCTCTGACGAGAGCGGTGAACATTTCCTCCTGCACCGCGTGGGGCTGGTCTTTCGCCCCGGCGTCAGGGCGTTGCAGCCGCTGCGATAGCAGCTCGGCAACCGTCTCTTCCACTACGAGACGTGAGAGCGTCGAGCATTCGAACTCGCGGCGCAAGGATGTCACCATCAGACCTTGTACCTACCCTGAAAAAAGAACCGGATTACAAGGCGTTCCAATGTTTCGCGTGGTGTAAAACCAGTGAGGCGCGCATAAGCGGCAAGCAGAATATAAATCACCCAGAAGACGACGAACACATAGAGTGGGTTAATACCGGTAAATTGCCAGAACATGCCGACAAGGATGAAACACGGTACAATCAGCATGACCGATCCGTGCAGCCCCGCAGCCCCGTTCAGCGGCTCGCCCGTGAAACGCCAGTTATCACTTGAATAGCTTACCAGTTCATCGGCCATTGTTCTTCGCCACCAATTGATCGCAACCGCGCGGCCAGCAGCGCAATTGCCCGACATCCAGATGTGTGAACCGGGGGTAGACACCGACGCCACCGCCCTTGAAGGTCATGCCAGCGATGGCGATGGCCCGAGGCGGGTACCCCGGCACCTTCAGATCGCCAGCCTGACCCAGACGGTGCAGTGAATTACGCGCAGCACCTTCGACCTTCATGTTATGGAGCGGCGTCCTGTAGCCGCTGGTCAAGATGAACGGCAGCATCTTCCCGTGGATCGCCGCCATGGTCGATTGCACCGACGAGATAAAATCCAGAAGCGCCGGGTCAATCCATATCGCCTGATCGTTGTCGCGCACGTCGCGCCAGAACCATGACAATTCTGCCAGCGCCTGCCGATAATAGCCTTCGTCCGTCCGATATTTTACGGCGATGCTCTCGCCATTAGCCTCTCTAAAAAGTTGAAGGGTACCAAAACCGTGGGTGCGCGGATCGCTTTCACGCGAAACCTTTCCGACTTCGCCCTGCAATTTCGTCTCGTCCGACAACAAGTCGCTTTCAGCCGGCTGCATCAAGGACGGCGGAACCGACGACAGATTGTTCGCAAACGGAGGCGGCGGCAACCACCCAGCGCCAACCTCTGATCCTTTACGCGTGATGCCTAGATATCCGGCAATGGGCGCAACCAGTGCTACACCTAACCCGCCCCGCATCAGAGATCGCCGCGTAAACTCCATCTCACAGCACCCGCTCTGACCGAGCCACGCCGTAACGATGAAGCACGCGATGCGCCACGGCCTCGTCTATCTCCCCTGCCGCGTAACGTTCCTTAACGGTATCGCGCATTGACTTGCCGCTTCGACGCTCTCGCATGACGCCTGTCAGATAAGCGGACGATCCAAGAAAACCCTGCTTGGTCAACTCGTGACGAATATCGTCATTGAGCACCACCCATTCGCGAAGGCATAGCCGCCCGCCGGCGCGCGCCGGCATCAACACCTGACTGACAACCATATGCGTCGTCGCCACGGCCATCTCGAAAGCCTGACTTTGCTGTTCCATCGGAAATTTGCCGACAATGCGCTGGATTGCCAGCCCTGCCGTGTTGGAATGCACGGTCGTGTAGACGGCGTGCCCGGTATTGGCGGCCTCCTGCGCGGCCGCCATCGTATGGTAGTCGCGCTGCTCGCCAACCACGATTAGCCGTGGCACCCGCCGCATCGCCTCTTGTATCCCCTTTTCAAAGCTTTCGAAGTTGGTCGGAATCTCCGATTGCGCGATTATGCAACGGCCAGATTTGATCGAGTCGAAAATGAACTCGATAGGCTCTTCAAGGGTAATAACATTACCCTGAATGGGGGTTTCTTCCTCCATTACCCTTCGCTGCAACGCCGCGAAGGTTGTCGTTTTGCCCGAACCTGTCGGCCCCGACAGGATGACGGCCCCCATTTCCGGGGTTGATTCGACAATGATGTCTTCTTCGAGCGCAATATCCGTCACGGTCGGTGGCACGGAAGGGATGTATCTGCACACCATCTGTCCGCCACTGCCGGAACCGAACGCGCAGGAAGATACGTTCACACGAAACCGATAAACTCTGGCCTCGCCATGTTCATCGCGGTCGGCCCTATCGCGAGCATCGATGGCCTTGTTAAATGCCCGCCCGCCTGCAAGCCGGGTCTCGATGTCGCCGCCGCCACCGCTGATCAGCTTGGCGGCGCGCATGAAATCCGTGCTGTCATACACCCAATCCGTCAACGCACTGAGAACACCCAAACGGTTCATCATAATGGGCAAGCCGGTCTCGAAAATAACATCCTGACACCGCAGCCGAGCTGCGAAGCAGAGGATACGCATGATATCCTCTGCGTTTTCCGTCATTCGGAACCGCTGCGAGAGGTCGCGCGGACCAGTCCAGATGCCGATTGGTTCATTGTCGTCCGACATCTGTGCCGTCTACCTACTGCTTTCCGGGGATCGCGTAGGCTTTCGTAGCGGTTTGATGGTCTGAGCACCGCCCCGCATTGTTACATCGGCCGAACCGACCGGGAACGCGTCGGCACCCGCAGATTGCTGGAATCGTGGCGAGACGGTGATCTCGATGCGCTTCATGCCGCGTAAAGCAATTTGCCCATTGGCGCGGACCACCAAGGCCTTGCCTGTCGTCACCGACTGCGGCAACGACACGGCACCGCGCCGTAGCAGATCGTGAAAGCGCACCATGCCTTCGTAATCGCGGCGCATACGCCGCTCGGCTTCCTCGAAATAGGCGCGCGCCTCGGCCACGCCTACGGCCAAGCCCGCCTTGTATCCCTTGTCCCACGATTTTGCGTCATCTTCCGTCCGAGGACGCAGATTAACGCCCGTGTACGGGTCAGACTGCATGTGCAGATAGTTCCGCCATGACGGCGCTTGCGCGGTCACGCGCGCTGGCGAATAGATTTCGAAACGGCCGAGGGTGAGTTCGAGCACTCGCGGACCATTTCTTTCGACCCTGTCCCCGGTCAGAACCACAACCGGGGGGACCACATATTGACCAATCATCAGTCGTGGAAACGGATAGGTAGAGTCCAACCAGCCGTTCATATCGACCAATGACGCGTTGATGCGTTCTGCCTCCTGCGCGTAGCCATCCCTGATGCCAGCCGTGCGAGCGGTGCGCTTTACCATCTCGAAACGTGCCGGACCTTGCCCGCCAAGCCCGGAGCCGGGCGGCAGCTGTGGCCCGCGAGCGGTCGGCGTTTGACCGCGCAGGTTCACAGCCGGGTCAATATCGACACCGGGTGCTGCACCTTGACCAGCTGATATCATCTCACCAGTCGCCGGATCGCGAATGACGTTCTGACCGGGCAAGCCCGGCCCGGTTGCCTGCGGATCGGCGTTCGGCGGATAGCCGGGATATGGTGGATAACCGGGTGGCGGGTAGCCCGGAGGCGGATACCCCGGATAGGCGGCTGGAGGATAACCGGGTGGCGGGTAGGCCACTGGCGGGTACCCCGGAGGGGGATAAGCGACAGGCGGGTACCCCGGATAGGCAGTTGGTGGATAACCGGGTGGTTGATCGCCATAAACGTTCTGCCGAACCGGGCCTTCTTCGGTGCCGTTCTGCGCAGCTGCCGGCGCGACCGTCATTGATAGCGCTAG
>Ga0114940_10000668_pt1 | contig 14718 bp, 10 predicted proteins | sample ColdCreekSource_FD_87195 | JGI IMG/M metagenome (GOLD analysis project Ga0114940, IMG submission 87195) | Groundwater microbial communities from Cold Creek, Nevada to study Microbial Dark Matter (Phase II) - Cold Creek Source | ecosystem: Environmental > Aquatic > Deep subsurface > Groundwater ... | reverse complement strand
TGCCGCAGAACGGCCGCCTGCCCGAGATGACCGAGGAAGGCCGCCGCCTGTCCGCGCTGATGCGGTCCAGCTGGCGCGCTGGCCAGCCCTATGACACCTGGACCGATTTCGACAGCTGGGACCGCTGCATCACCCGCGGCGTGCCCGCCTCGATGATGCCGATGATGTACAACAATGGCCTGCGCGTGTTCCAAGCCCCGGGGCTGGTGGCGATCCAGATGGAGATGATCCACGAGGCGCGCGTGATCTACACCGATGGCCGCCCCGCCCTGTCCACGCAGATCGGCAACTGGCTGGGCGAAAGCCGGGGCCGTTGGGAAGGCAATACACTGGTGGTGGAAACAACCAATTTTCGCCCCGGCGCATCGGCCACCAACATCGTCACCTCCGGTTCGCCCCCGGCCAACGACACGCCCATCAGCGCGCAGGCCCGGCTGGTCGAACGGTTCACCATGACCGGGCCGGACAGCGTGGTTTACGAGACGGTCTATACCGATCCGGTGGTGTTCACCCAGCCGTGGGGCACGCGGCTGGATTGGCAGCGCAATCAGGACTATCAGTTCTTCGAATATGCCTGCCACGAAGGCAATGTGCAGGTGCGCAACTATATCAACGCCAGCCGCGCTGCGCGCACTGCGGCGGCCACGGCCCCGCCACCTTCGCAACCCTAGGAAAAGAAATGGGGCCCGGACCGTGGTAGGCGGCCGGGCCCCAAGGTATCGCCGACGAGGTCAGGGAGGCACCGCTTCCCCCGCCGGCGATCAGCGGACGCGCTGGATTCGCAACGCCCTCTGGCCGTTGAAATGCAGGTAGAAACTGCCCAGTGAACCGCGTTGCAGGCGCACCGTGTCGCCCTGCCCCGGCATGTCGTAACTGAAGCTGGCAGCATCCACGAACCGCCACTGCGCGCCGTCATCAAGCGTCAGCACGGCAATGCCGGGCTGCACCTGGCGCACGCCAGCCACACGCGCCTCCAGTGCCGGATCCTGCTCCGCTTCGCGCGCAGCACGGGTTGTCGGGAGCATTTCGGCACCGAAGCCCGGTCGCACGGGCGGCGGCGCGGCGGCCACCGGCGGAGCGGCCGGAACAGTACCTGATTGGGGTGGCGGTTCGGCCCGGGCCGCCATGCTGCCCTGCTCTCGCGGAGCAATTGCGCCGTCATAGCAGGCGACCCGCGCGGCGATCTCGGTGATCCGTGCACAGCTGCGCATGTCGGTCACGATCTGGCGATAGTCTTCCTGGGCGTGCGCCGCCATCGGCAGGGCCAGCCCGGCCGCGATCAGAGCCAGCGCCACCGGGTGACGCCGCCGTAAAATCTGGTGCATTGGTGTGCCTCCCGCTGCAAGTGATGCGCGAAGTCGTGGGCCTGAAGCGGTGGGCCCCAATGGGAGCCGAGGCCCACCGCCGGCCGGACCCGGTCGCGCACCGGGTCCAGTTACTTTGCAAGCGATCAGAAGTTGACGGTGGCCCCCACAAAGAACCGCCGACCGAGCACGTCGTAGTTGCCGCCGTCGATCGTGCCGCCAGACAGGCGCCCGTCGCCCGGCACCACGCTGGTATCCACGCCCGAAATCGGCGGAGCGGTGTCGAACAGGTTGTCCACCCCGAAGCGGAAGTCGACCGTGTCGTTCATCCGGAACCGGCCCGTCAGCGAGAACAGGTCATAAGCTTCGGTGGGCGCGATCGTGCTGTTGGTGGTGGTCACCGTGGTGATGTGGTTCAGTTTGGGCAGATGACGCCATTGCAGGCCCACGCCGAAATCACCCACGTTGTAGTTCAGCCGGGTGAACAGCTTCCAACGATAGGAGCCGCTGTTCACGCCCACTTCGTTGTTGGGCGGGCCGGACGTGCCCGAATAGTCGGCCAGCGGGATCACGAACTGATCCGACGTGGTCGAGAAGTCGAACAGGTAAGTGAAGTTGCTGTTGACCGAGATGCTGCCCGGCAGGCCGATCCCCGCATCCTCGAAGTCCAGCGCCCAGTCCAGCTGCATGTCCAGACCCGAAGTTTCGACCCGGCCAAGGTTGGAGAAGGCCACCCCGATTAGCTGAGTCTCGCCGGTGCTCTGGTCGCGCTGGATGCGCTGGCAGGCATCGTTCAACTGATAGGTCGGGTTGAAGATCGGGCTGAAGCACTGGCGATAGACCGAATCCACACCCTGGAGGGCAATGCCGTCCTTCAGCGAGATGTTGTAGTAGTCCGCCGTGAAGCGCAGGCGCGACAGCCACGGGCTGGTCGACGGGGCGGAGAACACCGCACCCACGGTCCAGGTGGAGGCCGTCTCCGGCTGCAAGGCGGCTGAACCGGACGACAGCGAGGATACGAACACGCCGCCCTGGTTGGTCCCGTAAACACGCCCGTCACGGTAATACTGCGTTGCGCCTTCGGTGCCCATCATCTGGCGGCACAGCGTCTCAACCTTCGCGCCATCGGTGTTCACCGCCGCATTGGCCGAATAGTTGCCATAGCCGAACGGCGACACGGTGCTGCCGCGCGAACACGGATCGCCGTCAGCGCCCAGCACCAGCGTCTGGGTGCGTGCAGTGAACACCTCGCCCAGGTTTGGCGCACGCACTGCCCGCTGATAGCCACCGCGGAAGCGGAGGAAATCGGTCGGAGCCCATTCGCCGTTGATCTTCCAGGTGCTGTCAGTGCCGGTGCTGGAATAGTCGGACACGCGATAGCCCAGCTCCAGGTTCAGGACGTGCGCGAACGGCAGGTCGGCCAGCAGCGGGATCAGCGTTTCGCCGTAAAGCTCGCGCACGCGGATCGACCCGGCAGTGCTGGCTTGCGGGAAGATGCCGTTGACCGTCTCGAAGAAGGTCGAGCCTTCGACCGAGGAGCTGTCGGCGTGGAACGCCATCGAGTTGCTGCGGGTGGCCGCACCGGCGGCAAAGCGGATCTCGCCATAAGGCAGTTCGAACAGCCCGCCTTCCACGTTGGCTTCCAGGATCTGCTGGCGCAGGCGGTTTTCCACCTGGGCATCGATCCGCACCGCGCGCCCGCAATCCTCGGAATAGACCTGCGAGGTGTTGAACGGGCTGATGCCGGTGGTGCAGGCCGCAGTGGCGCCGTTGCGGTTGGCGCCAGGGAACACGTTGTTGCCCTGGGTGCGGAAGTTGCGACCAAAGTTGGGTGCACCCACGATGGCGCGGAACTGCTCGCCGCTGAAGAAACCGAAGGTATCGGTCTTGGCCACCGTCTCGCCATAGGAACCGGTCACGTCCCAGTTCCAGTCCAACCCGGCAATGGTCCCCTCAAGGCCGGCCAGCATCTGGTAGGTGGTGACGTAGTTATCGGTAAACCGCCGCGCGATCGAGGTGGGGATGATGTTCACCTGATAGGGCGCGGTGTTGTTGACGCGGCTGTCGAGCAGGCCGCGCAGGGCATCGGGCACCGGGAACACCTGGCGATTGGTACAGCCGCCAGTAGCCGGGCAGCTGAGGCCATAACGGCCGCCAGCCAGATAGTCGGCGTGGGTATTGCCGTTGGCCAGCAGCGAACTGGCAATGCCCAGTGTGGCGTTGCCGGTGTAGATGTTGTTGTCATACGGGATCATCGTGCCGAACGAGCCGATGGCCACCGTGTTGAGGCTGAGCGTGCGGGTCTGCGTGCGGGCGAAGTTGCCCTGGCTGACGAAGCGGATGTTGTCCGTCACGTCATACTCGCCCTTGGCGAAGAACGACCAGCGGGTCTGCGGGGTGGACAGCAGCTGCTCCAGGTTGTTCTGCCCCAGCAGGCCGTTGGCCTGGACCTTCTGGTTCAGCCCGTCGATCTCGCCCTGATAGCCATAGAACAACGGCACATACTGGCCGGTGGTGGCCGGGGCCACGGCGGTCAGACGGGTCGAGGTGTTGAGGAACAGCGAGCCGTTGTCGTTCAGATAGACCGACGAGGTGCGCGGCACGTTGACGTTCTGTCCGGCCACCGCGCTGGGCACGCCCACGCCACGGAAATAGTTGTTGAGCGCCGTCTGGCTGGGCTGGAAATTGGCCGCAGAACCGCCGGGCAGGGTCGGGAATGAGATGAAGTTCTCGTTGAGGAAGAACTCGGTGCCGGCCACGTTGGGGTCGCGCGCCAGGTCTTCATACCAGGGGCGATCCATGCGCAGCACTTCCTTGCGGCTATAGTGCTCCAGCCCCAGCATCACGTTGCCGCGCCCGCCATCCAGCGACGCGCCAACCAGCGAGGACAGGCGGTATTCCGCCCCGTCACCGCGCTGCGAGATGCCATATTGGCCATCCACGGCCAGGCCGGTGAAGTTGTCCTTCAGGATGAAGTTGACCACGCCGCCCACGGCGTCCGCGCCATAGGTGGACGAGGCGCCGCCCGAAATCACCTCGACGCGCTGAACCGCAGCCGAGGGGATCGAGTTGATATCGACCACGCCTGCGCCGTTCACCGGCGTGCCGCGACGACCGTCAAGCAGCACCAGGTTACGGTTGGAGCCGAGCTGACGCAGGCTGATGGTGGACACGCCGATGGTGGTGTTGGCGTTGGCCTGGAAGTTCTCGGTGGCGAACTGGGTCAGCGCCGGGGTGAACTGCGGCAACTTGTTGAGGTTGGCCTCCAGGTTGACCTGGCTGGTCTCCTCGATCAACGCCTGATCGACGGTGACGATCGGGCTGGTGGCGCTGTAATCACGGCGCGAGATGCGCGACCCGGTAACGACGATACGCTCGTCTTCTGCCGCGGGCGCAGCGCCCTCGGGCGCAGATTGCGCCAGCGCGGGCGTGGCCAGCAGGCCAGCCCCGGCGCAAGTCAGCAGCAGGCACGCCTTGGCCAGCTTCGAATTGAAAGTCCTCACTTGTCTCTCCCCATTTACCGACCGGGTGGCTTGCCGCCGCCGGCCCCTGTTCCGGTCAATTTTTGTCCTGACCACACCTGCACGACCTGCTTGCGCGCCCGACGCGAGCCGCGCCGACCACCGCCGAGTCAGGCATAGTCTTTAGGCTTCAAACGATATTGCAGATGATTCATTTGGTCAACTAACTACTGTGTTTGAAATCCTTTCATATGCAGTCTTTTGCGTGCGAATCATTTTGAGACCCACATTGTGACGTATTATCAGTATGATGTGCGATAAACCGAAGTGACTCGGTCGCCCACTGTCTGTCTCGATCGCCTGATCTCTCCGCAAAAATCGCTTGAAGAATCCGTAGCGAGAGTGAACCATACCGCGCGGCAGAGACGGGAATCGGGAGGTGCCCCCAATGCTGCGCACGCCTGCTTTTGCAGCTCCGGCTCGGTCCGATTTGCAGGCTCGGGCCAAAGGCGTTACATCATCCGCGTACCATGACTGCGGGATTCTGCCCGGCCACGGTCCGGTACCGATCCCAATCCTAAGGCAGGTGCGCTCGCGCAGACACCTCGCCAAGCCAAGCTGGAGTTCGCCCTAGTGCCCTACCCGACCGGCAGGTCCAGTTTCGATACCTACAAAGCGGGTGAGACCACGCGCGAGATTCGCATGCTGATCTCGATGGTCCTGCTGGTGCGTGGCTTCCGCAACCGGCTGGAGGAGGAGCTGCGCAAGATCGACCAGAGCGCCGCGCGCATGGAAACGCTCAGCGCCATCCTCAACATGCCTGGCGACAAGTCACAGACCGATGTCGCCCGCCGCCTCAGGATCGAAGGCGCCACGGTCACCCGCATGGTCGATATCCTGGCCAAGGAAGGCCTGGTCGAGCGCGCGCCTCACCCCACCGACCGGCGCATCAACCTGCTGAAGATCACCCCGGCGGGCGAGCGTGAGGTGGAGCGGATATTCCGCATCTATGACGCGCTGCGCAATCACCTGTTGCAGGACATGAACCGGCAGGAGGTGGAGCAGATGCAGGAACTGATCGACCGCATGATGACGCGCCTCGACCAGCCGCTCGACACCCGCATGAGCATTGCCGACATGGCCGAGGTGGACCGCCTGCGCGACAAGGTGAAAAAGCCCAAATAGGCCCCGGCGGCGCGCTGGTGTGCGCTGAACCATGTCGCCGCCCACCACTGCGCACCGCGCGCGGTTGACCTGCGGGCAAATGCGGCTAGAGGCAGCGGCCGGACCATGGTCTCGCGCATGCCGCGCAAGCCGGGCCGGGCGGTTAGCTCAGTTGGTAGAGCATCTCGTTTACACCGAGAGGGTCAGCGGTTCGAGCCCGTTACCGCCCACCACATTTCCTTCACGCCAGCCCAGTGCGCTCCCGCCCCAGTTCGGCGAAATAGCGGGCCATCGCGTCGCAGGCCCGATCGGTCAGCTGGATGAACACCCGGCGACGGTCAGTTTCATCCTCCACCCGCTCGAACAGGCCCATGTCGGTCAACTGGCCGATCCAGCGCAGCGCGGTGGTCGGCGGCACGCCCGAGGCAATGCACAGCGAGGTGACCGAGACGCGCGCATGCTCCACCCGCGCGGCGGCAAGATCGAGCAGCATGTCCCACGCCGGATCGGCAAACAACTCGCCAGTAAGGAAACGGGCGCGCAATTGCCGCTGGTGGATGATCCGTCGCACCAGCCGCGCATCGGGCAAGGCCGGACGCCCGGGCCGCGCGGAGTGCACCAGCCGGTCACCTGGCAGCGCCACAGCACCGAGCTGCGCATCATCGAACCGGAACGCGCGCACCGGGCTGCGCAGCGTTTCGTTTTGCGGTGGACTGCCCAGTTCTTCCAGCCGGTCGGCGATCTGGCCGACCTGCTCGGTCAGCCGCAACAGGGCCATGCGATCATCCGCCGACAATTCGCGCACTCGCCCGCAAGGCGCACGGCCCAGCATCTGCCCCAGCGCGATCACCCGGTCCGCGCGGCGCGCGTTGACCAGGATCTGAGCGCCCGAACGCGACAGGCAGGCGAACACCTCATCCAGTCCGCCCACCGAAGTGGTGACCACCAGCAACGCACCCGAGCGCGCCGCCCTCTCGTCCACCCGCTCCAGCGCAGCCAGGGCAGCGCAATCGGGTGACGGACAATCGACCAGCACCGCGTCGCCCAGCGGGCGCGGCAGATCGCCCAGCAGCGCCTCCAGCCCGGCACACTCGCGCACGGTCAGACCGCCACCCTCCACATCCTGGCGCATCTGCGCGCGCATCTCCTCGCGCTCCGCAAAGATCGAGACGGTAACTGCCAGCCCTGCCCCGGCGACAGCATCATAGGCGAAATCGACCTGGCCCACGGCTTGCTCCTCCTGATTCGAATGCGAACAGGATGGGAACAAACAGGGATCGTGTCAAGAATTACGCGCAGCTAGTCGGCGAAGGGGTCCCGCACCAGGATGGTGTCCTGCCGTTCCGGGCTGGTCGATACCGAGGCCACTGGGCACTCGATCAGTTCCTCGATCCGGCGGATATATTTGATCGCCTGGGCCGGCAGGTCGGCCCAGCTGCGCGCGCCCACGGTGGTGCCCTGCCAGCCGTCCATCGTCTCATAGACCGGCTGGCACGCCGCCTGATCCTGCGCATTGGCGGGCAGGTAATCAATCGGCTCACCGTGCAGCGTGTAACCGGTGCAGATGCGGATCGTCTCGAACCCGTCGAGTACGTCGATCTTGGTCAGGGCAATCCCGGTAACGCCGGACAGCGCGCAGGTCTGGCGCACCAGTACCGCATCGAACCAGCCGCAGCGGCGCTTGCGCGCGGTCACCGTGCCAAACTCGTGGCCGCGCCGGCCCAGCGTCTCGCCGGTCTCGTCCTCCAGCTCGGTGGGGAACGGCCCGCTGCCCACGCGGGTGGTATAGGCCTTGACGATGCCCAGCACGAAGCCCGCCGCGCCCGGCCCCATGCCGCTGCCGCTGGCAACCGTGCCGCTGACCGTATTGGAGCTGGTAACGAAGGGATAGGTGCCGTGATCCACATCCAGCAGCACGCCCTGCGCGCCTTCGAACAGGATACGCTTGCCGGCCTTCTTGGCCAGGTTCAGCCGCCGCCACACCGGCTGGGCGAATTGCAGCACGAAAGGGGCAATGCCGCGCAATTCGTCCAGCAGCTCGGCCCGGTCCACCGGCGGCTGGCCAAACCCGGCGCGCAAGGCATCGTGATGGGCGCACAATCGGTCGAGCTGCGGCTCCAGATCGTCAAGGTGGGCCAGGTCGCACACGCGAATGGCCCGGCGGCCTACCTTGTCCTCGTAAGCCGGGCCGATGCCGCGCCCGGTGGTGCCGATCTTGCCCGATCCGGCGGCAGTTTCGCGCAAGGCATCCAGATCGCGGTGGACCGGCAGGATCAACGGGCAGTTCTCGGCAATGCCGAAGTTATCGGGATTGATCGCCACGCCCTGTCCTTCCAGCCGGGCGATTTCCGCCTGCAAGGCCCACGGATCGAGCACCACGCCATTGCCGATCAGCGACAGCGTGCAGGTGACGATGCCGCTGGGCAGCAGGCTGAGCTTGTAAGTGGTATTGCCCACCACCAGCGTGTGCCCGGCATTGTGGCCGCCCTGAAAGCGCACCACCAGGTCGGCCCGTTCGGCCAGCCAGTCGACGATCTTGCCTTTGCCCTCATCGCCCCACTGGGCGCCGATCACGGTCACATTGGCCATGGATGCTGGTCCTCACCTGCCCGGTAAGTCCGGCTTGCCCTTCGACAGGTCTCGGCAAGCGGACGTGCAATTGCGACGCACCCGGCAACCGGCCATGGCTTGTCGTGGCGCACCTATCGCGGCTGGCATCAATGTCAACCGCCAGGACTGGCCGGGGGCTTTTGCGCCGAGGCTGCCGCAAGTTCACGGCGGGGCAAGCTTTGTTACCGCACACGACAATCTGCGCATCTTTGCGACTGGACCGGCGCGGTCTGGCAATGCTTGATGCGCGGACAAAAACCATGAGGAACCCGCCCATGCGGCTGATCGCCCTGGCCTTGCTGGCCGCCACCACCACGCTGGCCGCCACCGCGCTGCCCGATGCCAGCCAGGCCCAGTCGCGCCGCCAGCGCGGCGGCGATGACGCGGCCATGCAGACGCTGGCTTATGGCAGTGACCGCTTGCAGACGCTCGATTACTGGCCCGGCGCCACGCCCGATGCGCCGCTGGTGGTGTTCGTCCACGGTGGCGGGTGGAAGCGCGGCGACAAGAACATGATGCGCGGGTCAGACAAGCTGGAGCACTGGCAGGCGGCGGGCTATGCGGTCGCCTCGCTCGATTACCGGCTGGTGCCCGCCAACACGGTGGAGGAGCAGGGGGCCGACGTGGCGGGTGCGATCGCCTACCTGAAGGCCAATGCGGCTCGGCTGGGCTTCGACGGTAACCGCGTGGCCATGGTGGGACACAGCGCAGGGGCGCATCTGGTGGCGCTGGTGGGCACCGATCCGCAGTATCTGCGCGCCGCCGGGCTGGGGCTGGATGCGGTGCGCGGGATCGTGCCGCTGGATGGGGCGGCCTATAACGTGCCCGACCAGATGGACGAGAACGCGCGGCTGATGGGCAATACCTATGAACAGGCCTTTGGCACCGATCCGGTACGTCAGCGCAGCCTTTCGCCCACGGTTCACGCCGCCGGGCCGAATGCGCCGGAGTTCCTGATCCTTCACGTCCAGCGCGAGGATGGTCAGCGGCAGGCCCGCGAACTGGCCGCGGCGCTGGTGCAGGCGGGCACCCCGGCCACGGTGCAGGGCTTTGCCGGGCGCGGCCTGCGCGGCCACATGCAGATCAACCGCAACCTTGGCCAGCCGGATTACCCCGCCACGCCGGTGGTGGATGCCTTTCTGGCGCGCGTTTTCCGCCGCTGATTTGCCTGCTATGGCCGGGCCCCATGCGCACCCGCCTGAGCATCTGCCTGCGCAAGGCCCGCTATCCCTCGGCTGCCGAGGCGATCACAGCGGCGCGCGCCACCTCACTGGTGCTGCGCCCTTACCGCTGCGACCGCTGCTGGCAGTGGCACCTGACCAGCCGCACCAAGGGTCGGCGTGTGCCCTTGTGGGAACGCGGGGCAGTGCCCTAAAGGCGCGCTATGGAACCCGCCCCCGAACCCATCCACGTTGCCGCGCTGTATCAGTTCACCCGCTTTGCCGACCGCGAGGCGGTGCGCCAGCCACTGCTGGTGCTGACCCGCCAGCACGGCGTCAAGGGCACTCTGCTGGTGGCGCAAGAGGGGCTGAACGGCACCATAGCGGGGGCCAGGGCGGGTCTGGACGCGGTGATCGCGCACATTCGCGCCTTGCCCGGTTGCGCCGACATCGTGGTGAAATGGTCCACCGCGCCAGCCATGCCGTTCGGCAAGATGCTGGTGAAACTGAAGCGCGAGATCGTGACCATGGGCGTGCCCGATGTGGACCCCACCACGCTGGTCGGTACATACGTCGAACCACAGGACTGGAATGCCCTGATCGGCCAGCCGGACGTGGTGCTGATCGACACGCGCAACGATTACGAGGTGGCGCTGGGCCAGTTTGCAGGCGCGATTGACCCGCAGACACCCAGCTTCCGCGAATTTCCCGCCTGGTTCCGCGCTCATCGGGACGAGTTCGGCGAAGCGCCTAAAGTGGCGATGTATTGCACCGGCGGCATCCGCTGCGAGAAGGCTACCGCCTTCCTGAAAGCCGAGGGGGTGGAGCAGGTGTTCCACCTCAAGGGCGGGATCCTTAAGTATCTGGAGGACATTCCCGCAGAGGAAAGCCTGTGGCGCGGCGGCTGTTTCGTGTTCGATGACCGGGTGACCCTGGGGCACGGCTTGCAGCAAGGCGATGCCCGGCTATGCCGCGCCTGCCGCAGTCCGATCAGCCCCGACGACGCTGCCTCGCCGTTGTTCGCCGAGGGTGTTTCCTGCCCGCAATGCTACGCCGACCGTACCGACGACCAGCGCGCCCGTTACGCCGAACGCCAGCGGCAGATGGAACTGGCGCGCAAGCGCACAGTGGCTGCGGCAGGCCATTAGGCGTTATTGCCGCCCGCTCCATTTCGCGGGCGCGGATTGCCTGACCCCGCTCGGCGCGCATGGTGGCCAGCGCCGGATCGTCGGCATCCATCCGCGCAGCGGCGCTGGGGCGAACTTAAAGCGCCTGCACCCCGCCATCGCGCAGCACGTGGCTGCAACCCAGTGCGGCGGCATCGTCGGCCTCGCCCAACGCTTCGACCGTGCGCCAGCCCTCGCCGCGCACGACTGCGGCGAGGTGGCGATCATGGCCCAGCGGCAGGAACACCTTGCGGCCCAGATCCTCGGCCGCCTTCACCGCCTCGACCAGTTCTTCAGGATAGAGCGAGAAGCCGGTGGCCACCTCGCCCGATCCGCCGATACGATAGGTGCCGCCGCGCCCCAGCGCGCCGCGCACGCTGGTGGCAAACAGGGTGAAGCCGAACCAGGTCTGGTATTCAAAGCCGTGGCGCTCGCTGGGGTCCAGCGTCAGCCGCGCCCGGCCGCTGACCCGCGCGGCGATCTGGCGCAGGGCGGCAATGCGTGTGGCCAGCGCCCCGCCCGCGTCCAGCGCGCCCAGCTTTGCCAGCGCCTCCTCGAACGGGCCGGTGGCGTAAAGCAGCGGCAGATATGCCGCGCCGCCCGCTTCTTTCAGTCCGCCCGCATCCTTGGCGTCAAGTTCGCGCCGCACCGCCTCACGCTGTTCTTCGCTCAGCGGAAACTCGTGTGCCGCCAGTGTGTCGACCAGATCGGGCAAGGTGAAGTCCACCGCAATGCCGGTGGCTCCCGCCGCCTCCAGCGCGCCGATGGCCAGTTCCACCATCTCGCCCGCCGCTGCCGCGCTGTCATTGCCGATCAGCTCGGCGCCGATTTGCAGGTTCTCGCGCCGCGGTTCCAGTTGGTCACCAGCGATCTTCACCACCTGCCCGGCATAGCACAGGCGCAAGGGCCGCGCGGTTTGCGACAAGGCGGTGGCGGCGATGCGGCTGACCTGCGCGGTCATGTCGCTGCGCAAGGCCAGCGTGCGCAAGGACCTGGGATCGACAAAGCGGAACATGGCGCGGGTCAGCAACCCGTCCATTCGCGCGGCCATGCTCTTTTCAAACTCGATCAGCGGCGGACGCACCCGGTCGAACCCATGCGCGCGCATTACCGCCATGGCATCGCGCTCGATACGGGCGGCGGCAGCGGCGCTTTGCGGCAAGCGGTCTTCGAGGCCTTCGGGCAGCAGGTCTGACGTCGGATCGTTCATGCCTATTCTTTCAAGAAGTCGCGAACATTCCGACAGCAAGTGAAGCAAGCCCCAACACCGTCCTCACACTGTGCAAGGCATTCCATCGACGCAGCAACGAATTCACCCCGACAAAACTGCTCGACTGCGCCGCAGCGATCAATTTCCGGTTGACTGGCATAATCACCGCCAACGTAAACGGCCAGTTGGCAAGCAACAGAATAGCCGACACTAGCCATGCCAAACCGCCACTAACCCACCACTGCGCACCGAGTGCCAGCCCGCCCGCAACTGCAAGGGTAGCCTGCATGACATAGCCGCGCTTATAAGCCGGCTGCCACTGTGCCAGCGCATACTCTGCTGGCAGGCCTGCCCGAGCCGGGTGTTCTGCAACGTTGATGTACAAGGCTGCGCTAGCGAACATTGCCGCAATAGCGATTCCAAAAAGACCTATCATCAACAGCCACCCCTCGTACTCGCGCGTTCTTGCCAGAACCACTTCGTGACGACCAGCCGGTTTGTCTGTCAGCCCGCCCCAATGGCGGGCTGACAGGGCACGGCATCAGAAGCTGAGCGGCTGCACCCGCTTCACATTGCGCACCTGGCAGATCTTGTCGATCAGGCCTTGCGGCACCTTGCTGTCCACCGACAACAGCAGGATCGCCTCGCCCCCGGCCTGACGGCGGCCCAGGTGGAAGGTGCCGATGTTGATCTCCGCCTCGCCCAGGATCGCGCCCACCGAGCCGATGAAGCCGGGCATGTCGAGGTTCGAGATATACAGCATGTGCCCCTCAAGATCGGCCTCGATCGAGATGCCGAACATCTCCACCAGCCGCGGCTCGCCATTGGCAAACAGGGTGCCCGCCACCGAGCGGCTGCCCTGGCTGGTTTCCACCGTCACGCGCACCAGCGTGTGGTACACGCCTTCCTTCTCGTTGCGGATTTCGCGCACTTCCATGCCGCGCTCGCGCGCCAGGAACGGGGCGTTGACCATGTTCACCGTGGCCGAATAGCGCTTCATCAGGCCCGCCAGCACGGCACCCACGATGGGCTTGTTGTTCAGTTGAGCCGCCGCGCCTTCGGTCTCGATGGAGATCTTGGGCAGTTCGCCGTGCGCCAGCTGGCCCACCAGGCTGCCCAGCCGTTCGGCCAGCAGCATATAGGGGCGCAGCTTGGGGGCTTCCTCGGCCGACAGCGAGGGCATGTTCAACGCATTGGTCACGCCGCCGCTGACCAGGAAATCGGCAATCTGCTCGGCCACCTGCAAGGCCACGTTGACCTGCGCTTCAGTGGTGGAAGCGCCCAGGTGCGGGGTGCAGATGAAGTTGGGCGTACCGAACAGCGGGTGATCCTTGGCCGGCGGCTCAGCCTCGAACACGTCCAGCGCCGCGCCCGCGACATGGCCGGAATCCAGCATGTCCTTCAGCGCCGCCTCGTCCACCAGGCCGCCGCGCGCGCAGTTGACGATGCGCACGCCCTTCTTGCACTGGGCCAGCCGCTCACGGCTGAGGATGTTGCGCGTCTCGTCGGTCAGCGGGGTGTGCAGGGTGATGAAATCGGCCCGCTCGATCAGGGTGCCCAGGTCGGCCTTCTCCACGCCCATTTCCACCGCGCGTTCGGGCGTCAGGAACGGATCATAGGCGATCACCTTCATCTTCAGGCCCAGCGCGCGGCTGGCCACGATGGAACCGATGTTGCCCGCGCCGATCAGGCCCAGCGTCTTGCTGGTCACTTCCACGCCCATGAAATCGTTCTTCGGCCATTCGCCCGCCTGGGTGCGGCGGTCGGCCGCAGGGATCTGGCGGGCCAGGGCCATAATCATGGCAATGGCGTGCTCGGCGGTGGTGATCGAGTTGCCGAACGGGGTGTTCATCACCACGATGCCCTTGGCCGATGCGTGCGGGATGTCCACGTTGTCCACCCCGATCCCGGCGCGGCCGATGACCTTCAGGTTGGTGGCGGCATCCAGCACATCGGCAGTGGCCTTCGTGGCGCTGCGAATGGCCAGGCCGTCATACTGGCCGATGCAGGCGATCAGCTCGTCCTTGGTCATACCTGGCTTCACGTCGACATCGCAGCCACGCTCCTGAAAGATGCGGGCGGCGTTGGGATCCATCTTGTCGGAAATAAGGACTCTGGGCTTGGTCATGGTGACCTCCGTATGATGCCGGTTCGCCAACGGTTTTCGGGCGTGGACCGGCCATTAATTGCAAAAAGATGAGGAGATGGCAGGCCCCGCACCGTGCGGGGCCGCCAGTTCAGCGGATCAGAGCTGGCCAGCCTTGAGCTGGTGATAGGCCCAGTCGATCCACGGCAGCAGCCGCTTCACGTCCTCGGCTTCCACGGTCGCGCCGCACCAGATGCGCAAGCTCGGCGGCGCATCGCGGTAGCCGTTGAAGTCATAGCCGATGCCCATTTTTTCGAGCGTTCCGGCAATCTTCTTGGGCACGTTGGCCTGGTCTTCAGCCGACAGGCTTTCGTACCAGTCACCCTGGAACACCATGCATACGCCGGTGTTGGTCCGCATGGCGGGATCGGCCACCATGTTGCGCAGGTAGTCCTTCGATTCGATGAAATCGAACACCGCCTGGGCATTGGCGTTGGACCGGGCGAACAGCGCCTGCCGCCCGCCGATGGACTGTGCCCATTCCAGCGCGGCGATGT
>Ga0114940_10000667_pt1 | contig 14730 bp, 13 predicted proteins | sample ColdCreekSource_FD_87195 | JGI IMG/M metagenome (GOLD analysis project Ga0114940, IMG submission 87195) | Groundwater microbial communities from Cold Creek, Nevada to study Microbial Dark Matter (Phase II) - Cold Creek Source | ecosystem: Environmental > Aquatic > Deep subsurface > Groundwater ... | reverse complement strand
GGGCTTGCTGCAAATCGGTAGGATAAATTCTGACCTTGACTGCTTTCAACATACCCATATATTATCACACTTAAAAGACTGCGATAATATAGAAGTGGGTTGTTTTGCTAGACATAATTTGTTTGTTTCGGCACTGTTGCCTTTCCTATTGCTTCGCAAGGCAGTCAGGCAACGTATCTTAACTCACGCGCCTCTCATCCCGACGCTCATCCTTTGAGGGAAGCCCCGCGTTTCGCTCTACTGCCAATTTACCTAAATAAGACAAAATCGCTTTGCCAATACCTCTGCGTCGATAATCGGGTAAAACGAACAAATCTTCGAGGTAAATACCTGGTTTAGTTAAAAATGTTGAGTAATTAGGGAAAAACAAAGCAAATCCGACTGTATCGTTTTCCCACTCAGCAACAATTGCCTCGGCATAAGTTAAGAGATCGCCAAATAGATGTTGTTCGAGTTCTTGAGCCGTACCTGTAACTTGGTGGCTTAACTGTTCATATTCAGCGAGTGCTTCGATCAGAGCAAAGATTTTAGGAGCATCATTTGCGATCGCCAATACGGATATTTAATTCAGGTATCATTTTAGATTTTATCGATAGTTAATTACAGACACCAAATTAATCTACTAAAACCTCGCGATTGATTGCCAAGACAGAGCGACCGCCTCTAGTTAATTCATATTCCCCTTGCCAAATACCAGTAGCTATCTGACGTTTGCCGACATAACTAACCCAACTGCGGTAGGGTTTATCTAAATTATTATCTTGATTAATCACAACTTCCCCATCAGGTGCAATTAACTTCCATTTTTCTAGATCACCCTTAAGGACTCCGTAAGCGTGAACCCAAAAGATTAAAGCAGGGCTATCGATTGCTAGTTGGCTATCTTGATATTTTCCTTGCCATAATTCCAATTGTTCTGGTGGTTTGGTCGAAAATCCGGATCTAATTAAACCTGTAGGAACATAATTTAAGGACTGTTGCCAAAGGGAATTTTGCTCATTTTCATCAATCTTGCAGCCAGCTTCAGTAATAGGTTCACCAACAAAAGGATCGATTACTTCTCCTTGATAGCGAACGGTAAAGTGGACGTGAGGAAAGGAGGCTAAACCAGATGCGCCTACCATCCCCAGCACAGTATCTGGCTCGACTTTAGTATTGGGTTTAACTTTGACACTATTTTGTTTGAGGTGACAATATTGAGTTTCCCAGCCGTTTCCATGATCAATAACCATTCCGTTGCCACATTCTTGTCCTGCGACTTGCTTTTTATCGGTTTGATCAGCTACTAAGTTGTCTGTAACACCATCTCTCACTCTTAAAACTGTTCCTGCCGCTGCCGCAACGACTGGCACGCCAGTATTCATAATTTGCAGATCGGAAATACCAAAATCTATCCCGTCGTGACCATCATAAGTTTGTCTGCCGCAATTGAAATCAACTGCTTCAGGACTTGGTTCATCATCTACATAGTGCATGATAAAGCAGTCTTTGCCTAAGTCACACTTAATCGGAAGCGCGAAACTAGGGGCGGTAGATGCTTGTGCGATCGCAAACTTATTGATCGCAAACTTATTATTTGATTGGGATGAATTCCAGCAACCAAAAACAACTGTCAAACTAAGACTTAAGATAATAATTAACAGTTTTTTTTTGTTAAAAGTAATCATAAAACTTGTATACTTTTGTTTCGGCGCGATCGCATTATAATTATTGGCTTGAATATTTATTTTCTGATTAATTTGTTCAACTACTCATAAATATTTTTGCACCACTTCCCAGCCTGTTAAAGAGACAAAAGCCAGCCCGATAAATAAAGCCAGGTTAGTTCCAATATGGAGCGATCGCGCCCAGGTATTTCGAGAGTTAATTTGATTAGCACTCCAAGCCGATAGCAACACTAAAGCAACTACTAGTAATCCTGACCAAAGATGGTTTGAATGTCCGAGATCGCCATAGTAACCGACAGTTCCCACTACTCCAATTACCAGTAACAATAATACTAAAAAGATGATTATTATGCCGCTAAAATAGTGAGCATTTCTTAGCCAAGGGGGACGACCAATTCTGGCAGCGCGACCATAAAACATCCAAGTTCCAGAAAGTAATAAAAGTCCATAAAAAGCGATCGCACCTCCCATAGACCAAGCAGCAATTTTCCATAACCATAAAAAAGATGGTAAATCCAAATTTGTTACCCAAATATTTATTTATTAGTCGAATAGTTTTAACCTTATTTCTATTAGTATAAACAAAGGGGTTGCTAAAACTAGCAACCCCTCTAATTGTCTTCAATATTGAATGAAATTTTTGGCTTGGCAATAATCTTAAACAGCGATGCTGGTTTGACGATAAGCCACTTGCTCATCATAGCGATCGCCAGGACTGCTATTTAAGGTTTTTCTAACATTTTGCTGTTTCTGCTCTTGTTTGATACTTTGGTGCTTGGCTTGTTCTTGAAGACAAAGACGTTCACAAGGAATAGTATCTGAAATAATCGCACTTGCCATCATTCCTGAATGGATTTCTAACATTCCATCGGAGACAGCTTCAAATACCAGTCTTTGTCCAGGAAAAACTACCCTTTCAAAATGCCAGTTAGGAACGTTAGTGATGCGAGCTATTTGAATCTGACTAGTTGAATTTACATAACAGCAAAGAATGTTGTCGTTTTCTGAGTTTGGGACGGAATCTAGTATTTGAGCCATAATTAATTATTGAAGCGTTTTAAAAATACATTTTCTATTGTTCTTCCTACCCTAACATTTCTTGATCCCCACTAACTGTAAAACAAGTTACCAATCTGTACTTATTAGGCACTTAATTTACTATATCTAATTTTTAATAAAATTTTTAGATTTCATCATAAATTTATGATGACAGATAAGTAGAGAACAATTAAGAATTAAGCAGGATGTTGACTATACTTGATCCCACTGAAAACCGCTATACTCTATATTTATTTTTGGAACAAATATAAACAAGTAAACTTATCACAATTAATGATATTTATTCGACAAATATATGCATTATATGCATCATACAAACATTTCAAAGGCAATCATTGGCGATCGCTATCAAATTATCGACCTATTGAGAAAAGGTGGTGTTGGCATAACTTACAGCGCGATCGATCTCCAAACTGAGGAACAAGTTGCCATCAAAGAAGTTTCTCTCAAACAGCTTGACGACTGGAAGCAAATTGAGCTTTTAGAACGAGAGGCAACAGTTTTAGCACAATTAAACCATCCCGCTATTCCTAAAATATATAGATTACTTTCAAATAGATAATGAGCAAGACAAATTCTTTTATATCGTTCAGCAGTTAGCACCAGGGAAATCCTTATTTCAATTAGTAGAATCAGGTTGGCGTACTAGCAAAGCAGAAGTTAAAGAAATAGCCCAACAAATTCTTGATATTTTTATTTATTTACATTTTTTAGAATCTCATGTCATCCATCGCGATATTAAACCTCATAATTTTATTGAGTTTACTTTCTCCTTTTGCGATCATCGGCTTTTTTTATAGTTGATTGTAACCAACAATATCGCTAAAGTTAAGTTATATAAATAAATTTTGGCTAAAAGTAGCAATTAATACCTGAAAGTTTCTGCCAAGCTCATAAAAATCTCAAAACTTAACAATATCCCAAAGCCATGACTCAGCGAATTCTATACGTTCGTCTCCCCTGCAATCCAATTTTTCCCATTGGCGTTGTCTATCTTTCAGACCATGTTCACAAGTTATTTCCCCAAGTTGAGCAAAAAATCTTTGATTTAGGTACTGTTCCCCCTTTAGACTTCAACCAGGCTTTAGATCGTTCCATAGATGAATTTAGACCGTCTTTGCTGGTATTTTCTTGGAGAGATATTCAAATTTATGCGCCAGTGGGTGGCAGAGGGGGAAATCCTTTACAAAATGCTTTTGAGTTTTACTATGCTAAAAACCCTCTAATTAAATTGCGGGGAGCATTAGGTGGTTTGAAAGTTGCCACAGCCTATTACGGCGAATTATGGCGCAACGTAAGCCTGATTAAACGAGGATTGAAGCGAGCCAAACAGTATTGCCCTGAAGCCCGTACGATAGTCGGTGGCGGTGCGGTGAGTGTATTTTACGAACAGCTCCAACAGGATTTACCTAAAGGAACAATTGTTTCAGTAGGCGAAGGAGAACAACTATTAGAAAAAATACTTAGCAATCAAGAATTTCGCGACGAGCGTTGTTATGTAGTTGGCGAGAATCAGCCTAGAGAACGATTAATTCATGAATGGCCGACTCCCATCGAGAAAAGTGCCTGTAATTATGACTATATACCCACTATTTGGCCAGAATTTGAATATTATCTCCAAGAAAATGACTTCTATGTTGGCGTACAAACCAAAAGAGGCTGCCCTCACAACTGTTGCTACTGCGTCTACACTGTAGTCGAAGGCAAACAGGTGCGGATTAATCCGGCTGATGAAGTAGTCAAGGAAATGCGACAACTTTATGACAGAGGTATTCTTAACTTTTGGTTTACCGATGCTCAGTTTATTCCTGCACGCAAATTCATCCCTGATGCGATCGCATTATTACAGAAAATTGTCGATTCTGGCATGAAAGATATCCACTGGGCCGCTTATATCCGTGCTGATAATTTAACGCCCGAATTGTCTGAACTGATGGTACAGACAGGGATGAATTATTTTGAAATCGGTATCACCAGCGGTTCCCAAGAGCTAGTGCGTAAAATGCGTATGGGCTACAACTTGCGTACCGTATTGCAAAACTGTCGAGATTTAAAAGCGGCAGGTTTTAACGATGTGGTTTCTGTAAATTACTCCTTCAATGTAATTGACGAAACCTATGAAACAATTCGTCAGACTGTCGCTTATCATCGAGAATTAGAAGCAATCTTTGGTGCAGATAAAGTAGAGCCAGCCATTTTCTTCATCGGCTTACAACCTCATACTCATCTAGAGGAATATGCTTTTGAGCATAAAATTCTCAAGCCAGGATACAATCCCATGAGTTTAATGCCTTGGACAGCCAAAAAACTACTTTGGAATCCCGAACCACTAGGTTCGTTTTTGGGAGAAGTTTGTCTTCAAGCTTGGCGGCAAAATCCTAATGATTTTGGCAGAGAAGTAATGGGGATTTTGGAAACAAAATTGGGTAAAGCCCCCCTAGAAGAAGCATTGTCTGCACCTGTAGAATCAAATAAACCAGAGCTGATGGCAGCTGTTTAACAAACAAAACAATATACATTAACCAAGGGCGCACTAAATTCGCGTCTGGAACTAAATAACAAATTACTTAATATGCTGGAAGGTTCGATATTACAGAGATTAAACGAGGCTCATCACGGTGGTAAACAACCCTTAAACCTGGGCGTTTATTATAAAAATACCCTAGTAGCTCTTTGTCACGCCCTAGAAGACTTTATTTTAGATTCCCAGAGTGCGCCCATCATGGTTACGGCTTTCCAGCGTGGTAAGTGGTATTTAGAAGAAGCAGATCGTTATGCCGATTTAGCTGATAAATCCGCTAGTGTAGTGCTGATGGCTGCTCCAGATGCTGGTTTTGACACCCACCCAACTAGTAAAAAAGCCAATGTCGCTTTAGTTCATCTTAAGCCAGAAGACCCCGTGGCTCAAGAGTGGCATTTGATGATTTTGTCTCCCAGCTATACAGCGATGGTGTTATGTCAAGAATTATCCGATGCTGACTATGGGGAACATAAACCTAAAACAGATTTAGAACGTAAGTTCTATGGTTTTTGGACTTTTGAGCCGCAATTAGTCCGCGAAACTGTGAATTTAACCATCGAGCATATCAAAGCTTATCAGCCAGAGCTGGCTCAGTCCTTGACTGCTCGAGTAACGAAAATGACCGCAGAGTTCGGTTCTAGACAAAGAGAAGACCTTGATGCTGTAGTATCTCAAGTAGTCAATTATCTCCAGGCTTCTCAGAAAAATCTCCATGTACCAGAACAAGCAGACAACTTGAGGGTTTCCAAGGCATTAGACGAAAATATCGTCTCCAATGAAATGCAGGCTTTTTTACGTATGGCGCAACTTTTAGATCATACCGATGTTAGTAATCCGATGGCAGCCTCGGAAGTAACGGCAATGGCAGAAGCTATGGGACAATTGCTTGATCTCCCTGGCTGGCAAACCAAACGATTGTATCTAGCTGGATTATTACACCGCGTCGGTTTACCCAAGATAAGTAGAAATCGAGAGAAGCAGTCCGCAATTCAACAAGAAATTTTACAAAAAGGTGAATTTTCCGCCAAAGCATCAGTATTGCGGACTATGCCTCAACTAAATGCGATCGCAAAAATTTTAACTCATCAACGCGAATCCTGGGATGGTTCGGGTATTCCTGCTGGATTATCTTATGATGACATTCCCTTAGAATCGAGAGTTATTGGTTTACTTGCGGATTTTCAGCAGAAAATCAAGGCTTACAAGCAATATGCATCCGACAAAAACCCCTACACTCAGGCATTGGCAGATTGTCAAACTTTGGCTGGTAAACGATACGATCCTAAATTGGTAGAAGCTCTAGCCTTATTAGTGATGGCTATGCAGCAGGGAATGAGCTTACAAACATATCAACCGAAAATTGCTACAGGAATGTGGTTAATTGACTCTAACAATGTTGGGGAAAATCAAACTGCATCTTTTTAATTCAATTATCAAAATTATTAACTTAAAGCAACTTTAAAACTAACTAATGACAGTAGAATTAATCCGCGCAGGACAAGAAAAGCATTTTCCAGGGATAGATATGGAGGATGAAGATTTATCTAATTGCCAACTCGAAAGAATTAACCTAGCGGGGGCTAATTTAGTCGGGACCGATTTATCTCGCTCGAATCTAAAAGGAGCAAGATTAGATGGAGCTAATCTCTTGGGAGCGCAGCTTAAATTAGCTGACATCAGAGCCAACCTTTTGGGGGCTAATTTAATGCAAGCTGATCTTAGCAACGCTGATTTGCGTGGTGCTAACCTGCGTGGTGCCAATCTGATGGGTGCAAAACTAACTCAGGCATCTTTATCAGGGGCTTTTTTGAGTGGAGCTAATCTCACAGGGGTAAATCTCCAAGGAGTGGATCTGCGGGGTGCCGATTTACGGGGTGCTAACCTTAACAGTGCTAACCTCAAGGGCGCAAATTTATCTCAGGTGGATTTTCAGGGTGCTAATCTCAGCGAAACAAATTTAGAGGAAGCTGATTTACGGGGTGCTAATTTAGCTGGGGCAAATTTATCGGGGGCTAACCTGTTGTGTGCTGAATTAGAAGGCAGCAATGTAAATGGTGTTAACTTAGAGTGGGCTTGTCTTGTCGGAACTGCGATCGCCAAACTCAATAAATCTAGGAGATAGATAAGCTGCTGTGCTTAAAGATGCATATTATTTAGTTTTCTTGGCAAAAAAGTAACATCGGCAGTATCTTGTTAACTTCTTGATATTTATCCTCTATTCTTTCAGCACTAACACAATTGTGAACGAGTATCTTGTTTGACAATGAGAATCCTGCTTGTTGAAGATGACGATCGCATTGCTAAACCCTTGGCAGAGGATTTGCGCCACCAACACTACGTGGTAGACCTTGCCTACGATGGTCTTGAGGGATGGGATTATGCTCAATCTGTTGCATATGACCTGATTTTGTTGGACTTGATGTTGCCAAAGCTAGACGGCATCTCTCTTTGCCAGCAATTGCGATCGCAAGGATACAAAGGTTTCGTGCTAATGCTGACGGCACGAGATACCACGACTGATAAAGTGATTGGTTTAGACGCAGGAGCGGATGATTACCTAGTAAAACCCTTTGAATTGGAGGAACTATCTGCCCGAATTCGAGCCTTGTCTCGTCGTCCAGTGGAGTTACAAAAAGAGATTCTTCGCTATGGCCAATTAGAATTCAACCCAACCTTGCATACTGTAACCTATGCTGGGACTCCGTTGAATCTCACACCCAAGGAGTATCTCATTCTAGAATGTTTTCTCCGCAATCCAGGTCTGGTTTTTACTCGCTCAATGTTACTTGACAAGCTCTGGGAATTGGAGCGAATTTCTGGAGAAAATACGATCGCGACACACATCACGAACCTGCGCCAAAAACTAAATGCAGCCGAAAGTAAAGAGGTAGTGATCGAAACAGTTTATGGTGTTGGCTACCGTTTCGTGCCAGACGTTAAAGAATAGATAAGTAGCTAGGCGGAATTAAATATAAAACGTTTCAAATGATAATTAATATGAAAGGCAATTTAATCTCGAATAGCAGGAAAGTTGATGGATGTTCTGGGACTTTTAGCATCTGCTGCTTTAACTAAAGAATTGGCAAATCGACAGGATTCACAAGAATTCTTGACGTTGACACCTGAGCCAATAGCACAGGTTATTCCTGTCGATCTCTTAGATGTTCAGTCAATAAGCGAACAGTTCACTACTGAACAGAATCAGCCCCCGAACCGTGTCAAAGATCTCGAAATTCTCGTTTGGGATCTAGAAATGCAGCAATTTGCCCCTACAGCTTTTCTCGAAGGAGAGGTGATTTTAGGGATCAATGGGGTTGTTGGGGAAAACCCAGACAATTCCGTTGTATTTCAACAAAGTGTCGAATTCATCCTAAACATGAGCTTGACTGGGGAAGATAGCTTAGAAGTTGGCCTTGAGAGTGGAAATTCGAGGGAGTTTTCGTTTGTTGACGAACTCACATTTGAAGGTCGGCTGGGCTTTCTTTCTAATACAGATAGCGATCGCTTTAAGCTCAGTGAGTTGTCCTACGAGTTCCCTATTGGCGATCGCGCTAGTGTCTATATCTCCACAACTGGTAACGATCTAAATGAGTTCAACCCATTTCTCGGCGATCGCGACAAGAGCGGTGATGGTGCGATTTCTGAATTTGGAATTGAAAATCCGATCCATAGTCTGGTTGAAGATGTCGGACTGCAACTCAATTACGACTTGACAGCTGAATTTGGCCTGAGTCTTGGGTATTTTAGTGGAGAAGCAAACAACCCCTCTTCGGGAGCAGGTTTATTCAACGGAAACCAAAGTGCGTTCGTGCAACTAGAATTTGAACCGAGCGATCGCTTTTTGTTGGGACTCACTTATATTCACACCTATAACGATTCGGGGCTGGAAACAGAGACAGGCAGTCAGCGATCGCAGATAAACTTGGAACGTCCAGTTGTGGGTAATTCCTATGGTGTTTCAACATCTTTCGCCCTCAATCCTGATATTTTGATAGGGGGTTGGGCTGGATTTACAAACGCAACCGTGATCGATTTGGGAGACGCTTACATTTGGAATTACGCTCTCACCTTAGCCTTCAGCGATTTCGGTCAGCAAGGCAACCTCTTAGGAATTGTTATTGGTCAAGAACCCAAGCTGACGGGGACAAGCGGTTTTATGATCGATGACCAAAGAAGTGACCCAGATACATCTCTACATTTTGAGTTATTCTACCAAAATCGGCTGTCTGACAAAATTTCAGTGACACCAGGTTTAGTCTGGATTACGGCACCGAACCATGACAATAACAATCCCGATTTTCTCGTATTCACAGTAAGAACAACACTCAACTTTTAGAGGATACCATTCTTGTGTTTCAGAAAATCCGCTATCGGCTGTTATTGTCATATCTCGTAGTATTAACTGTTGTTTTGGCAGTCTTTGCGATCGCCGTTCGCCTCACATTTGCCCACAGTTTGAGGGAGGAATTAGCCGATAGGTTAGCAGTTCTGGCAAAAACCGCATCTGGCTCTCTAGATATCGAAGGCGAGGAATTGGCTGTTGATCAGCAAGGTTTATTGCTCAACCCCAATCAAGCGGTGCAATGGTTCGATCTTCAGGGAAATATGATCGCTCAGCAAGGAAACGACCCTCTAACATTGCCCTTCGATCCTCAGCAAAAGTTTCTAACTCAAATATTGCCCTATCCAGCACAGGGTATTACATTACCCGTCAGGGAAGAAGAGAAAAATGATGCGTTGATTGGCTATGTTCGAGCCAGTGAGTCATTTGAAGGAATACATGAAACGCTGAGACGATTAGATTTGGGATTAGGAGGTGGGGTTGTCTTGGCGTTGGCGTTAAGTGGACTAGGTGGAATTTGGCTAACTCGTCAGGCTATGCAACCTATTGAAAAAAGCTTTCAAAGACTTCAGCAGTTTACAGCCGATGCTTCTCATGAGCTTCGTAATCCACTGATGGCGATTAAAAGTAATGCCGCAGTCGCTCTCAAATATGCGGAGGGAATTAGGAACTCAGATGGAGAAAAGTTTCGGGCGATCGCCAGTGCGACGACTCAGATGACTGCGCTGACGGAGGATTTATTAATGTTGGCTCGAACTGACCAAACACCAAAGCGATCGCCCGACCGAGTAAATCTCACCATGCTTTTGGAGGAGCTAGTTCAACTCTATCGCGCTCAGGCCGAAACCAAACATATTCATCTTAAGGGACATATCCTGGAGCATCTGGAAGTGTCTGGGGATACGATGCAACTTACCCGTCTGTTTGCCAACTTAATTGACAATGCACTTCGCTACACCCCAGACCAAGGTTTTATCGAGATACAGACTTATTATGAGGGTAGACAAATACTTGTTAACGTGCATGATACGGGAGTTGGGATTGCCCCCGATCAAATTGAGCATATCTTCGATCGCTTTTGGCGAGCAGATCGCTCTCGCGCTTATGGTTCGGGGTTTGGACTGGGATTGGCGATCGCCCAAAATATTGCCCAGAATCACGGCGGCGCGATCGCAGTCACTAGTCAATTAGGATTAGGTAGTTGTTTCACTGTGGGACTCTCGGTTGATGCAGAGCGAGTTTCTTAGGCAAGAATATCAATAAAAAAATAGGGATAGTCGTGAAAACTATCCCTATAAGCTTCTAAAAATAATTAAACTGTCAGACTATATTTGAGGAACAAATTGCTCTTTATTTGGCACTTCGGCATATTCAGAAACAATTTGTTTTAACTCTGTGCCGTCGATAGTTTCCTTTTCAATTAACAAATCGACTAGGCGATCTATCACCTCACGATTTTCTCTGACGATTTTCCGTGCCAGATTGTGGCCATGTTCGGCAATCTGACGAACCTGATCATCAATACGAGAAGCAACTTCTTCTGAATATTCAGAGCGAGAAGTCAAGCCAGCACCAAGGAATACCTCGCCGCCTTGTCCACCTAAGGCGATGGGCCCAAGGTCACTCATGCCATAAATAGTAACCATCTGTCTGGCCATCTCAGTTACTTGCTGTAAATCACCGCCAGCACCAGTAGTAACTTCGTCGTGACCAAATATTTCTTCTTCAGCAGCACGACCGCCCATCGCACCAGCAATGCGCGCCATTAGCTGAGATCGGCTAATTAATCCTTGTTCTTCATTAGGAGTAAACCAGGTTAATCCTTGTGCTTGTCCACGAGGAATTAAAGTAACTTTCTGGACAGGATCGTGGTCTTTAACTAAAGTACCAACGATCGCGTGGCCAATCTCATGATAAGCAATTAGACGCTTGCTCTTACCATCGGTCAGGGGAGTACCTTCCATACCCGCGACGACACGATCGACTGCATCATCAATTTCTAGGATGGTGACGGCTTCCTTGCGTCTTCTGGCGGTAAGAATAGCGGCTTCGTTGAGCAAGTTAGCTAAGTCAGCACCAGAGAAACCAGGAGTGCGACGAGCGATCGCTTCTAGAGAAACTTCAGGCGCAATTTTTTTATCGCGAGCATGAACTTCTAGAATTTCTAAGCGCCCCTTAATATCGGGATTGTCTACCATTACCTGGCGATCAAAACGACCAGGACGCATCAGAGCTGAGTCCAAGACATCGGCGCGGTTAGTCGCAGCAATGATAATAACGCCTGTATTGCCTTCAAAACCATCCATTTCGGTAAGTAATTGGTTGAGAGTTTGCTCTCTTTCATCGTTACCGCCACCAATCCCAGCACCACGTTGACGACCTACTGCATCAATCTCATCAATAAAGATTAAGCAAGGAGCGTTTTCTTTAGCTTTTTTGAACAAATCGCGGACACGAGACGCACCAACGCCGACAAACATTTCGACAAACTCAGAACCAGAGATACTGAAGAAAGGTACTCCAGCTTCCCCAGCGATCGCTTTTGCCAGGAGAGTCTTACCAGTTCCTGGAGGCCCAACTAACAAGACCCCTTTAGGAATTTGTGCGCCAACTGCGGTAAATCTTTCTGGCTGCTTGAGAAAGGTAACGACCTCTTGCAGCTCTTCTTTGGCTTCATCAATACCAGCTACATCATCAAACATGATGCCTGTTTTCGCTTCCATTTGAAACTTAGCTTTTGATTTACCAAAGCTCATTGCCTGACCAGGACCACCAGGCATATTATTGGAACGACGGAAGAGGAAAAACAAAGCTCCAATCAATAAGATTGGGAACACTAAATTGCCGAGAAGCCCCCAAACTGCTCCATCATTACTAGTAGGATGATAATCAAAATTAATATCAGCCTCTCTTAATTTAGTAATCAGTTCAGGTGAATTAACTGGCAAATCAACTCGCAACTTTTGCATCCGATTGTCTAATTCTGGATCTACCGCTTGAACAATCGCAGTTCTACCGTTTTCATACAGTTCTACGGTGGTGACTCGTCCTGAACTGAGATAGTCAAGGAAACGACCATAGGTCATACGAGTACTAGCTGTGTTACCACCGAGACCATTACTGGCAGTAGTAGGTGAGGAAAAAGTCCCCTGCCACAGGAAAAAGCCTACTACCAATAGGGGCAGTGTCCAGAGTAATACGATTCTCCACGAAAAATTCTTCATAAGGTAAGTGTTTTTCTAAACTAAATATTTTTAAGATTATTTTTTTGTTTGTCTAAATGAAATGCCGACTAAGGCTCTTTTATCGTTTTGAATGTTGTACTTTTGTACTTCAATTTGTCAAACGATTATTTTTGTCAAGTTTTTTTTCTTTAAGTTACCTCTAGCTTAACTAAATTTAACGTAATTCTCATTTTTAAAGCAATACCCAATTTTAAAGTCGTTTTAACATATCTTTCCAGAAAGTACAGCGGGCGAGAAAAACGGCAGTTAATTAACAAAAGCTAAAAGCTAATTTAGCTAAAAAATAAACGCGCCTACGTTTTGCGATTTGTGTAGACGCGATCTAAAAAAATAAAAATTAGATTTTGAGGAGTTCCCTCTTCTTAATCAAGGCTTAAAGCTAATAGCTTTTTTATGACAAATTTAGTAAGTTTCAACGTGCCAACGGTGTTCTTTCTTCATTGCCTTGCGATATTCATCCCAATTAACGCCATGCTTATCTGCGGCTGCACTCAAAGCTTCATCGATACCACCTTCCATACCTTTAAGACCACATATGTAGGTGTGAGTTTTGGGGTTTTGCATCAATTCCCAAAGCTTGTCAGCGTGTTCAGCAATTCTGTGTTGGATGTACATCTTGCCACCTTCAGCATTTTGTTGTTCACGACTGATGGCGTAATCCATGCGGAAATTGTCGGGATATTTGGCGGTTAGTTCTTCTAGCTGCTCTTTGTAAAGGATATTAGCTGTTTGGGGAATACCAAAGAACAACCAAGCCAGACCTTTGAAGTTATATTCGGGATTTTTATCTCCTTCAAAGAACATACGCCATAAATAGGCACGGAAAGGCGCAATACCAGTCCCTGTAGCGATCATTATGACGTTAGCATCTTCGTCGTCAGGCAGCAGCATTTCTTTACCAACCGGACCAGTAATTGCTACATCGTCCCCTGGCTTGAGATTACATAAGTAGCTAGAACAAACACCTTCGACATGGTCGCCCGTTTCTGGGTCTTTGTATTCCAGCTTGCGCACGCATAGAGATACGGTCTTATCTTCGAGATTATCTCCATGACGAGTCGAAGCTATGGAATATAGTCTTAGTTTGTTAGGCTTGCCTTTTGCGTCTTCTCCTGGAGGAACAATTCCGATACTTTGACCCTCGGCATACTCTAAATCTCCTCCAGAGAGGTCAAAAGTCATGTGGCGACAAGTACCAACGCCGCCTTCTGCTACTAAGTCGTATATTTCCGTACATTTTCCGATATAAGGCTTGTTAGGACGATATGTATTAACTGGAATTTTTTTCTTATCTTTCGCTTGAGTCATTGATTTGTTATTTTTTGGTGTTGCTTGCTGCTTTGGTTCAGGTTGACTAGCTGGTGCTGGTGCTGGACTGCCAAGAGGCTTAATGCTGACAACTTTGCCGCCTAGACGGCTAATGCGCCGCATCTCTTGATTCATTCGGCTGTAAGGTACGGTGATTAATACACTGCCACTATTCCGAACAGGCGCACTAAGATTGCTACTATTGCCATTTTGAGATAGACCTTCTACCTCATAAATAAATAAACGGTTTTTGTATTGAATGTTGCTACTAGAAACTGCTGCGCTCGAGTTAAACATTATACGGATCTATCCCCTCAATTTTAATTTAGACTAATAAATACTTTACAGAACTGATTCATCTTTGTACGCATTTTTGCCAAGTAGCAAGTCAAACACGCTTCTTGAGAATGTTTGTATTGTATTATTGACATCCTCCCACCGCTAACCTCTTGAGAGGTTTAGCGGGGGATTCCTAAGACTCACGACTTAAGTTTTCTGCTTCGCTCTGTGCCAACTAGAATACCGTTACCGATACTCCCCGTCGCATCCAGTCCACAGACGTTTTCGGAGACGATCTGCCCGACCGCC
>Ga0114940_10000666_pt1 | contig 14741 bp, 12 predicted proteins | sample ColdCreekSource_FD_87195 | JGI IMG/M metagenome (GOLD analysis project Ga0114940, IMG submission 87195) | Groundwater microbial communities from Cold Creek, Nevada to study Microbial Dark Matter (Phase II) - Cold Creek Source | ecosystem: Environmental > Aquatic > Deep subsurface > Groundwater ... | reverse complement strand
GATGGGGTGAAAGATACGCTTCCAATAACTGAAGCATCTTCTCAGCCGTAATTCTTCCAACGGGGCGGGTTCCGTGCGCCAGTAGCGGAAGTCGGGCTATGACTCAGTCGCCAAAATTAGTGTCTGTTTTATCGGGGCAAGCCCACTGTGGATCTGTTTACATTTTCTCGAGGGTTCCGATGCCCAGCAGGTCCAGGCCCTTTTTCAGAGTCCGCGCTGTCAGGCGACATAGAGTCAGTCGCTCTGAACGCACGGGTTCCTCCGCCTTGAGAACAGGGCATGCTTCATAGAATCTGCTGAATTTCACAGCCAGATCATAAAGGTGGTTCGTAAGCAGGTGTGGTCGATAATCGCTGAGCACGGCGTGAACCGTGTTACCGAATTGAACGAGGTGTTTTCCGAGAATCAGTTCCTCCGGTGTGAGGAGCCCCAATGAACTCGAGGATTTGGGTTCCATGCCGGCGTTTCGGAAGATGGATTGGATCCGGACATAGGCATAAATCAAATAAGGCGCCGTGTTTCCCTGGAGGGCAAGCAGCTTGTCCCAATCGAACATATAATCGAGATTCCGGTTCTGGCAGAGATCCGCGTATTTCAAGGCGCCGATTCCCAGGATCCGGGCGGCTCTCAGTTGTTCATCCTTTGACAAATCCGGGTTTTTCTCGCGAATGATTTGCATGGCGCGTGTTTCGGCTTCATCGAGAAGATCGGCCAGTTTGACGGGTTCGCCCGAACGGGTTTTGATGGGTTTTTTATCAGCGCCCAGGATGCTGCCGAAAATGATGTGCTTTAAAAAAGGAGGTCGGGGGTGAGGGACATCACCAGTCGTGCCCGGAGTTTTCCGGTATGCAAGCCAGCGGTTCACTGCGGAAAAAAGTTGTCGAAAATGGAGCTGCTGGCGACTGTCCGTAATGTAGAGGACCTCATTGGCCTGCCACTCCGACAGACGGTGGCGTGCGGCTGCCAGATCGGTGGTGGCATAGAGATATGCGCCATCCGATTTCTGAATCATCATGGGCGCGGCATTTTTCAGATCGGGGTCATTGCGGGAAAAGATGCAGATGGCGCCTTCGCTCACCTCGGCGATACCAGACTGTTTCAATTCCTCCACGACAGCGCCCAGCATCGGGTGATAAAAGCTCTCTCCAAGATAATGATCAAAGGTCACCCCAAGTCGTTTGTATGTTTTGTTGAATTCAGCCAGTGAGAGGTCGGAAATCTGTTTCCAGATTTTTGTATTTTCTGGATCGCCGGCCTGTAACAAAGCCAGTTCTTTGCGAACCGTGGCCAGTATATCCGGGTTGGATTCCGAGAGGTTGTGTGCTCTCTTGTAGAGCCGTTCAAATTCGTTGATCGGTGATTCCTTCAACGCCTTTGCATCCAGAAAATGTTTGTATCCGTGGATGAGTTTGCCGAATTGCGTGCCCCAGTCGCCGAGGTGGTTGTCGGTGATCACTGTATGGCCGACGGCGCGCGCGATTCGAGCCAGGGCATCTCCGAGAAAAGTCGAGCGGATATGTCCCACGTGCATGGCCTTGGCGATATTGGGACTGGAGAAATCAATAACGACGACACTGGGTTGGAATTGTTGAAGAATGCCGCAATGAACATCATCACTGATCGTGGCGTTCAATCCCTCCGCCACGGCCTCCCGCTTCAGGTGGAAATTGATGAAGCCGGGACCTGCAGGCTCCACTTTTTCACAGACCGTGTCGACTTTAAGTTTTGCGATGATCTGTTGTGCCAGTTCGCGTGGTGACTTCTGCAAGGCTCTGGCCGCGACCATGGCGATGTTGCTCTGGTAGTCGCCAAAGCGCGCGTCATGGCACGGGTTGACGGTGCAGGAATGATGGATCTGAAGAGCGACGTCCGGATTTTCAGGTTTCAGATGCTCGATTGCCTGAAGCAAAGCAGCGGTGAGCTTTTGCGGGACCGTCATTGCGGGGGAGAATCGTAACCTTCGATTACAATCTTGCTGGGACCACTGGGTTTGGCGGCAGGCTGCGAGACTGATGATTTGGGATCATTTCGAACCTCCTCATAAAGTTTCTCGTTTCAGAATCAATTCATAAAGCTCATCAGCGGTTTTCACCTGCTCTGCCTTTTCACGGAATTGGCGGTCATTCAAAAATCGTGAAATACTGGCCAGGGTTTTAAGGTGCTGCTGATATTGGCCGGTTGGAACAAGGAAAAGGAGCACCAGTTTTACGGGTTGATTGTCGAGTGCGTCAAAATTTATCCCTTTGGATGAACATGCCAGAATGGCAGTCACCTTTTCAATGGCATCGGTGAATGTATGTGGGATCGCAATTCCAAAGCCGATGCCGGTGCTCATGGTTTTTTCACGATTTTTCACGGCCTGAATGACCGCTTCGCGACGGGACTCCTGGATGTGTTTTTGAGCGACCAGCTGGTTCACCAGCTCTTCAATGGCTGCCCAGCGATCTGTGGTTTTGAGATCAAGGATGATCTGCGCAGGGCTGATGATTTCTGAAAATCTCATACAGCAGGTTTCCAATCCTAGAGAGGCAGAAGAAGCAAAACAAGTCCTTTTTTCCGGTCGCCGACAGCGTCGGCTCCTACACTCTCCATGAAAAGAGGTGGGAGCGATCGCCTGACCGCGACCGGCGGGAATTCCACAACACAAATTTTGGGATTATCTTGATTGTCAAGGTGGAAAGGCCGGTCGGCTGGTCAGTTCATCATAAAGATCAAAAAGCCCGCGGAAAACGGTTTTCCACGGGTAACGTTGAATGACTGCTTCGCGCACTTTCAGCCCGATTTCCCGGAGATCATTTTGATAGGCGCGCAGGATGGCCTTCGCAAGTGATTCAGGGTTCTGTTCATCAGCCAGAAAATCGCGTCCGCCAAAAATCAGGTCATCCATGCCACTTTCATAAAACGCGATGGCCGGGGTGCCACAGGACTGGGCTTCCAGCGCTACAAGGCCGAATGTTTCGCAGAGACCGGCGTGGACAAGCAGATCCGCAGAGGCATAAATCGAAGCCAGCCGGCGCGCGTCACCCTCATAGGGCAACCAATGAAGATGAGACATCGTTTTCTGCGCCTCCTCAATACGCCCCTTTTCCGCGCCTTCACCGACGATCAACATGGCGAAACGGTCTCCGGCATATTTGTGCACAATGGAAAATGCATCCAGGAGCCAGTCGATTTTTTTCTCCCGCGCAAGTCGTCCAACGAACAGCAACAGAATCTGACGGTCCTTGACTCCGAGCTGGCGACGCCACTCCATGTTCCGACTGGATGGCTCAAAAACATCGGTCTCCACGCCAAGAGGCGCCAGGCGCGTGTTGGCCACACCCATATTGCCCAGCACCGCCTGAAGCTTGGGCGATGCCACCAGTGTGAATGCAAACTGTTGATACAGCCTTCGGATATAAGCGCTGGAAATGGCGTCGACCATGGATGTAACCGGCCGCCCTCCGAATCGTGAAATGGTGCGCAGATAACTTTCCGGGAAATGCGAATGATAAAAGCCCACCACCGGCTTGTGCAGACTTCGTCCGGCGCCCAGACACGTCCATGCAAGCTGATAGGGTTCGCCCGCCTCAATGACATCGGGGTTTTCCTGTTGAATGATTTTTCGAACGCGACCTGTGTTCAAAACCAGCCGGTAGTGGGACGCGAAGGAAACCCTGGGTGATGCCACATAATGAAGCGTCAGCCGTCCGTTGTGCTCAACGGTGTTGCGAGCCCCGGGAACGATCAAAACGTGACGGTGTTCTGTGTGTTGGGAGATATAGTCACGTTTCTCGGAAAGGTAACGTTTTACCCCGCCGCTTACCGGGGAATAAAATTGGGTGACATCGCAGATTTTCATCGACAATCAATGATAACCATCCCGGCAGGGGCGAAGCATTCACACGGCTGAATGCTTCGCCCCTGCTCATTCACAGCTTCGCCACTTTAACCCAGTAAATGTCCGGGTCACTGCTGATTTCAGAAAGCGCTTTTTCATCGGGCACACTGTCCAGGTTCAGGACCGTCAGGGCGCGCCCGCCCTGTTTTTCGCGGGAGAGGGACATGCTGGCGATGTTCACCTTGTGTTTCCCCAAAATGGCGCCGATCCATCCCACGATGCCGGGGCGATCCTTGTTGGCCATCAGAAAAAGGATTCCCTGTGGACTGGCTTCGACGGAATATTCATTGATGCGAACGATGCGCGGATTGTTGGTCGAACCAAAGAATGTTCCGGCAATGGAAAATTCCTCCCCATCCACGCGAGCCATCACCTGGATGAGCTCTGTGTAATCAGTGAGAGACACCGTCCGGTTTTCCTCGACGCGCAGACCGAGGTTGGTTGCGATGTTCATGCAGTTGACATGGTTGACATCCTGCCCGGATATCCGCTCCAGAAAACCCTTCATCACAAGACGTGTCACAGGTTGAGTATTCATCTCGCTGACAGGCCCGGTGTAACTGATTGTAACCTGGCCGACGCGTTTGGGAGCGAGTTGTGAGAGGGCTCTGCCCAGCTTTTCTGCGAGAGAAAGATAAGGGCGGAGGATGGAGAGTGTTTTTGTATCCACGTTGGGAACGTTCACCGCGTTTTGCACTTCTCCCCGCAGCAGGAAATTTCGAACAGCTTCGGCGATCTCAACTCCAACGCCTTCCTGGGCTTCGGCCGTCGAAGCTCCAAGGTGCGGGGTCATGATGACCTGGGGAAATTTCCGGAGCGGCAGGTCCGCAGGTGGCGGTTCCTTTTCATATACATCCAGGGCTGCTCCGGCCACCTTGCCTGAGGCGAGGGCTTCTGCGAGAGCGGTTTCATCAAGGATTCCTCCTCTTGCGCAATTCAGGATTCGCACTCCCGATTTCATGCAGGCAAATGCATCACGACCAATCATGCCTCGGGTCTCCTCCGAAAGCGGCATGTGAACGGTGATGAAGTCGGCATTGAGGAACAATTCATCCAGCTCCACCAGTTCGACTTGCAGATTCCTGGCGCGGGCCAGAGAAAGGAATGGATCATGGGCCAGCACCCGCATCCCGAAAGCAATGGCTCGACGAGCGACTTCTCCGCCGATCCGCCCCAGACCGACGACACCAAGAGTCTTGTTGTACAGTTCCACCCCCAGAAAACTCTTGCGATCCCACCGGCCATCCTTCACCGATGCATGTGCTTGAGGAATGTTTCGAGCCATGGCCAGCATCATGGAAAATGTATGTTCTGCCGTGGAGATCGTGCTGCCACCTGGGGTGTTCATCACCACCACGCCACGTTCGGTTGCGGCATCGAGGTCCACATTATCAATGCCAACTCCCGCGCGACCGATCACGCGGAGCTGACTGCCCGCTTCAATCACGGCTCTGCCGATTTTGGTTTCGCTCCGAACAATGACCGCAGTGTAACCGGAAATTTCCGATAAAAGCTGTGGTTCCGTCATGGGCGGTTTGACAACCACTTCCAGGCCGGTTTCTGACTTCAACACCTCCACACCGCGAGGAGAAACATGATCGAGAATCAGGATCTTGAGCGGGTTCATAAAGCGGGCGCGGTATGATATAGAGTAGCTGGACTGAAAAGACAAGTCATGCCAATTGTACCCAAATCCGGACGTAAGCGCCAACTGTAGCGGCGGTCTGTGACCGCCGAGAGGGATGGCACAACTCCACCCATCACTGAGGGATTACGGTTTATGTAAATTCATGGTTGACAACAGGTTGTGAACATGTCAATGTGCATCCCATTCACTTGGACTGCGGAAAGCAGAGTTTATCGGTGTCTTGCTTTTCCTGGCATTTTTGCGCATAAGGAGGCTTGACATCCATGGGGTTAATCCATAATTTTTCGCGAGTTTAAGGGGAATCGTAACTTTTTACGGAATTTAAGAATCACCAACCAATAAGGAGAAATCATGAACAACAAATATGCAGTAATTGGGGGAGCCCTCGCAGTTATAGCGACGAGTTCTCTCGCACTCAGTGCAGATGGGGGCGTCATGAAAAAGTCGGGCGCACCGGCGATGAGAAAATCCTCCTCTGCTGACATGCCGGCCGATCGCAAACTGGAATTGCGCGTTGGCCCTCGCGTCACCTTTCTAACTGGCGATGTCCGCGCTGGATTGACCGGCACGCCGTTCGACATTTGGGATGACACGGGGCTCGACGAGCCCAGTGGCGGGATTCAGTTCGATATGGATTGGCAGCCGATTGATCTCTGGCACTTTGACTTCGGGCTCACGTGGGACAGGTATGATCATAGCGGCAAGACCTCCAAGCCCATCAGTTCGACCGGAACAGGACTCAGCTTGGTGACAGGATCTGCTGTTTCAGTTGATGCTGATTTTTACACTCTAGAGGGCACGGTTGCTTATGACTTGATCAAACGTGACGGTTATCGCTTGCGTCCCTATGTTGGCGGCAAGGGCTACTTGATTGATGGACGCCAGACCGTCACCAACGATGGCGCAGGCGGCTCAGGAGTCAGCCGAACCTCCAATAGCAGCGCTGGGGCAGGCACCTACCTTGTCGGAATTGACCAGCGTTACAATTTCACCGATGAGTTTTATATCGGGGGCGATATCGGCGGTTCCGCCATGGAGAGCTACTACCTGCTCAGTGGTGATGCCTACATGGGTTATGACTTCAACAAGGAGTGGGGCCTTCGTTTGGGTTATGCCTACGATTATGTGGACTATCAAAACAAGGCTGACACCACGAGTGCCCAGCCGCTCGTCGGCGCATTCTATGTTCAGAGCGTTTGGGGATTCTAAAATAAAACCTTAAAACATTTAAAAAACCCGCATCGCAAGATGCGGGTTTTTTTGTCCCGCAATCACTATCAATTGGGATTTGAGCTGATTATTTTTCTGACAAACGCCAGCACCTGTTCCCGATTCTGCAATTTTCCATCCAGTTGAGCTTCTTCAACGGCTCGCAGGATTTCGCCAAAATGCGGGCCCGGCTTCAATCCCATCGCAATAAGATCCCTGCCGGATACCAGCCGGACAGGGCGTATTTCCTCCTGGGAAAACTCGCGACGGCAACGCTGCAGGAAGCGCACATTTCCCAACTTGCCATGAGATGCCGCACAGTCGGCGCGATGCAAAGCCAGCTCGTCATCAAACGTGGATCTGGCCAGCAGACGCTTCAGTGTGGATAGACGCATCGCCTTCACGTCCTTGAAAGTCATATGATTGGATACCACATCGACAATGGCGTCGCGGTCGGCCGCCGAAAATCGCAAGCGTCGAAGAATCCTGCCTGCCATGCCGGCGCCCACACGCGCGTGCTTGGGAAAGCGGATGCGAATTCTGCCGCGTACACACGCCTTTTCGAACGTTGGCGGTTTGCCAACGTCATGCAACAAGGCCGACCAGGCAAGCTGCGGATTGGACTTGTGCAGGTTACGGATCACTTGCAGTGTATGAACAAAAACATCACCCTCGGGATGAAAGGCACGGGGCTGTGCCACGCCACTCATGGCTTGCACCTCCGGCAACAGTTCCTTCAACAAACCGCTCTCTTTTAACAAGCGAAGCCCCCGGTCAGCTTGTGGAGCGAGCAGCAGCCTGGTCAGCTCGTCCCGGATGCGTTCTGCGCTGATGGAGCGAATCCGGGGTGCCATCCGGAGCACTGCCCGCCAGGTTGCGGGGTCGATCCGGAAACCAAGCTGCGCCGCCAGTCGAATACAGCGGAGAAGACGAAGCTGATCCTCCCGGAATCGTTCTGTTGCCTTGCCGATGGCGCGAAGCAGGCCATTTTTCAGGTCAACCCGTCCTCCCACAAAATCAAGAATCACTCGTCGAATCGGATCATAAAACAAACCGTTTATGGTGAAGTCACGCCGTTCCGCATCCTCGCGAGCGGTGGCAAATCGGACAAAAGAGGGATGGCGACCATCGCGATAAGCCCCCTCTGTGCGAAATGTGGCCACCTCAATTTCATGAGAGTCCAGACGGACACGGATGACTCCAAACGCCTTTCCAACGGCCACCGTATGTTCGAACAGGTTCTGGACCTGATCCGGGTGCGCTGATGTGGCCACGTCGTAATCCCTGGGTTTGCGTCGCAACAGAATATCCCGAACGCAGCCTCCCGCAAAAAATGCCTCATGGCCACCTGTGCGGAGTTTTCGTACGATCCTGATTGCAGTGGAACGTGGAGAAATCATGGAGTTATGTTATTTCCAACCAGGGCGCCTCAGGAAACCCTGTTTTTCCCTGTAGGAGGCGTCGCCGACGCCGGCCGGTCGCGGTCTGCGACCGCCGAAATTGTGGAATCATACAGTAAATTTCTGGATTTGGTATTACTGTTGTCTTATAAGCACGTTTTCATTTACTCTCAAACCCCATGTTTAATCGATTGCTTCCCAGGGAGGATGATTTTTTCAGTCTTCTTGAACAGGTCGCCAATTTTGTCATCGAAGGGGCCGAACAGCTGAAACAGCTGTTGGAGGATTATACCAACGTGGAGATCAAGCTTCAGGCCATGGAAAATCTGGAACATGCATGCGATCGTGTCACTCATTCGACGATCAACCGTTTGAACTCGGCATTCATCACGCCATTTGACCGTGAAGACATTCACCAGCTTGTCATCACCATTGATGACGTGCTCGATACGACGGAGGCAGCCGCTCAGCGCATGCAGATGTGTCGAATAAAACATCCTACAGAGGACATCAAAAAAATGAGCCGCATCATTTTGGATCAGGCGATCCGGATTCATCGCGCGCTCATTGCCATGCGTGACATGCGCAATTACAATGAGATCAAGGATCATTGTGTGGAGATTCATCGCCTGGAAAACGAATCCGACCTGATCATGAAACATGCCATTGGACTGCTTTTTGACGAGGAAAAGGATCCTCTACAGATCATGAAAATGAAAGAGGTTTATGAAAATCTGGAAACGGTTTCTGACCGCTGTGAAGCGGTGGCCAACATGATTCAAGGGATTACTGTAAAGATGTCGTAGAGTTTCATAACGGTTGTATTCGGAGTCTGTTGCAGCAAAAAAATCTACCATGGAACACTTGCACTGGCTTGTGCCCCTGATTCTGGTGGCTCTTTTGTTTGATTTCCTGAACGGGTTTCACGACGCCGCAAATTCCATCGCCACGGTGGTGGCTACACGGGTGTTATCTCCGCAGTTCGCTGTTTTCTGGGCGGCCTTTTTTAATCTGATAGGCCCACTTTTTTTCGGAGAACATGTTGCCAAAACGATTGGGAAGGGGATCATTGATATTCAGATTGTCACGCCGACACTGGTTCTGGCCGCTCTTACCGGTGCCATTGCCTGGAACATCATCACCTGGTACTACGGGCTTCCCAGCAGCTCATCCCATGCACTGATCGGGGGACTGGTTGGAGCTGGTTTTTATGTTGGTGGATTCGATGTCATGCTGTGGGAGGGCATTGGGAGAGTGGTTGTTTTTATTTTTCTTTCCCCCCTGATCGGATTTGTTCTGGGTGGGGCCATTTTTACGTTGTTATCCTGGGTTTGTTGTCGGAAAGGTTCCCACCGGTCTGTCATCATCGTTGGTTGTCTTCTGGGCGCTTCTGCCTTTGGAGGAGTCGCATGGCTGATCCCGTACAACAAATTCTATAAGCTTCTGGCCGGCGGGGGATTCGCTGTATTGATATTTCTCGGGGTGATCTGGGTCAGTCAGTGCAAGACACTTTACAAGCTGGACCGGACCTTCCGAAAGCTGCAGCTTCTTTCCTCGGCACTTTACAGCATCGGTCACGGCACCAACGATGCGCAAAAAACCATGGGCATCATTTTCATGCTCCTGGTATCAGGCAATTTTCTAAAAGAGACGGATTCGATACCCTTTTGGGTTTTGATTGTTTGCAGTGTGGCCATTGCCCTGGGTACCGCCTGTGGTGGATGGAGGATTGTTCGTACCATGGGCAGCCGCATTACCCGTCTTACACCTTATGGTGGTTTCTGCGCGGAGAGCGCGGGTGCCGTAGCCCTTTTTGCCGCTTCATCATTTGGCATTCCGGTCAGCACGACCCATACAATCACAGGTTCCATTATTGGGGTGGGGTCCAGCTTGCGCTATTCGGCTGTTCGCTGGCGGGTTGCCAGAAGAGTGGTTTGGGCATGGGTTTTCACCATTCCGGCTGCCGCTCTGATCGCCATCGCAACCCAGTCCATCATCCATCTGGTCGCCAGATATACGGTCGGACATAATTAAAGGGACATTTTTTTATTGAAAAGGCTTCAAGTATCCGATGATTTGGTTTGGATTTTTCTGAACATCAGTGAAGACACGCGTGAGTGAATCCAAAATGGCCGAAATCTCTCCACTCGTTTTTCCTTCGCCATTCAATAGTGCCGCATGAATACGCCGAGCCACACGATGCTCTCCTTCTTGATCAGCCTCTTTCCGAAACTGTTGAAGCTTTTGCCGTGTTCGATAATGCAACTCAAGAATTCGCGCTCGCATCCATTTCCCATAACATCTTCCAATGCAAAATGCAAACTATATCTCTTTAATCATGTCCGACCGTATATCTGCTCCCGGCGAGCAGACTCCGGGTTGCATTGTTAGCGGTAGTCTACGGTCACCGGGGGAATGATGCTATTCCCCACATAACTGACGCATTACTTTTGGCTCATAAAGAAATAGGGTTGAAGGGTGGTTATTCAACCACGACAATAAAAAAATGGATCGGAAATCAGGTTTGCTCCTCGCCAGGCCTTCGATGGTCCCTCCTTTAAGTGTGGATTTTTGGCCGATCTCGCTTGGAAATATTCGCTACATGGAAGCAGTGCATGCCTCGGGGAATGGCGTCCCTCTCCGAATCGCGCTGGAACGCAATGACGGCTGTGTTTCGGCCTTTCGTACAGACATTTTTTCCCCGGGCTCAGAGCATGACACGGAAACGCTTCTTTACGTGGAGCGGCTGGTAAAATTTCTTCTTTGGCAGAGAGGGGGATGGAAACTGATCGTGGGAGGTCCCATCGAGATCGGCAACCATATCCGCCACGTCTACTCTTTCAGGGGCCCCCGTGCTTTCGATGTCGAACTCATGGAACGGGCTTATGAAAGGCCATTTGTTGTCGAAACGATGCCGGCCTCGGAGGTTGCCAAATCCCGCGAATCTTCCACCACGTTGGGAGGATATCTGGATGGTTGCCGGATTGGTTTTGATCTTGGAGCCAGCGATTACAAAGTTGCGGCGGTTGTGAATGGCAATCCCGTTTTTACCATGGAACTGCCGTGGGATCCCAAGATTGAACCCGATCCGGAATTTCATTACAAAAAAATCAGCGAAGGTCTGAAACTGGCCGCAAGCCATCTGCCACGGGTGGATGCCATTGGCGGAAGTTCGGCGGGAATCCTGATCAACAACCAGATAATGGTTGCCTCTCTTTTTCGAGCGGTTCCCCGGGAGATTTTCGATCAACAGGTGAAACCCATCTTCCTTCGTCTCCAAAAGGAGTGGCATGTGCCACTGGAAGTTGCGAATGACGGCGATGTTACAGCTTTGGCAGGAGCCATGTCGCTCAACGCCACTTCTCTTCTGGGCATTGCCATGGGTTCCAGCCAGGCTGCGGGTTATCTGAATGGTTCAGGACATATGACCGGTTGGTTGAACGAGCTGGCTTTTGCACCGGTGGATTACAACCCTCAAGCGCCGGCGGACGAATGGTCGGGCGATATCGGCTGCGGTTCCCAATACTTTTCCCAACAGGCAGTGGTGCGACTCGCGCCCAAGGCAGGTATCGAGCTGCCCGCAGGCCATCCGGCCGAACAACTCAAGTTTATCCAGGATTTGCATGAGAAAGGTGATGTGCGCGCGGATAAAATTTATGAGACCATCGGGGTCCACCTCGGTTACGCCCTCGCGCAATATGTCTCGATGTACGGTTGTCAGCATGTGCTCATCCTGGGACGTGTGACCTCCGGAGCCGGCGGAGGTGTGATTTTGCGGAAAGCGCGCGAGGTTTTGAAGGCGGATTTTCCTGAGGTGAATCAGACACTGTCTCTTCATTTGCCGGATGAAAAGAGCAAGCGCGTGGGTCAGGCCGTGGCGGCAGCAAGTTTGCCGAAACTGAAGACCTGAGCCCGGCTTGATTCTGCAGGTGGTTTGGGTGCACCATTCTGGACTGTGTATTTCATCTCTATTGCCTGTCTTCTTGTAATTTTACATGTTCTTGCATCGGGACAGATGTCCACCCGTCCACCCGCTGAGGCGAAATCTTCTGATCGGCTGGAAACTGCGGGACTTCAAATTGCATTGGATGACGAAGGTTTTTCACCCGGCGTCATTGATGGCTGGATCGGGGAAAAAACAATCCTGGCCGCCCGGTTTGCTCATGAAGCCGGGCGTGATATCAAGCCTTCCGGTCAACCATGGCAAACGTGGAAAATACCCGTGGGTTTTTTGGAAGACATTGCGCCTGTGCCGGAAAGCTGGCTGGCGCGCTCGAAACTGGATCGTCTCAGTTATGGAACCATTCGCGAAAAACTGGCTGAGCGCTTTCATGTTGCAGAAGAATTCCTGTATTTTCTGAATCCGAACATCAAGGATTGGAGCCGGCTTCAGGAAGGCAACTCCATTCAAGCACCCATTTTGTCTTCCAAACGGCTGCCGCAGGCCGATCAGATCCAAATCAGTCTCTCCCAAAAAGTCATTGTGGCATATGATGCGGAAAAACGGCCACTGGCTTCCTTCCCTTGTTCCATCGCAGCCAAAAAGGAAAAGCGGCTGGCAGGGCAACTGGAAGTGCGTGTCCTGGCGTCCAACCCGGATTACCTTTTTGACCCAGCCATGTTCGTGGAAGTCCCAGAGGCTGCCACGATCAAATCGAAGCTCATGATCTCACCCGGTCCCAATAATCCCGTGGGTGAAATGTGGATTGGATTGAATTTGAAGGGATACGGGATTCATGGCACACCCTTGCCGGAGGACATCGGCAAAACCGAAAGCCACGGCTGCTTTCGTCTGACCAATTGGGACGCAAGACGACTGGCTGCAATGGTGCGCATCGGCATGCCGGTTATGATAGAAGAGTAATTCCGAGATGAAGATTTTCAAATACAGCATCCTGGTTATTGCGGGATTATTTGCGGGGCTGCTTCTTGCCGAAGGGCTGGCGCGGTGTTTCCTTACCTGGCCGACACGCCAGATCGCCCTGCTTCGGATGAGGGCTCCGGATCTGCAGATGGATTCCGGCACGGATCTTAAAAATCCGAACTACAATCCCTTTTTGCAGCGACGACCATTTTCTGAGTGGATCTGCGACGGCAAAACTCCGGAACCCATGAACAACGAGGGCTTTCGTGACCGCGCCTTTGTTCTCCACAAAAAGCCGGATACAACGCGCATCGCCCTGGTGGGAGATTCGTTCACGGAAGGCTGGATGACCCCACGAATAGCTGCGTACCCCCGTGTTTTGGAGTCGGCACTCGGACCGAAGTGCGAGATCATGAATTTTGGTCTGGCCAACCGCTCACCACTTCGTTACCTGGCCCTGTACGATCAGATTGTGCGCAAATATCATCCTGATGTTGTTTTCGTATGTCTCTATCGCAACGACATAGCCGAAGACGAAGCCCTCCGTCACTACGTAACATTTGATTCCCATGGTGTTCCCGATCATTTTGATTACACCCGGTATTTTCGTGACACTCCCAGGATGCCGCAGACCAGATGGGAAAGGCGTCTTGATAAATGGCAGTGGTATCTTTGCCAGCACAGCTGTCTTTACCCGTACGCAGCGGTGGGTTTCACGGTGAATCCGGAATTTCGCAAACGAATGCTGGAGGCTCCACTCCCAGCCGTATTTGACACTCTCTGGCCAAACACGGAAAAATATCTGCTGAACTTGAAAGGCCTGATCGAGAAGGATGGCGTCAGGTTTCTTCTGGCTTATGCGCCGGATGCCGACGAGTTTACTGCGCCCGACAAACTATATGCTCACCTTGCGCGCTTTGCTGCGGAGAACCAAACCCCTTTTTTTGACGCCAAGCTGTTTCTGGCGTCAACCAATGTTGCCGCTCTTTACCTGCCGCGGGATGGTCATTTTTTCGCCGAAGGACATCGACAATATGCCCGTGACCTAGGTCTGTGGCTTGAGAGAGTGTTGAATTGGAATTGAAAATTCAAACTGGACGCCATCCTTCCAGTCCGGCGCCGGTGATATAACATTGGATATGACCGCCATGCGCCACCACAGCCAGCTTGCAGAAGGCAAGCCCCAGCCCAAATCCGCGGCTTTCGCGATGCTCACTTGCCTGACGACCCTGAACGAATGGTTCGAACAGCTGTTGACGGGCAGCATGGTCGATCAGCGGCCCATGATTGACGATCTGGCAGGTCAGCCAGCCTTGCTGAGGACAATCCAGCAAGGTCTTGCAAATGATGGCGGATCCGGAGCTGGCATGATGAAGAGCGTTATTAGGGAACCTCCGGAAATCACTTCCGGAGTTTGAGGTGATGGTTTTGGGCGCATAGCTTTCTCCTTTTTTGTTTTCTGATTAAATTTTCGGTCTCAAATTTTCTGTTTTTTCATCATCTTCAGCTTCATTTTGGTTGATTTAACCTGTTCCCGAATTCCACGCCCCATCTCAACCCGTCTCTGCCGGTTGCGGCTTTATCAAATCCAGTCGCATGATCTGTTCGTACCGCGCCAGATTATGGATCAGGTTGATCAACCCGCTCGCCGCCGTCGTTGAGAAATACGCTCGCCTGGCTCGCGTGAAAAAGCACGCCACCTGTCACTTGTGGCGGCACAGTTGCGCCACGCATCTGTTG
>Ga0114940_10000665_pt1 | contig 14741 bp, 17 predicted proteins | sample ColdCreekSource_FD_87195 | JGI IMG/M metagenome (GOLD analysis project Ga0114940, IMG submission 87195) | Groundwater microbial communities from Cold Creek, Nevada to study Microbial Dark Matter (Phase II) - Cold Creek Source | ecosystem: Environmental > Aquatic > Deep subsurface > Groundwater ... | reverse complement strand
TATGTATATGAATATTTGTCTGATGGCTTTCATCACGTTAAGTAAACTTTCACAAGCTATTAGTGCCAATCAAACGCTTACTCAATAAGCTTGCTTGAGGTAATGTATGCTGACTTTGCTGTTTTGATTCACCTCTGTTAAAATAGATAAATCATGAGTTCACTTTCCATAGGTATCGTCGGCCTACCAAATGTCGGCAAATCAACTTTGTTCAATGCCCTGACCGACAGCAATATTCTGGCGGCTAATTATCCGTTTGCGACGATTGAGCCTAATACGGGTATCGTGCCGGTGCCTGATGCCCGGCTTGGCAAGCTCGCCGACCTCTACCAGACCAAAAAAGTCGTGCCGGCAACGGTGACGTTCGTTGATATCGCTGGTTTAGTCGAGGGCGCTTCCAAGGGCGAAGGCCTTGGCAACCAGTTTTTGTCGCATATTCGTAGCTGTAACGCCATCGTCCAAGTCGTCCGTGGGTTCGAAGACGGCGATGTCTTGCGCAGCGATTCCTCGAAAGATCCACGCCATGATATCGATATTATTAACACCGAGCTAGTGCTGGCCGACCTGCAAACCGTTGAGAAGCGTTTGCCCAAGGTTGATAAAGAAGCCCGCGCCAACCCCAAGCTCCGCCCGTTGGCCGATACTTTATTGCAGGTAAGCAACCTTCTCAATGAAGGTAAGCCAGTATTTAGTGACCCTACTCTTCTTGAAACTGTCCAAGAGTTATTCCAGGACTTGCACCTGCTGACTGCCAAGCCGATTATCTATTTGTTTAACGTCGACGAGGACACGTTGACTAATCCAACCAAGCAGTCCGAGCTGCAAGCCATTGTTGCGCCGTCACAAGCATTGTTCGTTAATGCCAAACTTGAGGACGAACTACGCAGCCTCGACGAGACCGACCGGATTGAGATGCTTGATAGTTATGGCGTCCAAGAATCTGGCCTGAACCAGCTGATCCATGCCGCTTACCGAACATTAGGCCTGCAAAGCTACCTGACCGCCGGCCAAGATGAAGTCCGGGCGTGGACCATCCGCCAAGGTGCCACTGCCCCACAGGCCGCCGGCGCTATCCATGGCGACTTTGAGAAAGGCTTTATCGCCGCCCAAGTCGTTGACTACAATGACCTTATGGCCGCCGGTTCCGAACAAGCCGCCAAGGCCGCCGGCAAGATGCGCACCGAAGGCAAAGCCTACATTATGCAGCCTGGCGACATCGTTGAGTTCCGTTTTAACGTTTCTAAGTAGAAGTATCCCTACGCACTATCTCGACCAAGGCGCCGGATCCTTATGCACCATAGCCTGGTACTCCTGTAATGCGCTACTACCGGCCACGATCCTGGCGCCGATAGCACGGGCTGCTCGAGCGTTACGCATACGTACAGCCGGCTTGTCGAGCGACCAGCCAGTTGGTATTGTAACGTTTTCGTAAAAGTCACCATTTTCGGCCACTATTCCGCCAAAAGCTTGCCGCAAGCCATCATCTTCATCAATAACTTCCAGTAGAATCTCCGGCGAGACTATGCCTACATCGCGAAGCAGCATGTCGCAAACACCCCGCATAGGTGAATAAGTATCCCTACGTTGTAAGTTCTCGAGCTGCCACAAGAAGCCGCTATGGACTCCATACGTTTCGGAGAAGCGGCTCAAATCAGCTCCAGCCAAAGCAGTTTGTACCGCCAAGAAGCCAACTTCCGGTCGGATATTTTGACCTTTTGTGGTCTCATTAAATGGCGTCGCCACAACTCCTTCGTAAGCACCCTGGGCTGCATGTTCGCTTACACCACGCCGCAATAATTGACCACGGACTAACCTGGCAGAGCGTAGCTCATCGTATCCTCCGGGATTATTAGCATGTCGGCCATAGCCCATGACTAGATCATGCTCGGTTGCCGCCGCAATCGATTGGAGGAGCTCGTCATCGCTTAATGAGCCGGACTCCTGAGCATGTCGTACGACACCACCCACCACATCATAGCGGGTATGTTCGTAGTTGTGGTGCATGCCAGCAACTGGCACAGCCTCATAATCACCACGGTATGTTCGCAAGCCATTAGGTTCGGCCAGGCTGCCAAATAATGTACGCACGGCATACAACCCTTGAGCAGCAACTGTCAGCTCAGGTCGACCATGCAGGCGGTCATGTACCAGCCCATTTAGAACATCGAGTTCGCTAGCAATAACTTCAGAGGGCAACTGAGCATCGGCACTGAGCAAGTAATTGCAAACCAAGTCTTCAGTATCTGTATCGCGCACACCTTGGGCCAAACCGTAAATACTAGGTAAGCCTTCATAATTGACTCCATCCAACGTGAAGCCTGCCCTAGCAACTACATCCGAGCTTCCTAATCGCACTGCTACGGACCCTTGGCGCAAGTCTTCGACAGTATCATCCCAAGCGATAGTTTCTCGCAGGGCTCTGTATACAGTCTGCCCTACTTCTAGTTCTAAGTAGCCAAACATTCCCTGCTCTTCTATACCAAGCGCTACCAGCGTACCTTGTCCAGTGACAACACTTTCGTCTTGCAAACCTAAGCGATGAACCGCTTGCGTAATATCTTCTTGTGATCTAATCCGTTCCATATAAACTCCTTAATCTGTTCAGGAGTAGAGTAACTTGCACAATATAAAACAATACACTGGTTGCGCAAAACTGCACAACTATTAGACAATACAGACTATGCTGAACGACACTACACTTATGCACGATTATTTTGCAAGGCTGGGCCTAGAGCCGGAGGTCGCCGATCTCTACCTAGCGCTCCATACCTATGGCCCTCAGAGCCTACTTCAACTAGCTCGCAACGCCCGTATTGAAAGGACGCGCGCGTATCGACTGCTAGATTCTCTGAGTGATGCCAGGCTCATAGAAGTGGAAACGCAGGCTAAGCGCAAAATCTACAAAGCAGCACCCATCACTAATTTACGAGTTTTACTGAGCAATAAAGAAGAAGAAATTCGCAGTCTAGACAGCGAGTTAGAGGGCTTGCAAAGTGAGCTCTCACAGACGCTTCACTCACCGCTTAGCCATGTACAATTCTATAGTGGTAATGACGGCATAAAGCAGATGCTATGGAATCAGACAAGGGCGAGTGGCGAAAACGTATCTATCTTATACGAGAATATTCAAAACAGGACAAATTCAGCGTTCTTTGACCGCTGGGTAGACACGTGCAACCAGCACAACTTGCACTTCCGCAGCCTTGTCGGCGACCATTTTATAGAAAGCCAACAGCAATGGTATAACCAACACTCGAACGAGCGACTTGCTAAATGGTCGGCTCGCTATATTGCGGTAAGTATCTTCCCTATCACCCATTCAATGGTCTGTTACGATGATGTCGTAGCATATTATAATTGGCATGGCGAGCAAGTGTTTGGTATAGAATTACACAACCAGCAAATCGCCGATACTCAGCGCGTACTCTTTGAAATGCTATGGACCCAAGGCCAGCCGGTTGATGACCTCAAAGGCCCTATTGCCTCAGAATAATCTGTGCGTCTTAAGAACCTGCATTTTGCTTGGCCTCATCAATCTGAACCAACATATCAGCAACCTCACCGTCCGTCATGTCACGGAACAATGCCACATCCTCATCGGTCTCGACAACATCCTCTACGGTCAACGCTAAAACAAAGCGGGCAAGATACTCTCTGGGTATTTCCCGTTCTGGGAAAAATCGCTTTTCCCGAACTGCCTGGTTTATCGGATCATAGTCAAAGCCACCTCTGTAACCTCCTTGGCCTATAAAAACTCGACTTGTCGGATACTCTTTTGCGAGAGCGTGGCTTACGGGAGTGTGCGTAGCACCAAGCAGTAATGCAATCTCCTTGCCCTGTGATTCCGCCTCTGAAGCCAAATCACGTACTTGATCAGTAAGGACGTCTTCGCGGCCAGCGTTAGATTCTGCGCTGCTCGTTATATAGTCTTCCAGACTATCAATTTGGGCTTGGCTCAGTTGACCGGTACTATGACTGGCTATAAATGCGTCCTTTGCCGATTCTTGCCGAGCGACAAGCCAATAATCTGGGTGGTTAGCAGTCATATCAAGGGCGACGATCTTTTTGTCAGTGCCTAGGAGCGGTTCGAATAATAACCGGTCATTATTGGTATCAAGAAAATCTGCAGCTCTAGCCTTCTCTTCCTCACTGGCGGTCGAAGACAAGTATGTTGTCGCCTGACGCCCATATTCCAATCGGGCTTCTTCCTCCGGCAGACCAGTATGCTCAATGCCAATAATATCGCTCGTTTGCAATTCTTCAACAACGGCTGGCACATTCTCAAGGACATGCTCCCAATAGACAGCCTTAATGTGTGGTGGGGCGTGGTCGACTTCAGCTGTTAGTGGTTGGATATCTGGTTGCAGTTCGCTCATTTTTTTTGGAATTGATTATAAAAAACGTCGTAAGTTTTGCATTGTCGTTTGTGTCAGCTAGATTTTTTAGTTAGCAGTTATATGCTTTTTGCTGATACAAACGTTTTCTTACGACGTTTTTGAAATTGTGGCATCCTACCGGTCGACGCTTTGTATTTTATTAGTCCTTCAGGTAGCTGTACTTTTTGTTTTCGTATAGTATTTTGTACTATACTTGTATGCTTACGTATTACAGGTTTATGCTTTTTGCATGTTGTAATTTGTAGTCACATTGGTGTACCTTTTTAGGGATACGGTTGCCTTGGGGCTTTTATTGTAAAAGTGGACTGTTTTCTACGGATGTCGTTTTTGTTTCGGTAGAATATTACTAATTTATCATGCTTTTGCTTATTTGTCAATAACAATATTTATGACACTCATCAAAAGAGGAGCATTTTGCTAAAAAAGTTGCCCGCCAGCAGCGTCAGGTGCCGATACTCAAACCTATCGGCCCTGACACTTCTAGCGAAACTTAGGTCTCGTACTCGTACGGCGCCGTATAGTCATTGAGCTGAGGCTCCGGCAACTCATCCCGACGGGTCTGTTCCGATGTATTGCCTATCTGCAGTCGGCGGAACGATGGCAGTTTGCTACGAGTGTAGGTACCGAGCGCTGCCCTTCCCGAGGCCAGGCCTTTTGCCATGCGTTTGGCGGACATGGCCCGCACTAGTTGCTGGGGCGTTAGGAGTGATGATTGCTCCGCTTCACGCGTTTGTGCCCGTACCGATTCAGCTTCTGACTGGAACTCCGCTTGTATGAGCGCCGGGGCAACTTCAGCCTCAGCTTGGAGTGGTTGGGATTGTGATGGTAGCGCGGGAACTTCAGCGACTACCGTGGGTCCATAGTTACCGTATTGTTGCGGCGCAACATCGTACTGCATACTACGTGCCACATGCAGCTGGGCGAACTGCGCAGCAGCGGCAGCTTGGAACTGTTGCGCCATGTGCTGTTGTTGGCGCATCTCCAGAACATGCGCTTGGATGTATTCTAGTAATTGGCGTAGCCGGCGCTGGTTCCAGCTAGTAAAGGTTAATGTTTTGTTAGTAGAATGAACATTAATCGTAGCATTCATGAGCCGGTGGTTATAGTTGAACTCCGTGATCATTTCGTAGCGATAGTCTTCTACCGTTAGGTACAGTAGTGGTTTTTTGTCGATCAATAGTAGGCGGTGGTTAGTAGCAACGAGCATTGCGAAGCCGTTGGTATACTCACCGTTGACACATTCGGCAATGATTTCATCTTCCATCAGGATGCGCCCGAGCTCATTTACCTCTGAGCGACCCCAGAACCGGAAGTTGCAGCCGATTCTTTTGAGCTGTTCTTCAACAGCCTGTTTGCTGATCATGTAGCCCTCCTTCTGCCATCGCCCCTGATATAGGCTGTGGTATTTCTATCATAGCTGGAGCCTATCAGCTCTGTCGTACGTATGCGTCACATTCAAAATGAGATATTTGTCACACATAAGCATTATGGCTACGCTTGCCTTATGGTCTAGCATATTATGCAATAATATGCTATTATTAGTATATGTCGCCAGGTGAGGATCAATTAACGGCATTCGGACAACTTTTCTTAGATCGTGGTACTAAGTACAACTATCGGAAGGGTGAGTTTATTATTCGGCCAGGCGAGAATGCGTCTGGCATTTTTTATATAGAAAGTGGCCTTGTGAAGGCCTACGATATCACCAAGTATGGCGAAGAAAACATGCTCATCGTCCGTAAGCATGGCGAAATGTTCCCACTCATTTGGGCAGTTACCGACCAAGACCGACACATTATTTACGAAGCCATGGTCCCAACTACCCTCCGTCTGATCAAAAAAGATGCCTTCCGTGAATTTACCGAGAATAATCCCGATGCCTTAACTGAATTGCTTGGTATGGCCGTTGAGATGTACCGCATCCACTCCGAACGCATCCTTAACATGGGTTACCGCAACGTCCGTGAACGATTAGTGTCTTTCCTACTTACCACTGCCGGGCGCTTTGGCAGTAAGACTCCAGAAGGCTATACCCTACTTAACATACCGCTGCGACATCAGGACATCGGTAGCTCAATTAGCGCCTCGCGCGAGACTGTCGGACGCGAATTCCAGGTGCTGGAACGCCGGGGACTAGTCAAAACGACTGATGGCTATATTACGCTTTGTGATATTGACGCCTTACAGGACTTTTTGTAAGGTTAAGCTTCCTGCCACTTTTCCATAATCTCTTCGACAATTTTGACGACATCATCGCGGCTCGGCACATCTTTGTGCTCATAATAATGCTCTGTGTCCAAATAATTGTCGACTACACTCAAACAATAGATCTTATCGGCTAACACGTGCATCCTGTCGACAGCTTCAGGGCTGGCAATCGGCGTTACGACTACAAGATCACGATAGACGACCGGCTTGAGGAATTCCAAGGCAATTTCTAGCGAGAAACCAGAATTGAGGCCATCGCTTACCAAAAATATATTCTTGTCATGCAATAATTCGGTGCGTAGCCCAGAGCTGCGCCCTAACAACGTATGCATTTTGGTCATATTAGTACGCTTCTGGTCTTCGACATAGCCGCGATAATCCATCATCAGCTCCTCGATCTGGCCGGCAGAGTACATATTGTTATAGCTAAAGTTACCCTTCTCGCTAATCGCGCCGATAGGGTCAATCTCTGCTGGCAACGAGACCATCTCCACAAGCAACAGGCCCAAAATACCCTTTAGCTTTAAGGCAACGTGTGCCCCGACCATTACGCCACCTTCGCTTAGGGCAACAATCGCGCACGGCTGGCCGGCGTAATCCTTCTCTAGGAGTGTTCCCAACATCTGTCCCGCCTGGGTGCGGCTCGTAAAGTAGCGTGACGTCATACACTAAACCCTATCCGTTGAAATGCTTGCCGGCAACTACTTTTCATACTTTTATATAGTGTAGCACTAACGTAATGGGTATAGCGATGTATCCTTCACTACAATTTTTATATTATCTTGCGTAATAGGTAAAAACGCTCAAGATTACCTTTTGCTCCAGCAATATCAGAGTCAGCCTTGTCGATGATCACAAATTTGCCACGTGACCATGTTTCAAAATCACGAAGGATATCACGGCGTATACGGTCGTTCTTGATAACGCCCTTGTGTTTGAGTGAGCTCAGGCTGGCCTCAAACTGCGGCTTGACCATGGCAACGATGTCAGTATGTTCACTACACAAGGTCGCCACGTGGGGCAATATGCCGCGTAATGACACGAATGAAACATCTGCCACCACGACATCAGGCACCGCTGGCATCACATGCCTGTCTGGCCGAGCTTCTGAACCTACTGGCAACATATAGCGGATGTCAGTTTGTTCGTACAGCTTGATCTTTGGTTCGCTCCTTAGCAATGGATGGAGTTGGTCTTTACCAATCTCGACCGCCACTACCTCAGAGGCGCCTTGTTTAAGGCTGTATTGCGTAAAGCCGCCGGTAGAGCTGCCAACATCTAGCACCACTTTGTCCGTAAAGCTAATCTTTAGCACTTCGGCGACCGAAGCAAGTTTTAGCGCTGCCCGGGAGACGTATTGTTCCTTGGCAGACAAAGCAATCACCTGATCTGGCTTAACCATATAGCCCGGCTTTTTAATAGCCTCACCGTCAACAGTTACTTGGCCAAGCTTGATATAACTCTCCGCCTGGCTGCGCGTCGAAACCATCGCCCGCTCTGCCATTACCTGGTCTAGCCGTTGTTTAGCCATGGCGGTTTAACCAATAGCTGCGCCGAGCGCTAGGGCGCCGATGACAAAAGCCAATCCCCATGCCAGCTCACCGCTAGCCATACTACTCTTTGACCCTTTCGCGGTAGGCGCCAGTCGTAGTGTCGACTGAGATAATATCACCCTGTTTGATAAAAGCTGGTACCCGTACGGTAATGCCAGTCTCAAGCTCAGCCTCTTTAAGGACACTACTCGTAGTGTCGCCCTTAACGACATCTTCGCTGTACACAACCTTGAGTGGAACGTTTTTAGGCAATTCGACGTTGATAGCCCGCTCGCCAAAGAATTGCAGCGTTACTTTGTCACCTTCTTTGAGATAACCAGCGCCGTCACCAACTAAGTCGGCCGGGATTTCGAACTGCTCAAACGTCTCTTCGTTCATAAAGAAGAAATTGATAGTGTCATTGTATAGATACTGCACACTTTGCAGTGAAATATCAGCTGATTGGATAGATTCACTACCCTTAAAGGTCTTTTCTAAGACTTTGCCGTCAATCAAACTTTTGATACGGACATTAACAATAGAACCACCGCGGCCCATGACTTTTTGGTTGTAATCAACAACCCGGTATGGCACGCCATCAATTTGGAAGACTTGTCCCTTTTTTAAATCAGTCACGCCTAAAGCCATGTGTAGTCCCTTTCGATAACAACGCGTTCTGTACGATTACGTACATGCGTATAAAGTGTTCAATATGATGTATATTATAACACAATTAAACAGATATAGTTAATAATGCGGCATCTGGCGCACGCGGTCGCGCAATTGTGTATAGCTATGATGCAGGGCTTGGTTGTGCGTGCTATTTATAACACTGTTTCCCTGGGCGCGAACTTCGATGAGCTGACGCTGAATTTGCTTGATCCGGTCCTCTACTGCCCGAGGTTTGCGGGCCAATTCGATATCTTCTACCAACTGCGAGGTTTCGTGATGCAATACCTGCGCCATAGGGTGGTTATGGTCGTTGATCATATCATGCGTCTGATGCTTGAGTTCCATTGCCTGATGCCAATAGGGTTCGTATATTGAGTCCATGTCATCTCCTCCTATTGTTACCAGTGTAGCGATATTCGGTAGCTATCGCAAACCTCCCAAGCCCTAGTAGTTGGGCAAAGACCGGAGTTCGCGGCGTAGGTCTTCGTATTCATCGAACATTGCTTCTGCATGGTTAGACGAGATAGCAGCAGTTGGCTGTGAGGAGCAGTGTTCCAGCACTTGTTTGAGCTGGATAATACGCGATTCAACCGCACGTGGAGCCCGGTTACTCTCGACATCCTCTAGCACGGCCCTAGAAAGCTTAAGGAGCTGGCTGGCCTTCTCATCGGAGTTGTTATCTACTACATCCCTCATCCGGTGCTGTAAATGGTCGGCTTTTTTCTGGATTGGCTTATATTTCTGGTCCATATGGCCTCCTTAGTAGTTTAGGTATCTTTACTATATACCATACATGCCCTCTGGCAATGTAATATTTCGCACATGAGCGCCTTTAGTGGCCAAAGCCACTGATAAGTTCATCAATCTCCACGCTCAACTGGGCGACATCAATCGCACTAATTAAATCGTACTCACTTGCCTTTAGCAGGCTTTCGCGCAAGACACTAAGAGACTTGACGGCTTTAGGCAGCGCTTTTGCCTGCTTTAAAATATCCTCTTCTAATTCAAGCATCTCGTAATCTTTGAGGACATCCAGTGAGCGGCGAGAATTGCGTCGCAAGATCTCAAAGGACTTGCGCGCAGCCGGACTCTGCTCATCAAGGTTAATCGCCGCACCAAACCGCCCGATAGCGTAATCGATCTGCCTAACTTGCTGGTATGGGGTACGGTGTTGTGACATGCGGTCTATTATACAGACATACCGCCAATAGGATCAGAGGCGAATATATTAGATTACTAAAAAGAACGGTACCTATTTTCTAAGTACCGCTCTTTACGCTTATGATGCAGTCTCTATTAGTTGCTTGCAACGAATGGAAGCAATGCAAGGTGACGTGCACGCTTGATGCTGGTGCTCAGCTGACGCTGTTGGCTCTCAGTAAGGCCAGTCTTCTTGCGAGTTTCGATCTGTCCGTAAACATTTACGTAGCTCTGCAAGGTCTTGAAGTCCTTGTGGTCAAAATATGGGACGTCTGTCTTGTGCTTAAAAATCTTTGCCATTATGGCTCTCCTAAAAGAATGGTGTGAGCGACGTATGAAACGCCGCTCACTTTAGTTACTTAATTGAACTAAAAAGGAATGTCATCGAGGTTAATTGGCTCATCACCAATATCGTCGATCTTAACATCATCCTTCTTAGGTGCTTTGGTTGGAGCTGGCTTGCTACTAGAGCCGGAACCTGAATCATCAGAGTTGCCGTAGCCATTTCCACCGCCACCGTTTCCACCATTGCCGCCACCGTCGCCAGGTCCGCCGAGGAATGTTACATCCTGTGCGTTAACCTCGACTTTGCTACGCTTTTGGCCATCTTGGTCCCAACTACGGGATTGCAAGCGACCATTGACGAGGCATGGACGACCTTTGGTAAGGTACTGGGAGACTCGTTCACCGAGTGGTCCCCAAGCGACTACATCGATGTAGTCAGTGGCTTCCTGCCAGGTGCCATCAGCGCCTTTATAGCTACGGTTGAGCGCTAGGCTGAAACTACAGACAGCTTGGCCATTAGGTGTGTTCCTGAGCTCAGGATCGCGAGTCAGGTTCCCCATTAAAATTACTTGGTTGAAGCTACGTGCCATATGGCATTCCCCCTCATTTGTAGGAACTATGTCCTTTAATGTTTATGGGCTAACGTTAACGCGTGTCTTAGCACTCGTCAAGTGGTTTATGCCCTAATACTTAGTGTATCTCTTTTCATTCTGTTGGTCTTGTTACTACAATAGCCGCTAGAATGGTCAAAGATTCCTATTCTTCGTCAGCGTCCTCTTTGCTGTCTTTGTCTTCGCGGTCTTCGACACCAACAGCCTTACGCTGCTCAGCGCGCTTGATCTTCTCGGCACGAAGTTCTTCGGCCTTGGCGATCTTCTTAAGGTCAGGCTTAGTGATCAAGAAGCGGATAACTTCGTCGGTAATGTTTAACAAACCTTCGATTTTACGGACGGCTTCTCCAGGCATTTCTAGTGTATAGAAAATGTAGATGCCGTAGTCTAGGCGGTTGATCGGGTAGGCTAGCTTGCGCTTGCCCCAATTGTCGGCATTGGCTACTTTAGCGCCGTTGTCGGTAAAGATCTTTTCGACACGGCTTGTAGCCTTGTCTAGATCAATTTCTAGGTCTGGGTGGTAAAGCACCGCCACTTCGTATTGGTTAGTATTCATGCGTATGAACACTCCTTTCTTTGGACTTCGGCCCGACAAATAAGATTGGCGAGCAGAAATGAGTTGATAACTTGTGTATTGTACCCTATTCACCCCTGTTAGTCAATTACTGCGCCACAGCAATCTCAATTGGCACAGAAACGTAAGTATGTTACTGTTCGTTAAATATTGACATAGTCAATCCTACCCGTATGACAGATTTTGAAAACTCAGAACAAATACCGCCTACAGAAGAAACTACCATGGAGGCTGTCATACAGTCCCTGCCTCAACCTGTTGACCTCGTGACTGGTGAGATTCTCCAGCCTGGGGCCATACCCGAAAGCCTAGTGAATGATGAAGAGCTTGCTAAAGGTTACGCTTTTCTACGCAAACATGCCCAGCGTATTAATGTAGAGTTACTCTTAATCAGACATGGGCGACGAGAAGATTTTACCGAAGCCGACATTGACCTGCGTCAAAAATCCCAAGAAACCGCCTCTAAAAATGGCATCTTATTCCTGGAGAACATAACCGAGGATACAGAATCTCAGTTAGCCCTTACAGATGCCTCTAATTTCTTAAGTGCTATAGACGAGACTAAGGTGTCACGGATTCAGGCGAAGCTAGCGCAACAAACAGAGGACACATTCCTAGCAGAAATCATGAGTCAAATCACCGGAACTGGGGTCGCAATTGCCTACCCTGATTTCTTATGCAATTCCACCAACATAATTGACCAAGCCTTAGAACGAGCATATGAAGCATCAAATATACGCAACCTCCAGGAGGCAGACTTTGAAGCGTCCAATCCAGAACAAGATGAAAAGGTCCTTAATGCTCTACCGAGTTTTATCGCTTATCGCGATTGGTACTTTATCGGTAAGATTGGCGGCCATCTAGCGAAAATGGCCGAGAATAACCTGAGCGGTGAATTCCCGGTAGATATAAAATTTTTAGTCGGCTTCAACCACGTAATGGTTGCTGAATACTTGGCCATATTAGGGGCCAACGTGACTTGTACAGGAAAACTAACCGAAACCGACAGAATTGCTAGCGATAAGCTTATCAGACATATCGGCAATACCACCCTAAGGAACCAAACAGCCTAACTGAATTACGTTTTTTACTACTCGGGTTTGGCTTGCAGTGGCTGAGCTTTAGTAATTAGGCTGTGCACCAGCCACTTCTCACCCTGCTTGTCCATAACAATACGTATGTAAGTAGTGTGTTTGTCCTTTTTGGCGGTATATACAAGGATCGCCCGTGGGTCGCCTTTGTTGCTCGTAGCAAAGTATGCGTCCGCCTTATCCAGGCGTGCTTGATACAAGAACGGCCTGACTTGGTCGAACAATTGGTCCAAGTTCTCTTCGGTCGTTGCCGATCTAAATGCCCCATTGCCCATAGCATACGCCCTGTCGGGGTCATCTGACTGCATAGCCACAATAAAGCTTTCGGCTGCCGATTGCGCCTGCTTGTCATCAGGCGGATTAGTCAATATAACAGCCAGTACGACTAACGCTATTGTAATAAGCGACGCCAAAACAGCGCGGAATAGTTTGCCGGTACCTTGCCGGGTATTGGTCATTGGCACGGATGGAGGTTCAGTATATCCGTGCTTAAGCTGACGATGTTGGTCTTTGACGTTAGGTAGAGGTAGCATAAGGTTCCCGACTAGTTACTGGATCAGCGGCCGTACTGGTGGCTGAGGTGGAACATCATCACTACTAGTAACCTCTTCTTCGGCTACGCCGCCACCAAATACTTCATCTAAGCTGCGCACCAATACGTCACGTGGTCGGTTGCCGTCAGCCGAACTAATAATCCCCTGCTCCTCCATCTGTTCTATCAAACGGGCAGCTTTGCCATAGCCGATACGTAGGCGTCGTTGGAGGAGGCTGGTGCTGGCCTTACGGCCTTCGATAACTACGCGCACTGCATCACGGAAGACTTCTTCTTCGCCATCGCCACCACCGGCGCTGTCGGGCACAATGCCGCCCTTGCCGTTGAGTTGGACGGGTTGGCTGATAATCTCATTGTTATAGTCTGGCGCGCGTTGTTCTTGGATGAAGGCGGTAACTTTGGATGTCTCCTCGTCATCGATAAGTGCTGCCTGGACACGCTTAGGCTTCGGCATGTCACTGGTTAGCAATAGCATGTCACCACGGCCTAAGAGCTTCTCTGCGCCCATCTGGTCGATAATAGTCCGTGAGTCGATCTGGCTAGCAACGGTAAAGGCGATACGAGCTGGCACGTTAGCCTTGATAAGGCCGGTAATGACATCGACCGATGGCCTCTGCGTAGCCAGGATCAAGTGAATGCCAGCGGCACGGGCCTTCTGGGCGATACGTACGATCAATGATTCAACATCACGAGCGGCCATCATCATCAGGTCAGCTAGCTCATCGATAACAATAACGATGTACGGCATACCTTCTTCTTTTTTGAGGTTGTTGTACTCTTCGATATTACGCTTACCGACTTCGGCCATCGTCCGCAGACGGCGCTCCATCTCGGCTACCGCCCACTTAAGTGCCGAAATACACTTTTCTGGTTCAGTAATAACTGGCGTCAGCAAGTGTGGCAAGTTGTTATACGGGGTTAACTCAACCTGCTTAGGGTCAACCAGGATCAATTTAAGATCTGACGGGCTACTGCGGTACAGCAAGCTCGTCAAAATACCATTGATCATGACCGACTTACCGGAACCAGTCTGACCGGCAACCAGCAAGTGTGGCATGCGGGCCAAATCGGCAACCACTGCCCTACCGGCAATATCACGGCCGATAGCAAAGCCTAACGGCCCTTTGATGTTATGCCATTCGGGTGATGTCAAAATCGAGCTAATACGGACGGTTGCAGCCTTAACGTTTGGCACTTCGATACCGACGGCCTTCTTGCCGGGAATCGGGGCTTCGATACGGATTGAGTGGGCGGCTAGGTCAAGTGCTAAGTTGTCGGCTAGGGCGGTGATCTTAGTCAGCTTAGCCCCAGCTGGCGGCTTCATTGTATACTGCGTGACGCGTGGGCCGACATTAGCCCCTTCCATCTCGACGTCAATATTGAAGTTGGCGAACGTGTCTTTAATAGCCTGGGCATTGCCACTGACGTCGCCGGCATCTGCCTTATCTTGGTTCTTGTTAAGCAAATCAACCGATGGCAGTTTCCAGTCGGGGTCGCTGGTAGTAATTAAGGCGGTAGCCGCCACTACCTCAGCCGCAGGCATAGGCGTAGAGTTACGGAATGACCCTAGGCCCTTGGACGTCTTCTTCTCTTCCATAGTCGTTGGTGCATGATGCTC
>Ga0114940_10000664_pt1 | contig 14743 bp, 15 predicted proteins | sample ColdCreekSource_FD_87195 | JGI IMG/M metagenome (GOLD analysis project Ga0114940, IMG submission 87195) | Groundwater microbial communities from Cold Creek, Nevada to study Microbial Dark Matter (Phase II) - Cold Creek Source | ecosystem: Environmental > Aquatic > Deep subsurface > Groundwater ... | reverse complement strand
GGTTTGAGGTGCGCGCTGCAGCAGGTTGGGAGCCGGTAGCACTCGCCACACGGCAGCAATTCGTGTTGGATTCGGCTGTGGTCTATGCTCCCGACCGTGCCGAGCTGGCTGACTTGCTGCGCAGCTTCGGCCGCCCGAAAGATTTCGCCCGGGCGGAGCTGCTCAGCTCCAGCGGCCCGTTTCCATCCAGATGAGGAAGCGTCGCAGCGGCAGCAGCCAGACCACGCCGAGCAGAATGTAGACCGGGGTCTGGCCCAGAGCCGGCCAGCGTTCGATCAGTGGAGCGATATAAGTCGCTACCAGCAGGCCGTAGGCCAGCAGTGCGACCATCAAACTCAGGACGCCAACGGGAATGCGCCAGGTTGGCCGCGTCCGCATCAGAACGGGCCGTAAATGCGTGTGGGGGTGACGACTGCATGGAGCGGCACGTCGTGCGGGTCGATTGGCAGAGTCTCGACCAGTTGGCAGTCCCATGCGAGGCCGATTGCGACGATCGCCGGATGGTCCGCCAGATAGCGGTCGTAATGTCCCGCGCCTTGCCCCAGCCGCTCGCCGCGCTCCGTGAAACCCAGCAGGGGCACGATTGAAACGTCGATCCCGGCAAGCTCGGCTGACGCCGAGGGCTGTCGCCCGCCATATGGCGCTGGTTCCAGAACATCCTCGTCGAACGGGTTGTCCCACAGGCGGAACTGCATCGGCGCGCCGCGCGCTGCAAACCATGGAAGCGCGATGCCATGGCCATTCTCGAACAGCCAACGTGCATAGCCCAGCGGCGACGCTTCGCCTGCGACCGGATCGTAAATCGCGACTGTGGCTCCGGCAGGGATCAGTTCGAGCAAGGGGACCGGCGGGCGCATGAACAGCAAACCCCGCACTGATGGCGGAATGGCAGCCTCGTGGTTCTTGCGGCGGGTGCGAAGTTCGGCGCGCAGAGCTTGCTTGTCAGTCATGCAGGCTCCGCTGCGTAAATCAGGTGACGGGACCACCATGGGCCGTTGCCGGGAAATCCTCTGACGCGTTCACGTCAGGTGGGAACCGTGTGTGCCAGACCAGGGTCCGACCAGGGACAGCCCCCATGGATTTGCTTATAGCCTCAGGGATTTTCGAAGGCTCGCACCGGGCAGTACCCGTCACCGCACCAGATAGGCGCGATTGCCTCAACCCTCAAGGGCGATGGCGCACTTTTCAAGCTTTTCGGCCAATTGCTCCAGTATGGCCGCATCGAAGGGGGGTGCCGCCGCCGGTGCAGTGACCGTGCCGCCGCCAGTAGTGCGGGCCTCATGCAATTCGTCCGCCAGCAGCAAGGCGGCGAACAGCAATTGCCGCGTCTCGCTCATCCCGGCGCTGCCTTGGAGGCCGTCCAGCTTGGTATCGATCAGCGCGCCAAGCCCGGTGACGTGACCTTCTTCGCCCTCCGCACAGGCCACCGCGTAATCGCGCCCGCCGATCCGCAAGGTGACATTGCTCATCAGCGCGACCCGTCGATCATTGCGTCGAGCTGACCGAGGGAATCGGACACTGCAAGGCGAAGCCGCGCGTGTCGGTCGCGCAAATGCGCCAATTCTCCGTCATCAGCCGGGCTGCGCGGCTTTCGCGCTGCGACCTCGATACGGGCAAGCGCGGCCTCGATCCGGGCCAACGCATGTTTGCTGCGATCCCCATCCATTCGGCTTGGCTAGCGCAAAACACGCGCCTTGCAAAGCTTTGCAGCGGGGACCTGCCATTGCGTAGAGGAAAACTCGCCGACCTCATGCTGGACCTTACCTTGACGGGCGCAAGTCCATCCGCGAGGGAGACCCCGCGTCGAATCGCGCGCAATCGCCCAGTTTTCGCCGGGAGCCTCGCAGCCATGAACCTCGATACGTCCCGCCTGGCACAGATGGCCAATGCCATTCGTGCTCTTTCGATGGACGCGGTCCAGGCAGCCAACAGCGGGCACCCCGGTATGCCGATGGGCATGGCCGACGTAGCGACGGTGCTCTATTCGCAGTACCTCAAGTTCGATCCCGCCGCGCCGAAGTGGCCCGATCGCGACCGGTTCGTGCTCTCGGCCGGGCATGGCTCGATGCTGCTCTATTCGCTGCTCTATCTCACCGGCTACGATTCGCCGACGATCGACGACATCCGCAAGTTCCGCCAGTTGCACAGCCCGTGCGCCGGTCACCCGGAGAACACCGAGCTTGCCGGGGCCGAGTGCACCACCGGCCCGCTTGGGCAGGGGATCGCGATGGCGGTCGGCATGGCAATCGCCGAGCGGCATCTGAATGCAGTGTTCGGCGACGGACTGGTCGATCACCGCACCTGGGTGGTCGCGGGCGATGGTTGCCTGATGGAAGGCGTCAACCACGAGGCGATCGGGCTGGCCGGGCTGCACAAGCTTGGCGGGCTTAATGTGCTGTGGGATGACAACAGCATCACGATCGACGGCAGCACCGATCTATCAACCTGCGAGAACATCCCGGCACGCTACGAAGCGGCTGGCTGGCACGTGACCCGCTGTGATGGGCACGATCATGCCGACATCGCGCGGGCATTGGCTGAAGCGCAGGCCGATCCGCGTCCCTCGCTGATCGCCTGCAAGACCGTGATCGGCAAGGGTTCGCCCAACAAGGCTGGTTCGCATTCGGTGCACGGCAGCCCCTTGGGTGCTGACGAGATCGTCGCGACCCGCGAAGCATTGGGCTGGAGCGCGCCGGCGTTTGAAATCCCCGCCGAAATTCTGGCAGACTGGCGTTCGCTTGGTGCCAAGGGCGCTGAACTACGGTCCGAATGGGAAGCGCGCGTCGCGACCGATCCGCAGCGCCGCGAATTTGCCCGGCGGATGGCCGGCAAGCTGCCCGAGGGCGACGAAGCCGAGGCCGTGTTCAAGGACTGGCTCGGCCAGTCGCAGAAGGTTGCGACCCGCAAGGCGTCGGAAATGGCGCTTGAAGTGCTAACCCCGGCGGTACCGGAAATGGTCGGTGGCTCGGCCGACCTGACCGGCTCGAACAACACCAAGACCAAAGTCACCACGCCATTCTCGCCTGCCGATTATGCCGGGCGTTATCTCTACTACGGCATCCGCGAATTCGGCATGGCTGCGGCGATGAACGGCATGGCGCTGCACGGCGGGGTAATCCCTTATGGCGGCACTTTCCTGGTGTTCTCCGACTATTGCCGCAACGCGATCCGGCTTTCGGCCTTGCAGCAAGCCCGCGTGGTCTATGTCCTGACCCATGACAGTATCGGGCTGGGCGAAGATGGCCCGACTCACCAGCCGGTCGAGCATGTGATGTCGATGCGCCTGATCCCCAATCTCAACGTGTTCCGCCCGGCGGACATCATCGAGACTGCGGAATGCTGGAACATCGCGCTGCAGAGCGAAGCCACCCCGTCGGTGCTCGCGCTGACCCGCCAAAACCTGCCGCAACTGCGCGATGGTGGCGATATGCTGAGCGCGAAGGGTGGCTATCGCCTCCGCGCCGCATCCGCACCGCGCAAGGTTGTGCTGGCCGCTACCGGTTCCGAAGTCGAGCTCGCTTGCAATGTCCGCGATGCGCTTGAGGCCAAGGGGATCGGCGCCGATGTCGTCTCGATGCCATGCCTCGAATTGTTCGACGCGCAGGACGCTGCCTACAAGGCCGACCTGCTCCCTGCCGACGCACTGCTCGTCTCGATCGAGGCGGGGGTGACCTGGGGCTGGCAGAAATATGTCGGCAATGGCCTGACCATCGGCATCGACAGCTTTGGTGCTTCGGCCCCGGCCGAGGTTTTGTTTCCGCATTTCGGCTTCTCGGTAGAAGCGATTGTTCCGAAAATCGAAGCCCGCTTGGGCGTCTGAATTCAGCGAATTAGGAGGGAGTCTTCACATGGCGATCAAGGTTGCGATCAACGGTTTCGGGCGCATCGGGCGCAATGTGGCGCGGGCAATTCTCGAGCGGACTGACCATGAACTTGAGCTGGTCTCGATCAACGACCTGGCCGATGCCAAGGCCAACGCGCTGCTGTTCAAGCGTGACTCAGTGCACGGTGCCTTTTCGGGTACAGTCGAAGTTGACGGCAACGACCTGATCATCAACGGCAAGCGCGTGCAGGTTACTGCCGAGCGCGATCCCGCCAACTTGCCGCACAAGGCCAACGGCATCGACATCGCGCTCGAATGCACCGGCTTCTTCACCGACCGCGCCTCCTGCGAAAAGCACATCGCGGCTGGTGCCAAGAAGGTCCTGATCTCAGCCCCCGGCAAGAACGTTGACCTGACCGTGGTGTTTGGCGTGAACCATGAAAAGCTCGAGGCCGGTCACACGATCGTCTCGAACGCTTCGTGCACCACCAACTGCCTCGCGCCGTTCGCCAAGGTGCTCAACGATGCGATCGGGATCGAGCGCGGGCTGATGACCACGGTCCACGCCTATACCAACGATCAGAAGATCCTCGACCAGATCCACGAAGATCCGCGCCGCTCGCGCGCTGCGGCGATGTCGATGATCCCGACGACTACCGGCGCGGCCCGCGCGGTGGGTGAAGTGCTGCCCGAACTGAAGGGTAAGCTTGACGGTTCGGCGATCCGCGTTCCGACGCCTAATGTCTCGGTGGTCGACCTGACCTTCCAGCCGAAGCGCGATACCACCAAGGATGAGGTCAACGCGCTGCTCAAGGCCGCCTCCGAAGGCGCGCTCAAGGGCGTGCTCGGCTATTCGGATGAGCCGCTGGTCTCGATCGACTACAACGGCTGCGCCAACAGCTCGACCATCGACAGCCTCGAAACCTCGGTGATCGACGGCAAGCTGGTGCGCGTGCTGAGCTGGTACGACAATGAATGGGGCTTCTCCAACCGGATGGTCGACACCGCCGGGGTGATGGGCAAGCTCGTTTAAGGACTGCTGCATGGCCAAGTTCCGCACGCTCGACGATCTCCCCGCTGACCTCACCGGCAAGGTTGCGCTGGTCCGTGTTGACCTCAATCTGCCTATGCAGGACGGGGCGGTGACCGATGATACGCGTGTGCGGGCCTCTGCCCCCACGATCCTGGAACTGGCAGCGAAGGGCGCGAAAGTCCTACTCCTTGCGCACTTCGGACGGCCCAAGGGCAACAAGGATTCGATGCTGTCGGTGTCGATGACGCTCGATGCGGTCCAGGCGGTGCTTGGCAAGGAAGTGATGTTCGTGCCCGAGATCGCCGGACCGGTGGTCGCGCAGTCAGTCGGGATCCTCGGGCCTGGTGACATTGCCTTGCTGGAGAACACCCGATTTTGGCCGGGTGAGGAAAAGAACGATCCCGAACTCGCCAAGGCGATCGCTGCTAACGGCGACATCTACGTGAACGACGCCTTTTCCGCCGCGCACCGTGCCCACGCCAGTACCGAAGGGCTGGCGCATCTGCTGCCCGCCTATGCCGGACGCTCGATGGAAGCCGAGCTGACCGCGCTCGACAAGGCGCTGGGCAGCCCGATCAAGCCGGTCGCAGCGGTGGTCGGCGGGGCCAAGGTCTCGTCCAAGCTCGACGTGCTGACGCATCTGGTCACTCAGGTCGATCACCTGATCATCGGCGGCGGGATGGCCAACACGTTCCTGGCGGCTCGCGGGGTCAACGTCGGCAAGTCGCTGTGCGAACATGATCTGGCCGCGACTGCCGAGGCGATCCTCGACACGGCTGACAAGTCCGGCTGCACCGTGCATCTGCCCTACGACGTAGTGGTGTCGAAGGAATTCGCCGCCAACCCGCCAAGCCTGCGGATCTGCAACGTTCATGAAGTCGCCGCGGACGAAATGATCCTCGATGTCGGCCCGCTCGCGGTTGAGGCGCTCGCCGACGTGCTCAAGACTTGCCGCACTTTGGTCTGGAACGGGCCGATGGGTGCGTTCGAGACCGAACCGTTCGATGCCGCAACCGTGGCCCTGGCGAAGAGCGCTGCGGCATTGACCCGCGAAGGCGCACTGGTTTCGGTAGCAGGCGGGGGCGATACCGTCGCCGCGCTCAATCAGGCCGGGGTTGCGGAAGACTTCTCCTACATCTCGACCGCCGGCGGTGCCTTCCTTGAGTGGATGGAAGGCAAGGAGCTGCCGGGCGTCAAGGCGCTCGAGATCGCCTGAATTCACGAGGTTGAGGGGCTTGCGGCACTGCAGCATGGAAGCTAAGGGCCGCGCCTACATACGTATGCAAGGACAGGGATCGACACGATGAACAGCGCTGAGATGACCGCCAAGATGGCTGCCGGAAACGGCTTTATCGCCGCACTGGATCAGTCGGGCGGGTCTACCCCGAAGGCGCTTGCCGGTTACGGCGTAAGCGAGGACGCGTGGTCCAGCGAAGAGGAAATGTTTGGCCTGATCCACGAAATGCGCAGCCGGATCATCCGCTCGGCTTCGTTCGATGGCAGCAAGGTGATCGGTGCGATCCTGTTCGAACGGACGATGGATGGCACGGTCGATGGTGCGGCTACCCCGACGGCGCTGATCGCCAAGGGCGTGGTTCCGTTCATCAAGATCGACAAGGGGCTTGAGGACGAATTGAACGGCGTCCAGCTGATGAAGCCGATGCCCGACCTCGATGCGCTGCTGACCAAGTCGAAGGCGCTGGGCGTCTATGGCACCAAGGAGCGCTCGGTGATCAACTCGGCCAACCGCGAGGGCATCGCGGCGGTGGTCAAGCAGCAGTTCGAAGTCGGGCAGCAGGTGCTCAGCCACGGGATGATGCCGATCATCGAGCCCGAGGTGAACATCAAGAGCGAAACCCGCGCCGAATGCGACGCGATCCTGCTCGACGAGATCCTCAAGAACCTCGACGCGCTGCCAGAGGGCCAGCAGGTCATGCTCAAGCTCTCACTGCCCGTTGAAGCGTGCAAGTTCGACGCGCTGGTGGCGCACCCCAAGGTGTTGCGCGTGGTTGCGCTGTCAGGCGGCTACAAGCGCCCTGAAGCTTGCGCCGAACTGGCCAAGAACAAGGGCATCATCGCCAGCTTTAGCCGCGCGCTGCTCGAAGACCTGCGCCACCCGATGAGCGATGCCGAGTTCGACGCCTCGCTCGGCGAAGCAATCGACGCGATCTACACCGGATCGACCGTCAAGGCCTAAAGCCCGCCCATGAAGCGGAATCCGAAGCGGTAGTCCTGCTTCGGGAACGGCTTTTCTCCAGCGACCCGGTCGGGAGTGACCTCGACAAGCTCGAGAATGCCGTCGGCAACCGAAATGGGCTTGCCGGTGACAATCTCGCGCACCTGATCGCCCTTGCCGAGATGCACCTTGACCGACAGCCGCACCTGTCCGGCCCAGACGCAGCGCGCATTCATCGGGCAGCGGCTGTCCTCCAGCACTGCGAGCGGGGTGACCTTGGGACCATCGACATAGACCGTCTGCCCGATCCGGGCGCGGGCGATGCCGTCGGTCGAAGGTTGGTCAATGGTGGCACAGCCAGCAACAGGCAAGGTTGCGAGGGCGATCAGCAAGGCGAGTTTCATGGGCCTAAAATGCCCGGCTGCGATGAATGGTTCCGGAAGCGGTTCGAAGTCGCTAAGCGAGCCGCCATGTCCCTTTGCCAACTCTACCTCATCTCGCCGCTCGAAGTCGGCGGTACTTTTCCGGACCAGCTTGCCGCTGCGCTCGATGGCGGGCGCGTTGCGGCGTTTCAGTTCCGGGTCAAAGGCCTGGACGATCACGCCGCGGCTAAGCTGGCCGAGCCATTGCGCAGGATTTGCGCTGATCGCGACGTGGCGTTCATCGTCAATGATTCGGTCAGTCTGGCCAAGCGGCTCGAAGCCGACGGCGTACATCTCGGCCAGCAGGACGGCGATGTGCGCGAGGCGCGCGAGCGGCTCGGCAAAGAGGCGCAGATCGGGGTGACCTGCCACAACAGCCGCCACCTCGCACTGGAAGCCGGCGAGGCAGGGGCAGACTATGTGGCGTTCGGGGCGTTTTTCCCGACCACCACCAAAGTCGTCACGCACCAGGCCAAGACTGCGCTGCTCCGCTGGTGGCACGTCTGGTCGGAGATACCTTCGGTGGCGATTGGCGGGATCAGGGTGGACAATGCTGCGCCGCTGATCGAGGCGGGCGCTGATTTCCTCGCAGTGTCAGCTGGCGTTTGGCAGCATCCCGAAGGTCCCGCCGCCGCCGTCGCCGCGTTCGGTAAGCTGATGAAAGAGGTCCGCTCGTTCGACCCGGCCGAGGCAGACCTCGCCGCGATCATGGAAGATCTGGGCGAGCCGCTGCCCGGAGCTGTGGGCGAAGACTGAGCCGGGAGTTTCCTACCCTCAAGCGCTGTGCCATGCTTGTCTATCGACCCCGGGACTGCCGCGGGCCGGTCTGGTTGAACGGAGCGCCCCGATGAAGGAACTTACGGTCCGCAGTGTGATCCTTGGCGGATTGCTGACATTTCTGTTCACCGCAGCCAATGTCTATTTCGGACTGCGGGTCGGCCTGACTTTTTCGACTGCGATCCCCGCGGCGGTGATCTCGATGGCGGTGCTCAAGACGCTGGGCGGCGCGACGATTGTCGAAAACAACATCGTCCAGACCATCGGCAGCGCAGCGGGGGCGGTGGCAACCATGGTGTTTGTCCTGCCCGGCTTCGTGATTGTCGGCTGGTGGAGCGAAATTCCTTACTGGGAGACCATGCTGGTCTGTGCGACCGGCGGCGTGCTCGGCGTGATGCTCTCAGTGCCGATGCGCCGTGCACTGGTGGTCGATAGCGACCTGCCTTACCCGGAAGGCGTTGCAGGCGCAGAAATCTTGCGCGTCGGTATGGCCGATGCCGAGGGTGCGAAGGAAAACAGCCTTGGGCTAGCGACGATCGTGCTTGGCGCTCTCGCGGGAGCCGGATTCGGGTTGCTGACCACACTGCGGTTGGCGGCTGGAGAGGTGCTCAAGGTGTTCAAGCTCGGTTGGGGCCTCGGCACGCTCGGCAGTTCGCTGTCGTTGGGGCTGGTGGCGATCGGGCACCTGATCGGACTGGCGACCGGCTTTGCGATGCTGGCGGGACTGATCATCGGCAAGTTGATCTTGCTGCCATACCTTAGCGCCGGATTGCCTGGCCCGGCTGAAGAAGTTGCCGCGGCTGTGCTCGGCCAGCAGGTCCGGTTCGTTGGCGCAGGAGCAATGGCAGTGGCTGCGCTCTGGGCCTTGGTGCGGATCACCGGAGCGATCATGCGCGGGCTGGCCGGGATTGCGGCAACTGCGCGTGCGCGCCGGGCCGGCGCAGATATTCCGCTGACCGAGCGCGATATGCCCGGTGGCTGGGTGCTGGGGATCAGCGTCGCGCTGTTCGGGCCGATCCTCTATCTGGTATGGCAATTCGTCCAGGGCGGGCCGCTGGCGGGACCAATCGGCGCGGTGCTGGTGTTTTCGCTGCTGTTCATCGTTGTGGTAGGGATCTTTACCGCAGTGGTCACCGGCTACATGGCGGGGCTGGTTGGAACATCGAACAGCCCGGTTTCAGGCGTCGGCATCCTCTCGATCCTGATCGCATCAGTCTTGATCGCATCAATGTTCGGCGGCTCGGTCGCCACGGCTGACCGCGCGCCGTTGATCGCCTTTGCGCTGTTTCTGGTCTCATTCGTGTTCGGGATCGCGATTGTCGCCAATGACAACCTGCAGGACCTCAAGACAGGGCAACTGGTCGGCTCGACGCCGTGGAAGCAACAAGTTGCGCTGATTTTCGGCGTGATTGCCGGTTCGCTGGTGCTGCCGCCGGTGTTGCAACTGTTGGCCACCAGCTTTGGGTTCGCCGGAGCGGCCGGGGCAGGGCCAAATGCACTCGCTGCCCCGCAAGCGTCGCTGTTCGCGGCAATTGCACAGGGCGTGCTTGGCGGAGAGATGCGCTGGGACCTGATTGCACTGGGCGCTGGTATCGGGGCAGCATCGATCGCGCTAGACGAAGGCCTGCGCGCTGCCGGCAAGCCGCGCATTCCGCCGCTGGCTGTGGCGATGGGGATCTATCTGCCGGTCACGCTGACGCTGCCGGTGGTGTTCGGCACGGCCATCGGCCATTTCTGGAACCGTATGGCGCAGCGCACCGCGCGGCCCGAATTCACGGAGCGAATGGGAGTGTTGCTGGCGACCGGATTGGTGGTCGGCGACAGTCTGTTCGGATTGGCCTTTGCCGGTGCGGTCGGTGTGGTCGGCGATCCCGCGAAGCTTGCTATCGTCGGTGAAGGTTTCGCGCCGACTGCGGAATGGATCGGACTGGCTTCTGTCGCGGCGCTGTTGTGGCTGACGTACTCGATCACCAAGCGGCGCGCCTTGGCTGCGCAAGCCTAACGGTTGTTCACCACCCGGCGAATGCAGCGCATGTCTGTCTGCGCGCCGTCCGCACCCAGCAGACGCAGGAAATTATCGCTCAGCTTGACGAAGCGTTCGCCCTTGCGCGGGCCGCTGGTCAATTGCAGCAGCGTCCCGGTCAGCAGATAGGTCCCGCGGCCGGTCCCCGAAACATAGGTTGAGGCGTTGATGATGGTGAAATCACGCTCCGGCTGGCTGACCCCGGCCGGGCCGGTTGCGTCGCCGGGCAATTCACAGGCATAATTCCCGACCTGCAGCGTCGCGATCAGTCCGCCGGGCGCCGCAATTGCTGGCACCGCGAGCGAGAGCGACATGGTGAGGGCGGCATAGCGGATCATATTGGGTTCCCTTGTCGCGGCGCACTTAGCAAAGGCTGAACGCCATCGCCAGCACCATGCTTGCCGCGCGGGCCGGCACAGGCTAAGGGCGCGCCTTTCCCGCCTCGCAACCTGAGGCGTTCTTTCTCAACTTGAAGGCACTCCCATGGCGAAGATCAGCGGCGTGGACATCCGTCCCGGCAACATCATTGAATACGAAAAGGGCATCTGGAAGGTCGCCAAGATCCAGCACACCCAGCCGGGCAAGGGCGGTGCCTTCATGCAGGTCGAGATGAAGAACCTGATCGATGGCCGCAAGACCAACGTCCGCTTCCGCAGCCAGGACACGGTCGAAAAGGTCCGGCTCGACACCACGGACTTCCAGTACCTTTACGCCGAAGGTGAGAGCCTGGTGTTCATGGACAAGGACAATTTCGAGCAGATTACCCTGCCGCGCGACCTGCTCGGCGATGCCGCAGACTTTCTGCAGGACGGCATGGATGTGGTGCTTGAGTTGTGGGAAGAACGCCCGGTCAGCGTTGAACTGCCCGCGCAGATCGAAGCCATGATCGTCGAGGCCGATGCGGTGGTGAAGGGGCAGACTGCCTCGTCCAGCTACAAGCCTGCGATCCTCGACAACGGCGTGCGCGTGATGGTGCCGCCGCACATCGCCAGCGGCACGCGGATCGTGGTTGACGTCTACGAGCGCTCATACGTCGGCAAGGCGGACTGATCTGGCCATGTCTGCACTTTCCGGCATTATTCGCGTGATGGAAAAAGCGGCCCGCAAGGCGGGTAGCCGCTTGCGCCGCGATTTCGGTGAAATCGAACACCTCCAGGTCAGCCGCAAAGGCCCGGCCGACTTCGTCTCCAAAGCCGATCAGGCGGCCGAACGGATCCTCTGGGATGAACTGCGCGCGGCCCGGCCCGACTGGGGCTTCGTGATGGAAGAGGGCGGCGTGATCGAGGGCGCGGATGACAAGCCGCGCTTCATCATCGATCCGCTCGATGGCACCAGCAACTTTCTCCACGGTATCCCGCACTTCGCGATTTCGATCGCTGCGCAGGAACGCACGCTTGACGGCAAGGGCTGGGGCGAAGTGACCGCCGGCGTGGTCTATCAGCCGATCACCGATGAAACCTATTGGGCCGAAAAGTCCCGCGGGGCATGGCTTCAGGACCGCCGTTTGCGGGTGTCGTCACGGCGACATCTCGACGAATCGCTGATCGCCACTGGCATCCCGTTCGCGGGACGTGGAGACAGCGCGGAATGGTCGCGGATTTACAACGCGATGGCACCGGAAGTTGCCGGCATCCGCCGCTTCGGCGCGGCATCACTCGATCTCGCTTGGGTCGCTGCAGGACGCTTCGATGCGTTCTGGGAAAGCGGCCTGGCGCCGTGGGACAGCGCGGCTGGCTGCCTGCTGGTGCGTGAAGCTGGCGGTTTCGTGACCGATTGGCGCGGCCGTTCACAGCCGATCTGCGACGCGCAGGTGCTGGCTGGCAACGACGTGATCCACTCTCGCTTGCACAAGCTGATCGCGGCGGCATTGAAGTAGAAGGAAGCTGCGGCTAAGGCCGCAACCGTTTGGTGCTGCCCCTGTGGCGGAATGGTAGACGCGAACGACTCAAAATCGTTTGTCGAGAGACGTGCCCGTTCGAGTCGGGCCAGGGGCACCAGCCGCAATTTCACGATTTGAGCGAAGCCCTTGCTGGGCGATCAGGAGCGCGCCTCGGATTCCGCTTCCAGACGTTCCAGATCTTCGTCGCTTGGCTTGGACTGTTTTTTGGGCTTGGAGCCCGATGCACCACCTTGCGGGGATGCGTCGGCCGATTGAACCGCCGGACTTTGCTGACCTTCACCGACGATCGGCGGACCGCCACGGTAAGCTCTTGCCGGCAAGCCGCCACCGCCTCCGCCACCAGCACCGCCGCCATCCATGGGTCTGCCGTAGCTGGAATCTGCGGAACCATCGTCGCCGGCCAGCGGAATATTGGTCGTGCGGGCGTCGCGGATCTTGTTGCCCAGCGCATTGAGAGGCTTGGCTGTCGTGCGCGCCGCGTCGACTACGGCTTCCCCAGCCAGACGCTGCTGGTGCGCGACCTCTTTGCCAAGCTCGTTGCGTCCTTCGCCGTTCGCGAACAGCGCCAAGCAGCCGGTTGCGGCAACCGTGAGCAGGGCGAAATGCTTGAAGTGGCTTGGTGTAAGCGCGGGAGAGTTCGGACGTCTTGCCATGAGCCACGCCCTAGCATGCAGCGGTTAATGGTCGCGGAGCGGCCATGGTTAACATTTGCTGCAACCGGTTAGCCCTCCGCCTGATCGGTAATCCCGACGAAGCGCGGACCCGCTGCGTTCCTGTAAAGTTTACCGACATTTCATTTCTCGCTCGTACACCGGCGTCTGTCCGTGCGGAATGGGGTCGAAGACACAGAATGGTTCGCCTTTTCAAGCATTACATTCCCCATGCAGTGATCCTGCTGGGCTTGATCGATCTGGCGATGCTGATCGGTTCGGCGGACATTGCCTGGCGTCTGCGTGCCGGACAGCTGGCGATTGATCCGGGCAGCCCATTTGAGCGTCCCGGCCAGCTGCTGGGTTTTGCGACGACCATGCTGACCGCGATGATCGCGGTGGGGGTATTCGGCGCAGATTCACTGCGATCGATGCGGTTCGCCACGGCGCGCCTGCTGGTGGCGATCTCGCTTGGCATCATCGGGCTTTCGTTTCTGGACTTCCTGATCGGCGGGCAGACCTTCTGGCGCTCGACCTTGGCCTACGCGATGGTGATTGCGATCGCCGCGCTGGTCTTCAATCGGCTGGTGGTTGGCGGCATCCTTGGCACCGCAGCATTCCGGAGGCGAATTCTGGTGCTGGGCGCGGGTTCTCGCGCTGAGCGGCTGCGGCAGCTGGCGGAGCGACCGGAGAGCGGCTTCGTAATCTCCGGCTTTGTAGCGATGACCGAAAGCGAGCCGGTTGTCCCGGCCTCGATCTTTCGCGGCTCGATCGAGAATCTGACTCAGCATGTCGAGAACCTTGGCGCGACCGAGGTGGTGCTGGCGTTGGAGGAGCGTCGCAATGCCTTGCCGCTGGGCGATCTGCTGCGGATCAAGACCACCGGCGTTCACGTGAACGACTTTTCGAGCTTCCTTGAGCGCGAGACAGGGCGGGTCGACCTCGATACGCTCAATCCGAGCTGGTTGATTTTCTCCGATGGCTTTTCTTCCGGCCGAGCGATCTCCAGCGCGCTGAAACGTGTGTTCGATATTGCCGTCAGCCTGACCTTGCTGGTGCTGACGGCACCGATCATCCTGCTGTTTGCGCTGCTGGTAAAGCTCGACAGTCGGGGTCCGGCGTTCTTTCGCCAGACGCGGGTTGGGCTCTATGGCGAGACGTTCGATCTCATCAAGCTGCGTTCGATGCGCACCGATGCAGAGGTCAACGGCGCGCAGTTTGCGCAGAAGGATGATCCGCGCGTCACCCGGATCGGCAACTTCATCCGCAAAGCCCGGATCGATGAATTGCCGCAGACCTGGAGCGTCCTCAAGGGCGAGATGAGCTTTGTCGGGCCACGGCCGGAACGCCCTGAATTCGTCTGCGAACTGGACCAGCATCTCCCCTATTATGCCGAGCGGCACATGGTGAAGCCGGGCATCACCGGCTGGGCGCAGATCAACTATCCTTACGGGGCGTCGCTTGAGGATTCGCGCCACAAGCTTGAATACGACCTCTACTACGCGAAGAATTATACGCCGTTCCTCGACCTGCTGATCCTGCTGCAGACCCTGCGCGTGGTCCTGTGGCACGAAGGCGCGCGGTAAGCCGGCGATGGCGCTGACCGTGCTTTCCGGGTTTGCCTTTGCGGCTCTGGCGGTCGGGGCAGTTGCCTGCATTGCCGCGACGGCCTGGCTCGCCGGGTATCATGCCCGCTATGGCGCGAGCGGCCGCGCGATTGTTCTGGCCACGGGCCTGACCGCGCTCTGGGCGCTGAGCGCTGTCTTTGCCGGAACCGACACACCCGCCGCCGATCTGGCCGAGACTGCCCGCAATCTAGTTTGGCTGGGCCTGACATACGGCTTCTTCGCTGGGGACGGGCGGCACCGCTCGGTCCGGCCGGTCAAGTGGGTGATGGCGGCGCTGGCATTTGTCGAGATGCTGCACCCGGTGCTGCTGC
>Ga0114940_10000663_pt1 | contig 14780 bp, 11 predicted proteins | sample ColdCreekSource_FD_87195 | JGI IMG/M metagenome (GOLD analysis project Ga0114940, IMG submission 87195) | Groundwater microbial communities from Cold Creek, Nevada to study Microbial Dark Matter (Phase II) - Cold Creek Source | ecosystem: Environmental > Aquatic > Deep subsurface > Groundwater ... | reverse complement strand
GGCGGGCACTGGCCTTCGGCGTCCTCGCCGACTTTTGTGGGTCGGTAGGTCGGGACGTGAACAACAAGTCGGTACTTTGTGGGCTTTGTGCTTTTGTGGTGAACGGCTACGTTTTTTGCATTCAAGTCCGCACACCCGCACACTGGCAGTCACGTCGTGCCGCGCTACGCTGCGCCCATGAGCCGCTCGCTTACGCTGCTGGTCACTGCCGGCCCAACAGTCGAAGACCTCGATCCAGTCCGCTTCATTTCCAATCGCGCCACGGGCAAATTGGGCTTCGCCGTGGCGGAGCAAGGCGTGCGTGCGGGCCATCGCGTGATCCTTATTCACGGCCCGGTCGCTGCTGAATTGGTGCGGCGACTGCCGCATGCGCCTGGTTTGACGCGCGTGCCGGTTCGCTCCTGCGCCGAGATGCACCGAGCCGTGCTCAAGGCGCTGCCGCGCGCGGATGCCGTGGTGATGACGGCGGCTGTGGCCGATTTCACCCCTGCACGCGTGGCCAAGGCAAAACTAAAAAAAGCTCGAGCCGGATGCACGATTCGGCTCAAGCCCACGGTGGATATTCTGCAGGATTTGGGGCAGCGCAAGCGTACGCGCCATCGTCCACTGGCGCTGATCGGCTTCGCGCTCGAAACAGGCCAGGGCCGTACCGCAGCCGCACGACGGCGCACGCGCTATGCCGAGGCGCGGCGGAAGCTTGCCGCAAAAAATCTCGATGCCATCGTGCTCGACACGCCCGCCGCCATGGGCGCAGACCGTGGCATCTTTCACGTGCTACGCACAGGAAGCAGTTCGCCGCAAACCCTACGCGCAAGCAAAGTTGAACTTGCGCGCATGCTGGTGCGGCTGGCGGAAGTAGGGTTGCGCCCCGCTCCGCAGAAATGAGCGACTCTTGCCTTTAGTAGGGTTGGCGGACGCCCGCAGAGCGCTTGGAATAAACGGCATGCTGCCGCCCGGATGACGGCGGCGCTACGAAATTGGCCAACCATATTAGCTCGGTTGAGGCACTAGGTATTCAGGCGCTACGCTTGCTCACGAGGCGCGGTTGCAGCGGGAGGGCGGGGGAGTACGTCGACTTCGCCGGTCTGCCCTAGGTAACGGATGAGCGCCAAGGTGGCGCGGTCCAGGTAGCCTTGCGTCACACGCTCGAAAAGAAAAAAAAGTGACTGGGCTACGAGGCAGTTGGTCATGCCCCACGTCAAAAGCACGTAGGCCTCGTTGAGCGCGGCGTATTGCATTCTAGGTTGAATCTCGATCCAAGCATCCAGTGCGCGCGGGAGCTGGTTGGTCGCCGAGAACAGCCCCAAGGCCAGCGAAAGGAGTCCCAGCGCCAAGAGCACGCGCGGCCAAGCTTTGAAGCGTTCGCGTTCCGCCGCCCATGCGGCCAACACCGCCGATTTGGAGATCAGCAACCCACTGCGACCGCCCACCAGGCCGACTTTCAAAGCGCGGTGAAGCGGTCCGGTTTCAGGTTTGTCGTGCAATTCGGACAAGCCTTCGGGGGCTAGGTTAGGTGGCAATTTACGCAAAGCTTGCACGTCGCTGGCGCGGTAGGCGTTGCCGGCGTTGTTCGTGCACAGCACGATGAGTGCCAGAATCGCGGCGCTGAACGCGATCAACGTCGGCCCCCAGGTCGGCGTGTTCCAGACGAGCACCAGATTGTCGATGAGGCGTTGTTCCGCACCTGCGTATGAAGCGCTGGCCTCGGCTGCCGCAGCCACGCCGCATACCCAGCACACGGCCAGCAGCGCGCGAAACAGGACGGGATTCCTGCGCAGACTCATGCTCGCCAAGTTATGTGGGCGTAAGCCGAACGCAAGCGCTGCGCATAAAGGGTGCCGCGTCCACCCTGTCCTCTGAACGAAATCAGGTGCGCTGCCCCACGTCGTACGCTCCGCGATCCTGCTCTTGCAGGCGGCGCAGGAGGCCGGCGTAGATCGGGAACGCGTCGCACATATCCAGGGTTTCTTCGCGCAGCCTGCGGTGCATGTGGCGGTCGTAGGGGTTCGACAGCGCCTGGTCGATAAAGTGCGCGATGCGTTCCATCTCGGGTTCACGCAGCCCGCGGGTGGTCAGCGCCGGCGAGCCGATGCGCACGCCGCTGGTCTCGGTGGCCGGCAGGGGATCGTTGGGGAGGAGGTTTTTGTTGACGGTGATGCCGACCTCGTCGAGCACCTGGCTGGCCTGCTTGCCGGTGACCTTCCGTGAACGCAGGTCCACCAGCATCAGGTGGTTGTCGGTGCCGCCGGAGATGAGGCGGAAGCCGCGGTTGCTCAACGCGTTGGCGAGCGTCTGCGCATTGGCGAGGATTTGCTTCTGGTAATCCTTGAAGGACGGATGCAGCGCCTCTCTCAAGGCCACGGCCTTTGCGGCGATCACGTGCATCAGCGGTCCGCCTTGGCTGCCGGGAAATACGGCTGAGTCGATTTTTTTCGCATGCACGCCCTTGCACAGAATGATGCCGCCTCGCGGGCCGCGCATGGTCTTGTGCGTGGTGGTGGTGACCACATCGCTGACCGGCACGGGGTCAGGATGCAGACCCGCCGCGACCAAGCCGGCGATGTGCGCGATATCCACGAGCAGGAAGGCACCGACCTCTTTCGCCGTGTCGCTGAACTTTTGGAAGTCGATGATTCGCGAATACGCACTGGCACCGGCGATAATCATCTTGGGTTTGTGCTCTTGGGCCAACTTGAGCAGGCTGTCGTAGTCAATGCGTTCGGTCTCGGGATCAAGCCCGTAGGTGACGACGTTGTATTGTTTGCCTGAGAAGTTGTACTTTGCGCCGTGGCTCAGGTGCCCGCCTGCGGCCAGATCCATGCCGAGGACCGTATCGCCGGGCTTCAAGAGCGCGAAAAATACCGCCATGTTGGCTTGCGAACCGCTGTGCGGTTGGACGTTGGCGTGCTCGGCCTTGAAGATTTCCTTGGCCCGGTCGATGGCCAGTTGCTCGCAGACATCCACGTGCTCGCAGCCGCCGTAGTAACGCTTGCCGGGATACCCTTCGGCATATTTGTTGGTCAGCACCGAACCGGTGGCTTCCAGCACCGCGAGCGAGACGTAATTCTCGGAGGCGATCATCTCGAGTTGGACGTGCTGTCGGCGCACTTCGCTCTTGATGGTTGCGTACACGGCATGGTCTACGCGCTGCAATTCGTTGAGCATGGCGTCCTTTCGTAGGGTAGGGGACCTCTCCGAAACATCACGACCGACACAGGCTTTTCGGGCCTGACCGCGCTGCCGTCAACAACAACAAGTACGGCTCAAGGTCCAACGCGTGCGCGGCGCTGGGTGTTGTCCATACGCAGTGGGATCGGCGCAACTTAGTTTTAACGTGCCCGACGCCAGCGCGAGGGCGGCCACCACACAAACGACGCACGGCCAATCAGGTTTTCGCGCGGCACGAAGCCCCACACGCGGCTGTCGGTGGAGGAAGGGGAGTTGTCGCCCAGAACCATGAAATTATTTTCGGGGATTTCCGCTGTGAACACGTCTGCCGTGTCCTCCATGGGGCGTTTGCTGAAATCCTTGGTGCCTTTCTTCACGGGCGACTGTCCGTAGGCGTGATCGAGTGTCGTCGTGTGATACAGATCGCGAAAGAGGTCCAGGCGCGTCACGCGCGCTCGGCTGTCAGGCGCGAAGCGTATGCGCGCCAAGCTGGTCCGCGTCTGCTTGCCCAGAAGTTCGGGGTCCTGCGCCATTTGAGGCGTGAAGACTTTGCCATTCAGCGACGCCTGCAACGCGCCATCCACATAGGCCAGCGTGAGCACATGCCGCCCCGGGGTCAGCGTTACCTGTTCGCCTGCGAAAACGAGGCGTTCCTTTGCGGCAGCCCACGGCTCGACGGGACCGCCCAAGGATACGTTCCAAGCAGCGCGGTAGCGGTCGGAACCGGTCTCTATTTGCAACGCGCCGCCTGCGGCGAGCACTTCGAGTTCCAGTTCCAGTTTTAGATCGCCAACCACTTCCCTGGCTTGGCCGCCGTAGAAGTAGGGCGTGCCGCGCGCGGCGCTGGTATCGCCGTAATCATTCAACGAGGGCGCTTCCGGATCCTCTTCGGAGGGCCGTGCTCCAAGCGTGAGCTGTTTTTGCGGCCCCGGCTTACCCCAGTTGAAATCCGGCACGATGCAGGGCGCGTCGGGTTCCACTTGTGTGGCCTCGCGCGCCAAAGGGAAGGCCAGTTGGGAGCAGTTCGGACAGCGCACGCCGTTCCAGGAATTGGGCACGTAAGGTCGGATGTTCTGAGTCGTGGCGTCCTTGTCGCGCAGAACCAGGCCGTTGACGCGGACTTCGCGACTGGCCATCGGGCAGTTCTCATGCCGAAACGGCCAGCGACCGATCTTGCAATACACGTTGGTGATCGGGAAAGCGTAGGTGAGTTCCGCTGCGCCGCGCACATCCAAACCCCAAGCCTTGCCGATCTCGTCCTGCGTGCGTTCGACTGCCGCCGCGTCGCTTGCGACGTTCCAGGGGAAGCTCGCGCGATTTTCGGAACGCACCGCTGCGCTGCGCATGTTGGCGTCCCAAGCTTCGAGGCCTTCCACATGGGGTGCGCCTTGTTTCCGGAACGAGCACAGCGCCACCGGCTGCCAGAGCGTTTCCTGAAGTTGTGGATCGTACTCGCTCTTGCGCACGATGGCGATCTTGCCGGTGTAGCGATCTTTAAGGAACAGGTCGCCGCCTGAAATCAGCAGCGTATCGCCTGGCAGACCGACCAAGCGTTTGATGTAATTCTTGGGCGTATCGTGAGGCTCGCCTTTCCAAGCTGGGTCGTATTTGAAGACCACGGTGTCAAAGCGTTTGGGTTCACCCGCGATGTCCTTTTCGTTCCACGCCACCAGTGTCCCCGTCGTGAACAAGGCCAGGAGTGTCAGTGAAACCCCGGTATTGAGCACGCGCCGCAAGCCGCGGTAAGACGCCCAACTTCCGATCAGGCCCGCCACGAGCAGCGTGGCCATGACGGCGAGAACGCCGATGGTCCAAGCCGTATTCTGATAAGCGAGGCGGTTGGTGGCAATGCGGTCACCGTAATCGACATGACCGATCAGCGTGGGTTCCATCGAGCCTGAGGGAATCTTGAACGGTTCAAAGATCAGGAAGCGACCGACGATGATCAGTCCGATGACCACGATGATGGAATGCCAGGATTCCCAGAAGCCGACGGCGCGCTTGGGAGTTTCTGGCCTTTTGAGGTCCTTGGGCGTGTCGTCAATCATAGGGTCGGGACGTTAACCGCGCACGCGACTTCAACGCAAGAAGCAATCATGGAGTGCAGTGATCCAGAGACCTGAGCTGTAAGCGGCGTAAACCTGGAGGTCCGTACCACAAGGGTCATGGACTCCTGCGGAACGGTACGGAGTGCGTGTTTTGGGATGGGCCAGCGAGATTACGTGTTCTTCGGATTGAGTTGCTTCATTTCGCGCTTCATGCATTCGGGGCAGATGCTATGTGTAAAGCGCGCGTCGGTCCGACGCGTGACGTACATTTCCACTTTCTCCCAATAGTCCTTTTCATTGCGCACTTTCATACACCAAGCGCAGATGGGCAGCAGTCCCTGCAAGGTCTTTATGCTGGTGAGGGCCACTTCGAGTTCGTGGATGTGCTGTGCAAGTTGCTGTTGCAAATTGAGGATGCGTATGCCGGCGATGAGACGTGCCTTAAGTTCGGCTTGGTCGAAGGGCTTGATGACGTAATCGTCCGCGCCGGCATCCAGCCCGGCGACAATGTCGTCCCGCAGGCCCTTGGCGGTCAGCAGAATAATGTACGGCCGGATGGCCCGCACCTGCGCTCTGACCCTGCGGCAGATCTCGGGGCCGTCAAGGCCCGGCATCATCCAATCAAGGATGACCAAGGAGGGCGCATCGGGTTGGCTCAGGCGTTCCCAGGCGGCAGTACCGTCGGCCACCACCTCGGCTTCATGGCTCCAGCGCCCGAGTTGCGTTTCCAACAACTTGCGCGAAACCATGTCGTCATCGGCGACGAAGACTTTCATGCTCCTCTCCCGGAGTTGAACGTAATCAGTCCAGAGCAACAGTACCGGTACAGGAATCTGGAAGCAACCGGCGAGCTTATTACGCCTGCGTTCAAGGAAAAGCACTGCAGCAACCCCATAATCTTCGAGCTGGTAGAGCACCCACGCGGCCCGTGCTTAACCCATTCCTCGGGCTGCGCTGAGACTTGAATCCGAGTATTGAATCTATAATCTCGGACAGTCGGTTTTGAGGCATACGTGCACCACAAAGACACCAAGTACAGCGAAGGGCGGAACGTGAACGTCAAGGCTGTTCTTTGTGGGTTTTGTGCCACACGATTACGTTTTAGGCAGTCCACGTAGAGTTCGAGTCGGTAGCGCTTGCAAGAGAGTCGGACGCAAGGAGAAGGCCCAATGCCCCATTTGACCATCAATGGCCGTAAGCTCGAGGCGCAAGTCGGCGAGTCGGTTTGGAACGCCGCGCGAAAAGCCGGCATCCAGATTCCCTCCTTGTGCGCCTCGCCGAACCTCAAGTCCTACGGCTCGTGCCGACTGTGCGTGTGCGAAATCGATGGGCAGCGCGGCGTCCCGGCATCCTGCACCACGCCCGTGCGGGAAGGCTTGGTTGTGCGCACCGATTCCGAGAAACTGAACGCCCTACGCCGCAATGTCATTGAACTGTATCTTTCCGAACAGCCCGTGGATGCGTTGCACGCCAGCGAAGAATTGCGCACGTATGCGGCGCAGTTTGGCTTGCAGAAAGTCCGCTATCGCAATCCTGCGCGCCGCAGTTACGCGGTAGATGCGACGAATCCATTCTTCACGTTCGATCCGAACAAATGCATTGCCTGCGCGCGCTGCGTGCGTGCATGCGATGAAATGCAGGGCACCTTCGCGATTTCCATGGAAGGACGCGGCTTTGCCTCCAGCGTGATCGCCGGTAACGGCGTGGGCTTCGCGGCTTCCAATTGCGTTTCCTGTGGCGCGTGCGTGAAGGAGTGTCCCACCGGCGCGCTGCATGAAAAGGCCGTCGCCGAGTACGGCAAGCCCGTGTACGTCAACCGCACCACCTGCGCGTACTGCGGAGTGGGCTGTACGTTCGATGTGGGCGTAAGCGCGGGCCGCATCGTCTCTATGCGCCCGGTCGACGCCAGTCCCGTCAACTGGGGCCATGCCTGCGTGAAAGGCCGCTTCGGCTGGGATTACGTGTATTCAAAGGACCGCCTGAAAGAGCCGCTGAAACGCGTCAACGGAAACTGGGAGCCATGCTCCTGGGACGAAGCGTTCAAGATGATCGCGGACCACTACGCGCGCATCAAAACTCAGCACGGCCCTGACGCGCTGGCGGGCATTTCCTGTAGCCGTGGAACCAACGAAGAAAACTACCTGATGCAGAAGTTCATGCGCTGCGCCGTCGGCACGAACAACATCGATAACTGCGCGCGAGTTTGCCACAGTGCCACCGTCAGCGGCATGATGGAAATCTTCGGCACCTGGGCAGCGACCAATTCGTTGAGCGATTTTGAGCAGTCCAAGTTGCTCATGCTCATCGGGGCCAACCCCACCGAAGGACACCCCGTGACGGGTGCGCGCATCAAGCGTGCCGTGCGCAAAGGAATGCAACTCATCGTCATCGACCCGCGCCGCACCGAACTGTGTCGCTACGCCGCCGTACACTTGCAGCTTAAGCCCGGCACGAACGTCGCACTTTTCAACGCGCTGGCACAGGTCATTGTGACGGAGGGCCTGCACGATCAGGGCTTCATCGTTGCGCGCACCGAAAACTTCGACGCGTGGCTGGAAGTCGTCCAAACGTACACGCCCGAGCACGCTGAAAAAATAACCGGCGTCCCCGCCGACAAGATTCGCCAAGCGGCGCGGCTATACGCCAAGAGTGGCGCGTCGATGTGCGCACACGGTTTAGGTGTCAGCGAGCACAAATACGGTTCGTACGGGATCATGGGCATGTGCAACCTAGCGATCCTTACCGGCAATGTCGGTCGGCCAGGCACGGGCATCAATCCCCTGCGCGGGCAGAATAATGTCCAGGGTTCCTGCGATGTGGGTTCGATGCCGACCTATTTCAGCGCGTACCAGAAGCTCGAAGACCCGGCGGTGCGGGCTAAGTTCCTGCACGAAACCGGACGTGTGCTGCCGCAGGAAAAAGGGCGCAAGATCCCCGAGATGTGGGACGCCGCCTTGGAGGGCAAGCTGCGGGGCTTGTGGATCATCGGCTACGACGTGGCGCAGACCGACCCGAACCTGAACAAGGTCCATGCGGCGCTGAATCGACTGGAGTTCCTGGTGGTGACGGACCTGTTCTTCAACGAGACCTGCAAGTTTGCGCACTTGGTCCTGCCGGGGTCAAGCTTCGTTGAAAAGGACGGCACGTTCACCAACGGCGAACGCCGCGTGCAGCGTATCCACAAGATTATCGATCCACCGCACGGCATCGTTCCCGACCTGGAACAAATTGCGCGCGTTTCCGGCTTGCTGGGCTACGACATGAAAAATCCTACTGCGGCGGCACTGATGGATGAAATCGCGCGGCTGACGCCGACCATGTCGGGCGTGGGCTACGAGCGCCTCGACCGAAACTTCGGACTGCAATGGCCCGTACCTAGCTCGGACAGCGTCGGCACGCCGATCATGCATTTGGAACGCTTCCCGCGTGGCAAGGCCAAGTTCGCCGCAGTGGAATACCTGCCGCCCGGAGAGGAACCGAGCGCGAGTTTTCCGTTCACGCTGGTCACCGGTCGCGTGCTGCATCATTACAACTGCGGCACGCAGACGCGCCATTCGAAGCTCATCGAATTCGTCAATCAGGACATCCTGGAAATCCACGCCGACGATGCAGCAGAACTGGGCGTCAAGGACAACGACGCAGTGAAGATCACTTCCGCTCGCGGCGAAATCCAGCTTCCCTGCCGTATCTCCGAACGTGTGCCGCCCGGACAGGTCTTCACAACTTTCCACTTCCCAGAAAACGAGGTCAACACGCTGCTCTCATCGAGTGCCGACGCACTGTCTAAATGCCCGGAGTACAAGGTTACGACTGTCAGACTTGCAGCAGTTAAGAATGGTTCAAAAGGAGGGCGGGTAAAGGGACGGAACGTAAGAGTGAAAGCACGAGTGCTTGCGTAACTCAAATACGGAAAAGGTACGCCGTATTTTCAGTTTCGAGATTCGGATTTTAACCCATGCATCCCAAACGCCACCTCGTCCAACTCCACATCCTCAAGGTCACTGGCGAGTCCGTTGCACGCACCAAGGACCAAGTCGCTGTCGAGGAGCCTTTGGAAATCCGGCTTTCGGGTGAAAACGACGGCCAACGTTTCGACCAGAATGTCTCTGTTACGATGCGTACTCCTGGAGACGATTTTGAGCTTGCTGCTGGATTCTTGTTTACCGAAGGCATCTTGCGCACGCGCGACGAACTGCATGAAATCACCTACTGCGTGGGCGCGAACAAGGGTGCGCAGCAGTACAACGTGGTGCGTGTGCGGCTTAAGCCAGGGGTTTCCTTCGATCCGCAACGCTTGCAACGGAACTTTTACGCCACATCGAGCTGCGGCATCTGCGGCAAGGCGTCCCTGGAGTCCATCCGCACTCTGGGTTGCATCGAATTGCCGCCCGATATGCCACGTGTGAAAAAAAACCTCATCCCGCTCCTGCCCGCTGTGTTGCTTAAGCAGCAGTCGCTGTTTGAAAAGACCGGTGGCATCCATGCTGCGGCGCTCTTCGATGCGCACGGCAACCTACTGTCTGTGCGTGAAGACGTGGGTCGCCACAATGCCGTCGATAAGCTTATGGGCGAACAATTTTTAGCCGACGCGGTTCCCTTGCATGCTCGACTCATGCTGGTCAGTGGGCGCACCAGTTTTGAAGTCTTGCAGAAGGCGCTGGCCGCCGGCATCCCGTTTGTTGCCGGGGTGGGTGCGCCGTCGAGCCTGGCCGTTGACCTCGCCCGCGAATTCAACCTGACTCTGTGCGGCTTCGTCCGCGATGGGCGCTTCAACGTCTATAGCGGCGAAGCGCGCCTCGTGTGATACCCGTAAGCGGCACGCATGAAACTCAAATCTAGCAGGCAGCACGTCACGCACGCCGACTGTGCACGGCCTGTTCTATGCGCCGCCACAGGGCCGCGTCGCCTTCCACAAGCTGCGTCTCGATGCGTAACGACCATAGCGGCGGGAGGCTCCGCGTGGGGGTGCCCAACTCTTCAAGTTTTACGGCGTCCTTGCCCGTCGTCACGATCCACTCTACGCCCGCCGCTGCTGCGGTTGCTCCTGCGTGCTCAAGGTCCACCGTGCTGTAGTTGGCATGGTCGGGATAGATCAGCTTGGCTGCGATGTCGGCACCATGTCGCCTGAGTTGTTCGACGAACGGTTCGGGATGGCCGATGCCGCAGAGGGCCAGTATTTTTTTACCCCGCAACTCGTCCAGTTGGGCCGTGCCTTCCGGGCTACAAATGCGGTGTAACGCTTGAGGCACTTGCTGCGCCAGACTTACACTCGCACCCGGCGCGAGGCGCTGGAGCAACGTCTTGAGTCGCTCGAGTGCCGCGACGGCCACAAGATCGGCGCGCGTGATCACGAGGGCTTGCGCACGTGCGAGGACTTCCGGAGGTTCGCGCAAGCGGCCCCAGGGCAGATAATGCCCACCGCCCCAGGGGTCGGTAGCATCGATCAGCACGATGTCGAGATCGCGTGCTAGGCGGCGGTGCTGGAATCCGTCGTCCAGAATGAGCGCATCGCAGTCGCGCGCGGTGGCTTGTGTTGCCGCTAGCACGCGGTTGGGATGGCATAGAATGGGTACGCCCTCGCCGAGCATCTTTTGCAACTCGCGAGCTTCGTCATTGGCCTCGCCAGGCCGTCGAGCGCCGTATCCGCGCATGAGTACCGCCGGCTTGCGTGCCCATCCGCGCTGCAACAGGCCGCGCGCCAGATACGCCACGGTGGGCGTCTTACCCGTACCGCCGGCGGTCAGATTGCCGACGCTTAAGACCGGTACGTTGGCGCGCACGGACTTGGCCCAACCACGGTCATACGCTAAGCGAGTGAGCGCCGCGCCTGCTCCGAAGAGGGCGGCCGCGAACGGGCCGATCCAGCGCAGACCGGACGGAAGTGGCGAAGGTCTCGCGGGCCAGGGGTCACGGGCAGGTGGTGCGGAGGTAACGTTCACGCTCGGGCTTCCCGGAGTTGGAAGCATTGGCGCACATCTTCAGGTAGACGCTGTACGCGACCGGAGCGGTCTACGCAGGCCAATTCCACGCGGCCTTTCGCGAGCACTGCCGAGTCGTGCGTTCCCGGCGTCACGCGGCACACGCGGTTCTCGAAAACGGCGCTCGCCAGTCCGAGGTCCTGCAGCCGCGTGTGTACGGTGAGCTGGTCCTCGAAACGTCCTGGCTGAAGATAGTTGAGTTCCAGGCGCACCACGGGCATCAGTAGGCCGCGCGCTTCCAAGTCGCCGTAAGGCAGGCCGTGCGCGCGCATCCAGGCGACGCGGCCCATCTCAAACCAAACCACGTAACACGAATGGTGCGCGTAGCCCATCTGGTCCGTATCGACGTAGCGGACTTCGGTGCGGGTCTCGTGGTACTCGGCTTCAGGTGCGGATTGTTTACGCATGGAATATAACATCCTATCGGCGGCGCTGGAATCCGCCACACGGAGGCACTGCTGGTCATGGAGCATACACCGCCCTGGTACGTTGCGGCTTTTCAGGACGATTACCTCAGTCGTTACCGCCATCGCAACAAGGCGCAGGCCAATACGGAACTGCCTTTACTCCTTCACGCTTTGGATTTGCGTCGAGGTTCGTGCGTGCTGGACTTGTGTTGTGGAGCGGGTCGCCACAGCGGCGGGCTGGCACGAGCGGACCTTTGCGTCGTCGGCGTGGATCTTTCCTTCCCGCTGCTACAACGCGCACGCTCCGAGCATCCGGAACCCACCTTTGCGCGCAGCGACATGCGCCAACTTCCGTTCCGCGATGAAGCATTTGGTGGAGTGGTGAATCTGTTCACGTCTTTCGGATACTTTGAACACGACCACGAAAACCTGACCGTCGCTCGCGAAGTCGTGCGTGTCCTGAAGCCCGGCGGGCGCTTCGTGCTGGACTTCTTCAACCTCGACGCCACGTTGCCCGCTTTGGTCACGGAAAGCACCCGCAAGGTGGATGGCGAATGGATTGTGGAGTGCCGACGGTACGACTCCGCACGTAAGCGCCTAGAAAAAGAAACGCGTATCGAACGCGCGGGCGCGGCACCGCTGCGTTTCCTAGAATCGGTGCGCGCCTACGACGCCACAGAACTCGCGGCACTGCTTGAATCTGTTGGGTTAACCGTTCTTGCACGTTACGGCGATTTGAGCGGAGCAGACTTTGACCGGCTAAGCAGCCTGCGCTGTGTTACGCTCGGCGCGAAACAGTAGCTTTTCCACGACTCACCCTTCTTTATCCACGCAGCACATGGAAGATGGCTTCATGGAAAAAAGTAAGTTCACCATGTTTTCTTGGGTACCCTCGAAGGGGTGCCCGCTTCCGTACCGAGAACACCTGTGCCCGTAACACCCTTCCACCTACTGGGCAGCGTCTCTTACGCCACGGCAGGCTTTGGCGGCAAGTTGGTTGCCGATTGGGTGTCCAACTTTGTGAGTGTGCGCGGGATTTTTCGCCGCGACCCGCGCCAGGATGCGGATTGGGACGCTACCTTGCGCGAGATCGACGCGCATAGTTACCCGCGGCATGCATTGGCTGAGGCGCTCGTGCGTGCGTTGAACGAGAACGCTGCGCCACCCGAGGCGCTCGCCAACGCACGATCTTTTTTGCAATCGAAAACAGTGGCCATCGTCACCGGACAGCAGGCGGGACTGTTGGGCGGACCGCTCTTTAGTTTGTACAAGGCGCTGACGGCGGTGCGCCTGGCCCGCAGTTTAAGCATACGTTTTCCGGATAGGGCGTTTGTGCCGGTCTTCTGGGTGGCCAGCGACGACCACGACTTCGCCGAAGTCAATCACACTGTTTTTCTAACCCCCGAAGGAAAAACTCAAACGCTGCAAGTGGAAGCGCCGGCGGAGTCTATGGGTGCATCCGTGGGCGACATCAGCCTCCATGCGGCCATCGAACGCCTGCGCGCGCCGTTGGAGGCCGTACTTTCGAGTACCGTCGATAGCTTCCTTGAGCCGTACCGCACGGCGAATATGGGCCAAGCTTTCGCCCGTCTGTTGACCCACTGGCTGGGATCGCTGGGACTGGTCGTGGTCGAATCCACGGAATTCAGGCGCTTAGCCACTCGGCTTGTTCAGCGCGAGCTTAATGAATTTTCTACGACCTCCGCGCTGCTACGCGAAAGCGGTGCGGCCTTGCAGCAGGCCGGCTATCCGGCAGGACTGGAAGAGTCAAAGACCGCGCCGCACCTATTTATCGACGCAGGCGGCATTCGCGCGAAGCTTGATTCTGTGGATGCGGACGGCAAGGTTTTTCTGGAGCGTAGTTCAGCTTTCGTCACGCGCGGCATGATCCCAGCAGCGCATACGCGCGACTTTCTGCTGCTGAAGGCGGAAACGCATCCGCGTTCTTTTTCATGTTCCGCAGCGCTGCGGCCCGTACTTCAGGATCTCACCATCCCGGTTGCGGGCACGGTGCTCGGACCTGGAGAATTGGCGTATTGGGCACAGCTCGCGCCCTTGCACGACCATTTTGGCGCGGTGTGGCCGGTGATCGTGCCGCGTGCGAGTATCACGCTGCTCGATGCATCTGGTGAAAAGTCACTGCGCAAACTCGCCCTGGACCCTCAAGATATCTTTCTCCCACATTCCGCACTGAAAACGAAAGCCCTCGGGCCAGCGGTTCTAAACCCAGACGTGCAGGTGGGTCGTGAACAAATCCTGGAAGCGTTCGAGCGCATGTACCAGCACGTACGTGCTGCGGATCAGGGGCTCGATCCGTTGTTTCGTAAAGCGCGCGAGCGGATCACGCATGAATTGGCACGTATTGCAGAAAAGACGCTCGCCAACGCCGCAGAGCGCGGGGTTGCGGGCCAGACGCGTCTGGACCTCCTCATGGCGCTGGTCCATCCGCTTGGCAAGCCTCAGGAACGCATGCTTTGCGTGGGTCAGTTCGTAGCGCGCTTTCCGGATATAGCTTCGCGGTTGCTGGAGACGCTGGACCCGTTTGTGTTCGAGCACCGAGTTTACAAGGTTGAATAGAAGTCGTAACCGTTCAGCCCCCATGAAGCCGTCCGCAGCGAAGGGGCGTGCTTCCCTACGCGGTGTTTGCGCAGCGCGCTTTTTAGGTACTCGAACACCGGACGCTTTTGCAGCTTCAACGTGTGCACCACCGTCAACAGCCGCTCCGTGAAACGGCAACCCTCTGCACAGAGAGCGCCGACCGCTGGTCGGCTGAGTCGGCGGCGTCCTCGCCGGCTTTTGTTGGTCATAGTTCGGAACGTGAACGACAGGGCTGTTCTTGGTGGGCCTTATGCCTTTGTGGCGAACGGTTACAAATCCAGATGGAAGCGTTGGAGACTCCACCGCCTTGAACGCGGGCGAAACCGGCTAGACAAAGCAGAGTCTCCTGTGTTGGCTGTGGCTGGCGGCAACGACGCACCTTGCGGTCTTTGCCATGCACGTCCGGCGTGGCCATGTCGGCTTCGCGAATCTGCTGGGAAAAGAAGCGCCGGGCATCGTGTGTTCGGATCGCTGGGCCGGACAAAAAATTGCAGCGGTTTAGCAACAGGCTGCTGAAAGACTACGAGGCGCTGTGGCTGTTTGCGAACGTGGAGGGCGTGGAGCCGACGCACCACCACGCG
>Ga0114940_10000659_pt1 | contig 14796 bp, 8 predicted proteins | sample ColdCreekSource_FD_87195 | JGI IMG/M metagenome (GOLD analysis project Ga0114940, IMG submission 87195) | Groundwater microbial communities from Cold Creek, Nevada to study Microbial Dark Matter (Phase II) - Cold Creek Source | ecosystem: Environmental > Aquatic > Deep subsurface > Groundwater ... | reverse complement strand
TTTACTTGGATGAAGACCAGCATGTGTTGGGGCGCGTCTGCGTTTACGCCCTTGGCCGGAGGCAGGATGCCCGCCAGGGTCCACTCGCCGCAGTGCACGTCCATGGTCTGGCGCAACATGCGCGCTTCCACCGCTGCAGATTGCAGGGGAAAATGGGCCTGGAGTTCCGTTGGTTTGACGGCGGCTGGATTTTCGCTGCTCGTAAGTGCGGGTGGCTTGTCTTTGATGTCCGGAATGTTTGTTTTCATGCCGTCAAGTTCACGGATGTTCACTTTGTCCTGGATGGACAGTCGCAGCTCGACATGCCCCATGGTGTAGTCGTGCGACAACGTTGTACGCACGTCAAAAACGATGCCTTCCAAGCACGTCTTAACCACCGGATCGGGCATGTCACCGCTTATGTCGGCGTCGCCCACGTACGCATGCTCGGTGCCCGACCGCGTGTGCGCGCGCTGGGTGTTCTGAGCAGCAAGTTGCGGCGCAGCGCGCAGTTTACCCTTTTCCAACAAGGCTTTGATTTCCGGCTTGCTGAAAACTTTTCCTCCTTGCCCCAGAACGGGCACGAGTTGGGCTGGCGTCACTTCAATGAGCAAGCCTTGGACGTTGAGTTGTTTTGCCTGCTCCGTATGGAAGGTCCGCAGGAGATCCCCAATCAGGCCATGAACGGCGACTGTTTGCGCGATCACCAGTACGCCCCCGCGCTCTTCGATGCTGGTCCCGAGGTTAGGGTCCCAAGAATCGGGCTGTACGCGGTTTCTAATCATATCCCCGAGGCTTTGGACTGTAACCATAGCTGCGGGAAGTGGCGCGAAGGGTGAAACTGGAGCAATGGACGTGCCTGGTAAATCTACCCAGGGACCCGGTAGGTCCGGAATTAACGCAGTAATGGCGGTGACATCGTAGATACGCATTTCCGGCTGCGCGGGCTTGGTTTCGCCCGCTGCAAGAGTCGAAATCGCGGAAAGGGTTACGGTCCACAAGAGGCTGCGCATGGCGAGTTCCTTTCTGTTGCGTGTTTTGGAATCCGTGTCCCGTGCAGGGCGAGGCTGCTGTTAAGTCGTTTACATGACACACGGCACATTCACAGCGTTCCGGGTTGTTCTCCGACGGTATCGCAACGCAGCAAGACCAGCAAAACCTTGGACTCGGGCGACCCTTTGGCCGCGCCAGGCAGGGGATCCAGCGTACCCGCTAGGATCCAGTTGCCCACGGGGACACGCAGCGTGGTCTGGAGATCACGCACGTGCTGCTTGGGCATTTCGAGCACGACGCTTTGTCGGCTAACCGGGACTCCCACGCCGATGGATGTTTTTTCTTCCACTAACTTGACAGGGTTTTTCTCCTGCGCGTTCTCCTGCACCTGCTTTTCTTTGCCTTCCACAACGTCCACTGGTGCGAAGCGTTTGGTGGTTTCCACGCCTCGGCTGTACGCGAGTGCTTCGATGGGAAGTCGCGCCGGAGCCTGGGCCAGAGAACGCCGCGAGAATTTGAAATCCACGAACACACGGGCACCGTCGGCATCCAAGGTGGGATGGGCTTCCATCACGACGCCTTCCAGTAACGTGCGCACTGTGGGGTCGTAGGTTGCGCCTGCAACATCGGCATCGGCAACGTAGTTGCTGGTCTTGCCCGCCAAGATATGTCCACGTTGCTTGTTAAAGAGGACTTGTTGTGGTGCGGAAACAAGCGTGGCTCCCGCATCCGGCTTGAGTAAGGCTTCGATTTCCGACTTGCCCACGGGACGACCCCCACGCCCGAACCAATCCACGGCCAACTCCGGTTCAATGCCAACCTCCAGCGCCTGCACGCACACGCGCCGCTGGATCCGTGCCGCCAGCTCAGCTACAATTTTTTTGATCGCTGCGTGTACGGCGGGGCGCTGCATGACCACCAGTTTGCCATTCGCTTCCTCAATGGAGGTATCTGGGTTAAGGAACTCTTGCGGCAGGATGCGTTCCTTGATGAGACAAGCTAGGTCGCTGGCGGCCAACACACCGTTAGCCGGTTGCACAAAAAAAGGGTTGCCACCTGCGGGTGCCGATGCCGACAACAGCGGACTGGGGAAGTCGGTGACAGGGCTGGTGGCCCAGCGCAAATCATAAATGACCAATTCGAAGGCAACGGGTTTGGCCCGGGGCACCTCTTCACCACCCCACAAGTAGCGCGCAGGGAAGAAAATATACAGGGCGCACAACGCGGATCCCAAGAGCACAGCATGTTGTCGTCGTGGCATGGAGCCTCCTTGATCGAGACGCTGCGTGAAACCGATACTGTAGGACGGAACGGTCCGGGCAAACTGGGACTGGAATGTTAAAAAATTTCCAAGGTTCACCACAAAGGCACAAAACCCACAATGAATAGCCTTGTCGTTTACGTTCCGACCTATGACCAACAAAAGTTGGCGAGGACGACGAAGACTCAGCCGACCAGAGGACGGTGCTCCCTGTACGGCGGGCAGTGCCCGCCCTACACGACTGAACGGTTGTAACGACTGAAATTTCTTGCTCGCACCGAATAGAGATTCCTGCTCGGAGGGCACAGCTACTTGAATCGTCCTACTTCCCCGCAGCGGGATTTTTGCTTTATTTCTTCGCTTTGGGGTACTCGCCCAGCAGGCCGCCCGTAGGCTTCCAGTGAAAGTGCTTCTCGCCCCACGCTGCGAGGCACTTCTCTGCGGCATCGAGGTTCGCGGGCTTTTCACGCTGCTGTGCCAGCAACCAGGCCACCATCAGGCCGAGTTCCTTCGCTCCCATGGTTGCCCAGGGTTGAAAGACATCGTGGCCGGCTTCCTGGATCTCGCGATAGACGACCTTTTCCTTGCCCATGCTCTTAGGGTCGGTGAATTCGGTGTACTTCTTGGTCGTTGCTCCGGCTTTCGTAAGTTCGTCAAAGGCGAGTTGGCTGAGCTGCGCAGGCACGGCGACGTCGTTCTTGCCATGAAGACAGTAGATGGGCAGGTCCTTGAGCCATTCCACCGGGGGCGCGGGGGCCGGCTTGTACCAGCCGGAGACCGGGCCCAGGGCAGCCCAGACATCTCGCAACACCGCGCCTTCGGCCCAGACGCCACCGCCGCCCATGGAGTGTCCCACCAAGTAGATTCGGCGTGCGTCCATGCGGTAGGTCTTGGCAAGCTGTTTGAGGATCGCCAACAGATATGCACCCGAGTGCGGATAGTTCCATTCCAAAAGCATTTTGGAATCGAGCGCCATGGGAAAGACGCCGATCACGCCTTTCTGCAGCAGGCCCGTGCGGAAGAACGCGGCCATGTCGTCGGGCCGACCGCCGGGGCCGCCGTGCAGGACGATCATCACCGGCCAAGCCTGGTCCGGGGTGTACTGCTTGGGCATACCGAGGGAAAACCAGGCGTTTGCGTTGTCGATTCCTTCAACCTTCACGCGCAACACGCCAGTTTCAGGCTTCGCCGGCCAGCCATCTTTGGGCGGCAGGAGGCTCTCCACCGCGACCGCGCCTTGAGGCTTGGGGGCCGCCTCTTCTGCCGCTTTGCTATTCTTTTCCGGAGCGGTGTTTCCACTCGCGGGCTTACCTTCTGTACCCAGGGGCTTGGCTTCGTCGGCGGGTTTTTCCGTCGGCAGTTTGGCCGGTTCGGGCTTTTTTTCTTCAGCTCCAGGGACGGCCACAGGCTTGTCGCCGGCAGGTTGGTCTGAGGGCACTTTGCCGGCGGCGATTTCCTCAAGCCACTTGCCGAACGCCGCCATTTGCGCCTTGCCGAAGAGCCATTGGTGTTTGCCGCCAGCGATGTATTCGATGGTGATTGGGACGCCGGCCTTGCGCCAATCGGCTTCGCACTTCTTCCAAATCTGATGGCCGCCATCCTTGTCGCCCACGAGCACGAACATGGGAACCGTCTTGATGGCCTCGTGTTTCGGGAGATCCATCACCTTGGCCTGCCCCTGTGCATAGGCCTTGAGGTCGATGGGGTAGGCGGCATCGAGCACTAACCCACCGGCGACCGAAGGATCCTTGCCCCACTCCTCCAACGCCGCCTGACCGCCCGCGCTGTAGCCCATGAAAAGCGGCCGCACGGCGTCGATCCCCGGAATCTTGCCGACCTCGGGCAGCGTTTTCTTCAGGAACACTTGCATTTCGGCCCCGGACCAGCCCGCCCACGATTTCTTGGTCAGCACGAGCAGCGCGAAGCCGCGCTGGACAAAGAACTTCGACATGTCCTCGGCGACCTTGTTCATCGAACCGCCCGACGGATGCAGCCAAACAATGAGGCGGTTCGGTTTTTCCTTGGTTGCGTCCGGACTCATGCGCACGCGATAGCGCAGGCCACCCTCAGGCAGGTCTTCGACGGTCTTGACGCCTTCGATCTCGGCACCTTTCTCCCAGCCGCCCTTCTTCGCAGCCTCTTGGGTCTTCGTGGCGAGTTCTTCAAAGCGCTTGTCCTCGCGCAAGCTCGCGAGGTCTCCGTCCTCCTTCATGTGCCCGACGTCGTGATAGCCCTTCTCGATGGCCTTCGTAAGGCTGGCGAAGGCCTCGTCCTTTTGGCCCAGGCGCGCGTGAGCGCAGGCAAGGTTGTAGTGCGCGCCGCCGCTGTTGGGCGCGAGTTCGACGAGGACCTGACCTTTTTCGAGCGCGGACTTGTAATCCTGTTGGGCAAAGGCTTGATGGAGTTCTTTTTCCAATGCAGCCAGCTTCTGACGCACGGCCTGCTCGCTGTTTTCTTCGGCGTGAAGCGTCGTGCGTGCAGCAGCGGCCAACACCAGCAGGATTACCGTTACAATGGATCGTCGCAACATGGGTGCTCCTTTGGGAATCGTGTACGCGTAAGACCGCAGGCAGGGGCGCGCAGCCTATCTTTTGTGTTTACAACTTGCAAGGTGTGAGCTTCTTTTGTTATGCACGACGTGCAGAAGACTCCATTCGCCTGATCCGCAGGCCACTCAGTCGGCCACCGTTTGCGGTACGCCACGACGGGAACTGTTCTCGAAACCGACCAGTTTGCCACGGGGCACGGGGAATTCTGCGGCTTTCAGTGGAGCCTTCGTCCTGACCATTCAGTGCACGGTGGTGGCAGATCACGGGTCCACATTGAGCGTAGTGTCAACCTGCTTGTGGATGCCTGAACCGCTTCCGCCATGACGGAAGAGCACCTGTGCTACCAGTTCCAACAGGGCCTCCGTGCGATAGGGCCGCCTTAACGCGCCGCTGAATAAGTCTGGGTCAGGCCCGAAGTCGCGCCGCGAATAGACCGCTACGATGGGGATTTCCTGGGTCAGTGGGTTGAGCTGCAGCGCGCCCGCAACACGCGGTCCTTGGCCGGTGCGATAGGAGACATCCAACACGGTGAGCGCGACTTTGTTCTTGCGTACCATGTCGGACAGACTGAGCGTGTCGGAGGCGTTGCGGCAGTGGGCTGCCGGAAGCCGCAAGCTTGCGCCCTTGGCACGTTCCTGTGCTTGAAGCACCGCCGTGTCTGTCGGGTCGGGTCGCGGGCCGGGCGGACCTACTACGACGCCGTAGCCTGCCTGCGCGAGCAGATTGCGCAGGATTTCTGCACGCGATTCGTCGTCGTCGAGGATCAAGATGGTTTGACCTTCGGCCCGCATCCCCTGCACCAAGTCCGTGGGTTTGAAGCGCCTTTCGCGCAGATCGCGCAGCGTCGGAATACCTTCCCTGTACCACGCATCTTCGATGGCTTCTTTAAGTATGCGGTTAATTTCCTTCAATTCGCACCACGCATCGTATCCTGGCACGCTGGGTTCAAAATGAAACGTATCGTGTCGGTCCACGGAGAAAACGAACTCGTCGTGAAAATAGGCTTCAACGAGAGCAAGTTTCATGTGCGGGTAGGTCTCGTTGCCTAGCCGCAGCGCGTAGACGCGCGGCGGCGCACCGGAAACAGGTACCGCCTCGCCCTGAGCTATGCTTAAGTCCTCGAACGGATGCACTCCGGCTAGAATCTGCGGTAGGGACTGGTCGGGATGGAAGGTAGGCGTTTTGCGAACGCCGACTTGGCGACGGTAGGCCTGCGACAGGAAGCTGGCCACGGCCTTGTTCAGCAAAGCTCCGGTAATCTGGTCCGCGCGCATGTCGATACCCTCAGGACCGGTAGTCTCACTGTGTAGTCAGATACTTGCAAGTGCGCGGTGAAGACATTGACGAACGGGCTGTCCTGGAGTAACGGAAGCGCCATGAATCGTATTCAAAGAACTGGATTTGCGGCAGCGATACTGGTGGCCTGCGCTTGCCTCACGGGCTGCCGCGAGAGCCGCGTGGTGCGTACCGACTACTTTCCAATGCGCGACGGCAATCGCTGGGAATACCGCTTGCTTGACCACGAGCACCTTAAGGTCCTGGCCGCTGGCGGGAGTGTTCCTACTGCGGACAAGATCAGCGCGGGTCAGGACATGGGGGACGACGCACCTGCCGAAACCGTGGTGCCTAAAGCGGACATCGTGGGCGAGGAAAGCAACGCACCTACCGCTGTAACGCGGCCTGCGCGGCGCATCGAACTGGCCCTCAAGGAGGCCGCAGACGAAATCACCTACCGTTCCACGTACGATGGCTTTGAACAAGTCTGGACCAAACGCGGCGGCTATATCGGCTTCCAGAACGCACGTGGCCGGCATTACCTGCTCATCCTTCCGCCCCACTCGGGCTACCGCTGGATCGTGACCGATGTCGGGGGCCAGAATCTCTATTTCGAAGTCACTGGCCATCAGGACGTAGAAACCCCGGCAGGTAAGTTCCGCGCCTGTGCCGTCGCACGGCAGGAATCTAGGGATAAACGCGAGAGCTTCTGTTACTGGTTCGCGCCGGACGTGGGCTTGGTGCGGCGCAGCAAATACTTCCAGGACGAAGAAGTGTTCCGGCAGGAGTTGGTGGACTATCAGGTGCGTGCGAGCCTGCCCGCCGGACGCTTCGCCGAGGAGCGCGAAATCCAACAGGCATTCAAAGGCAAAAACCGCGGCACCGAACACCGTGTGCGCTCCACCACGCCTGACCCCGACCGCTTCGTGGCTCCGCCGATAGAGAAGTAGTTCAAGTCAAGAAACTCAGGGAGTCCAGGAAAGCTACAGATACGGTTCACGCCGCAGAACTCGCGATACGCCATGTTCCGTCCGGCCGCATAGTCAAAACTTGACACAGTTCGCAACCCGTGGGCTGCATCAATTGCCGTGCAAACCTTGCGTACCATGACTACACTCTGGAACGCACTAGCTGACGAATTGCGGAGTGACCATGGCCGATTTCAAATCAGACCCGGCTCGTTATGAACAGGCCTACGCCCACACCTCCGAACGTAAGGATGGGTTGTACGAGACCATTTCAGGCACACCGGTCAAGCCGCTCTATACACCTGCTGATACGCGTGGCGGCGACTACCTTAAAGATCTCGGCTTTCCGGGTGAATTTCCTTACACGCGCGGCGTGCATTCCACCATGTATCGCGGACGGCTGTGGACCATGCGCCAGTTCGCCGGCTTCGGTACGGCCAAGGAAACCAATGCGCGCTTCCAATATCTGCTCGAACACGGCCAAACTGGACTCTCCGTAGCCTTCGATTTTCCCACGCTGATGGGGTACGACTCTGACCATGTCCGCTCGCGGGGCGAAGTAGGTCGCTGTGGCGTGGCGATAGATTCCGTCGATGACATGGCCGACCTGTTCGACGGCATCCCCATGGACCTTGTCAGCACGTCCATGACCATCAACGGTCCTGCCGCGATGCTCTTTGCCTTCTACATCGCGGCCGCCGAACGCCAGGGCGTGCCCACGGAGAAGTTGCGCGGCACGATACAGAACGACATCCTCAAGGAATACCACGCGCAAAACTCATGGCTGGTCGGCCCCGCGCCGTCCCTGCGCATCATCACCGACATCTTCAAGTACGCCGCGCAGCATGTGCCGCAATGGAACACCATGTCCATTAGCGGGTACCACATCCGGGAGGCCGGCAGCACCGCCGCGCAGGAACTGGCCTTTACGCTGGCCGACGGGCTGTGCTATTTGGATGAAGGCGTCAAGGCCGGCCTGGACATCGATGCGTTCGCGGGCCGATTGAGCTTCTTCTTTGATGTACACATTGATTTCTTCGAGGAAATCGCGAAGTTCCGAGCCGCGCGGCGCATCTGGGCGCGCGAGGTCAAACGGCGTGGTGCCCAAGATCCGAAAAGTCTACTCCTGCGCACGCACGCACAAACAGCCGGCGTATCGCTCACCGCGCAACAGCCCGAAAACAACATCGTCCGCACGGCGTTCGAGGCACTGGCAGCGGTGCTGGGCGGCACGCAGTCGCTGCACACCAATAGTTTCGACGAAGCGCTGGCGCTGCCATCTGAAAAGGCCGTGCAAATCGCACTGCGCACGCAGCAGATCATCGCCGAGGAAACCGGTGTACCCAACGTCATCGACCCGTTGGGCGGCAGCTACTACGTCGAGGCGCTCACCGACCGCCTGGAAGCGCAGGCCTACGAGTATTTCACAAAGATCGAGGAGCTGGGCGGGATGTTTCCAGCCATTGACAGCGGTTTCTTTCGCCGTGAAATCGCGCGGTCAAGCTATGTGTTTCAAAAGGAAATCGAGGCGAACAAGCGCCGAATCGTGGGCGTCAACGCGTACACGGCCGCAGAAAACAGCGCCCAGCCCAACTTGCTCTATGTGGATCCCAAGCTGGAGGAAGAGCAGAAGCAGCGCGTGCAAAAGACGCGCGCGACGCGCGACGCACTGAAAGTGGAAGCCGCACTGCGACACCTCGATACGGCTTGTCGCTCCGTGCCCCTTCCGCAGCTATGCAACGACCCTGTCTTGGCCGCTCAGAGCAACGTGATGCAAGCGCTGGTCGATTGCGCGCGCGTGCGCGTCACGCAGGGCGAAATGTGCGACGTTTGCCGCAAGGTGTGGGGTGCCTATCGAAAGTTGGCCGCGGTGTGAACGACGGCCTAAAACCACGTGAAGCACTGCACGCTTCCAATGGCTGTCGCCCTTGTCCGCGCGTGCGTATCGAACCCAAGACCTCTTCGACCATGCTTGATTGCCGTAAATGCCAGGCTGCCGTAAGTTCATGCACGGATCAATTTTTTCTCTGTACGATTAAAGCAAGCGGGGAAGAAAATCTGCTTCAGCCGCCAAAAAGTAGCTTCCTTTTTGCCTTACTCTTGTCCAGAATGCCCCCGCTTTGGTCGAACAGAAAACTGCGGAACTGCTTTGGATTGCTGGAATCACAAGAGTTCCCCGACCGGATGGAATCCCGCCTGTGCCCTTGGGCGGCGTTATTTGACTTTAGGGCAAAAGGGCTTTGACTTGTTCACCTGAAGGAAATGCCGACCCCCATGCCGCGTTTGATCGCCCTAGTTCAAAGACTTGAAAAGCGAAGCAGGAGTGTAAGCCGCACCGTACTGGAAGAAAGTTGATCCCTGAAAGGAACTCCCATGGCCGACGAATCCACAGCCCGACCCGCACCCACGCAGATCGACCAGTCGCACATCGATCTCGTCGATTTCAACGAGCGCGTTATGGCCGCCTATAACGACGGCAGCGCCGAAAAAGAATTGCCTGCGGACAACGATCTCGCGCGCAGCTTCATCGCCCCCGGCACCGGCGCACTCCGCGACTTCAGCTACATCTCGCCTGAGATCCCGGAGTTCATTCCGGAGAACTGCGTGGCGTGTATGGAATGCGTCATCGAATGTCCCGACACAGCCATTCTCGGAAAGGTCGTCAAAGCAGGCGATCTCGATAAGGAAATCGATACCCTCGAAGATCCCCAGTACAAGGAACACGTGCGCAAGACCTTCGCCAAGACTCAAAAATTTCACACCACCTACGAGAAGCAGAAGAAGGAGCCGGGCTTCTTCGGCATATTCATTGACCCGACCAAATGCAAGGGTTGTGCAGAATGCGTCGAAGTCTGTGGCAGCCACGCCGCGTTGAAGATGATCAAGAAGACCGACGAGAACATGGAGGTCTTTAAGAAGGACTTCCAAATTTACCGCAAGCTCCCCGAAACCCCGCCGCAGTTCATTAACGAACGCTTGGTCACCGATATGATGCTGGCCGAGAAGTCGTTGCTTTACGTCGGTGGTGCGGGTTCCTGTGCCGGTTGCGGCGAAGCCACGGCGCTGCGTATGATGCTGGCGGCGACAGGCTTTCAGTATGGCAAGGAAAACATCGGCTTGGTAGCTTCCACCGGCTGCAACACGGTTTATACCAGCACCTACCCCTACAACCCCTACGTCGTGCCGTGGACCAATTCGCTCTTCGAGAACGGTCCGGCGGACGCCATGGGCGTTCGCACGCGCTGGGACCAGATGGGCTGGGCCGAGAAGCGCCTGTGGGTCATCGGCGGCGACGGTGCAATGAACGACATCGGGTTCCAGTCGTTAAGCCGCATGTTGGCCAGCGGGATGGATATCAAAGTCCTGGTGCTCGACACGCAGGTCTACAGCAACACCGGCGGACAGGCTTCGACCAGTACCTACACCGGCCAAGAAACCAAGATGTCTGCGCACGGAAAAGCCTTGGGCGGCAAGCAGGAACGCCGTAAGGAATTGGCCACCATCTGCATGATGCACCCGGATACGTTCGTCGCACAAACGACCGCCGCGCACATCAATCACTTCTACAAAGCCATCATGGCGGCGAACGAGTTTAAAGGCCCGGCAGTGATCAACGTTTTCACCACCTGTCAGCCCGAGCACGGGGTCGCCGACAACATGGCAGGCGCGCAGGCGCGCTTAGCCGTCGATAGCCGCGCCTTCCCGCTGTTGGTCTACGATCCCCGCAAGGGCGAACGCATCAAGGAACGCCTGAGCCTAGCCGGCAACCCCGGCATGAAGGACGACTGGTACAAGCACCCCAAGACGGGCGAGATGGTGGATTTCATCTATTTCTCGCGCACCGAAGGCCGCTTCGCCAAGCACTTCGACGCGCAAGGCAACCCGTCTCCGACGCTGCTACGCAGTCAGGAAGACCGGCTGTATAACTGGCGGCAATTACAGGAGCTGGCGGGAATTCGGTAATGTTGCCGCTCTCGTGAAAAGGCCCTTTCCCGTGCGGGCTTAACGTAAGCCGTTTACTTCCTGCGGTACTTTGGTGGTTCTGCCAGAAGGCTTTTCACGAGAGAAGCAATGTTCCGCCGCACAGCTCACTTTCACGCACTTTGCATCCCCGTTTCACTCTGTTGGGTCGTCCTGAATTCCCAGTTCGTCGCTGCAGAACAAACACATCCGCCCGCCACCGAAACGGCTTCCCAGCCTTCTACCGCAACACACAAGGAACTTTTTTTCCTAATCACCGACTACCTACCCAGGGCGCTGTACGAGGGGGAGGCACTGACCGCCTGTTTCCGCGTCGAAAACACGACAGCCAGCGATGCTGAGGTCACCCTTCGCGCGGAGCACTTTGACCCCGCAGGCAAGAAGTTGTACGCACGCCAGACCCCCTGCTGCGCCAAGGCGCACGGCTACAGTGAAATACGCATGCCTCTGACCACGGCGGATACCGCACGAGTCACGTTTACGCTGGTAACCGCCCATGGTGAAACCAATGGCCCGGCGGTGCTGATTTTCCGCAACCAACAACCCTGGCCAGTGACGGAAGTCCGGGGCGGACGGCTGGTGGAAAAGGATACCGGTGCCGTTCTGCTGCCTGTGGCCCAACGGGTCAAGCGCGAGCGTGAGCGTAAGTTCGCACCTGTGAAATGGGTGCTGGGCAGCGCCGAACTGGATCCCATCGAAGCAGTCAGAACCGCCCTTTTGCTTCTGCCAGGCGCGTGGGCCGAAGCGCGCTCGCTAGGTGAACGTGCGGAGATGGAGCCGCACTTTGGTTCGCTTTGCCCTGAAAAAAGCAAGCGCACCGTAGCGCTGGGACCTTACCCGCTGCAAGGCCCGCCGCCGATTCTTCTAGCGACTGGCGAGATCCTCCGTGCCGTTTCGAGCGCGGCCGTGGCCGCCCCCGAACGCGTCGTCATCGTACTGCCACCCGAAGATCTGGAAGCGGCAACCGAACCGCGTCTGTATCGCATCGTGCTGGATGCACTGTTGGCGCGTTTGCAGGTCGCAGGCGTGCGGCACGTGTTGTTGCTGCCGCCGGTGAAATGGGGCGTACCCGAGGCGCGCATCAAAGCGCTGGCTGACGAAGTCCGCGCGGCCGCACAAGACCACAAGGCGCGTGCGCTGGACGTCACGCCATGGCTTGAAGAAAGGTACTGGCGTGCCGATCCTTCCCTAGCGGGGGTCTTTATCCGGTGCCCCAACGGCGAAGGCAGAAAATGGATGGGGCAGATGCTGGAGGAGTTGCTACCATAGGCAACTTCCTGGCTCAAAACGCTTGGCTCGTGGCTCAAAAAGCCCTAGGAGCTAAAGGCTTGGGGCTACAAACTACGCGTAACGAGTCTAGAGCCGCTGCGGCATGAAACCTGTTGTCCTACATAGCTACCTACTGTGGCGCTCTTCAACGTCACCCACGCACACCGAGCTAGCCGCGGCGCGTTACACCTCGGCGGCAGCGCTGCTGCCGGCGTTCATGGTGGGCCTGTTTGTTTACGGCTGGTATGCGGGGCTGGTTGTGCTGACCGCACTGGGGGCCGCTTTCGCTGCCGACCGCGTGGCGCACCGTTTTTTTAATCGTTGGATATTCTACAACCCGGCCGGCACGGCAGACGGCTCGTGGCTGCTAACGGGCCTGCTCATCGGGCTGCTCATGCCGCCGCATGTGCCGCTGTGGATTCCGTTGCTGGGAGCGGTGGGTGCGATTTTTATCGGCAAACATTGGACCTCGGTGGACGGCATGTCGCTCTTGATGCCGACGGTCGTGGCGTTGCTGGGACTGCACCTGCTATTCATTCCCTGGTTGCATCCCGCCGATCTATCAGGCCAACCGGCTTGGCCGGTATTGTCGCGCAGCTTGGCCGCACCACAGGAACACGAAGGGTCCATGGCGGGCCTGACCGTGCGCGAACTGCTCGGCGGCGACGTGCGCTTGTCCATCGACCGTGAAACGTACCGCAAAGAACTTTTTGCCAGCCGCGACGGCAAGAAGCCACTTTTTGACAAAGAAAAAGGCATCGAAGCCGAAGCTGCGCACGGGCCGCGTCCGTTGGATGTGGTCAAAGCCCACGGGGACGACAAGGACGTCTCGCAGCTCGCAGCGCCCCAACGTACCGACTGGATCCACCTCGTGTTGGGCGGCACTCCGTCGTGCATCGGAGGTTCCAGTGCGCTGGCGCTTGGCTTGGGCATCCTGCTGATCGTTTGCACCGGAGCCTCGTCTTGGGTGGTTCCTTTTTTCGCGCTGCTGTCGCTGGGGTGTGGACTTTATGTATGCGGCTCAAAAAATATCGGCATTCACCTGCTCAGCGGCTACACCCTGATCGCCTTTTTCTTCTTGGCCGCTGACCCCGCCACCGTAGCACGCAGCATGAGAGGCAAAATCCTGGCTGGGATCGCAGCAGGACTGCTTGAATTATTGCTGCGGAAAGGGACCGGCCTGAGTGAAGCTTCTTTTATCACGCCGCTGTGTGTGCAGTTCTTGTCGTACCCGCTTGACCAGATCATCGCGCCGCCCAAAGAAGTACAGCCGACCGTGTAGAACGTGGTCGGCGTATCCTCGCTTGGTAGGCATTAATCTATTTTTTGCAACCGTTCTCCACAAAGTCACAAAGGACCCAAGGAAGGCGATGGTCGGAACGTGAGCGATAAGGCTGTTCTTTGTAGGCTTTATGCCTTTGTGGTGAACAGTTACTTTTTTTCATGTCCTGCGTGTCTGGAGCGTTGCGGCAGGGTGCGGGACACTTTAGGCGACCCTGACGCGCTCATGTTCCCACAAAGACATTGCCAGAATTGCGGCAATATCGGCGCTCAAGCTGCGTCCTAGAGTGACGATACGCGTACGGAGGATCTCATTCATGTCACGTAACTACTTTCCAGGGGCGATGTTACTGGCGCTTTCCTTGACCGGATCATGCGTATTCGCGGCCACGGAAACAGCGGCGGATGACCCGCAGAAACCCAAGCAAGACAGCGTTTGGGTCAAGCTTGCTACGGCCGACGTGCCGTTTAGGTCCGAACGCGACGTGCTGTCGCCAGCCATCTTCGACCGCTCCGCGTGGAATGTGGTCGTGTTCCCTCAAGATGGCACGGCAGTGGATTTGAAACTGCCTCACGAGGGCAAGGGCAAGGACGGCAAACCGGCACCCGCGTTGATGGGCGCAGTACCGGGTGCAGGCTTCGTCTGGCTCGACCTGAACGGGGATGGCAAGAGAGGCCACGACGAAATCACACCCTTCGCAGCCGACAAACCGGCCAGGACCTTCACTTGGGGCGCCTCTTACGAAGATGGAACCAGCGGAACGATCGTTTTCAAACTGGTGGATATTGGCGAGCCTTACAAAGCGGCTATCGTGCGCATGGGCATGAAGCAGACCAAGCTCGGCGCGACAACTATTTTCCTCATCGATGACAATGGAAACGGACGCTACGACGACCTTTTCAGAGATATCGTGATGATACCCGGCGAGCCGCTCGTATACCTAAGCCGTCAGATTTATCTAGGAAACGTCCTGCATGAGATACTGGTGCATCCGGCGGGGCAGACGGTGGAAGTACGGCCCCTTCCTACGCTGCCCAAGGGCACCGTCCATATTTTCAATGCGTACAAACCATCCCACAAGGCCGAGAACCTCCGGATCCACACGCTGATCATCACGGGCAAGGAGGGTGCGTTTGCGTTTGATTCCAAACGTCCTTCCCTGGAGGTTCCTGTGGGCGCGTACGATCTGGTGTATGGCCTGTTCCAGCGCGGTTCGGATCTGGAATCGTCCGAATGGGT
>Ga0114940_10000658_pt1 | contig 14799 bp, 14 predicted proteins | sample ColdCreekSource_FD_87195 | JGI IMG/M metagenome (GOLD analysis project Ga0114940, IMG submission 87195) | Groundwater microbial communities from Cold Creek, Nevada to study Microbial Dark Matter (Phase II) - Cold Creek Source | ecosystem: Environmental > Aquatic > Deep subsurface > Groundwater ... | reverse complement strand
TCTCACGCAAAACATAGCTTAGGGTATCATATGATTTTTTGCCCAAAATATAGGCATCAAGTCTTATCTGGAGCAATAGAAGTTGAGTTAAAGCGAATACTTGTAGAGACGTGCAAAGCTTACGACTGGTATTGTCATAGCTTAGAATTGATGCCTGACCACGTACATATATTTGTTCAAGCCGACCACACAACCGCACCAGTTACCATAGCCAAAACCTTAAAATCTATCAGTGCTGTACACTTATTCAACAAGTTTCCCGACTTAAAAAAGCGTAAGTTTTGGGGTTCTGGTTTATGGAGTCAAGGCACTTACTACGCAACCGTTGGACATATTTCAGAGGATGCAGTAAAGAAATATATCGAGACGCAGAAGGAAAGATACTAAGCGGTATTGCTCCGCAATGTTTGTTTGTTGGTTTGGCTTTCATCCGAAGGCACGAGGCACATCGGTTTTCAGCCAAACATTATTTTATAAAATCATGCTACCAGTTTTGTCGCTATTTTTACCGTAATATTGCCTAGTTCTTTCTAGCCTCAACCCCTTTAAATTGCTAAAGCAATTCTTTATCGGATTTGTCTTGGATGTAGCAATTACAGCCTACATTAAAACTTACGTTTTAAAGGTTATCGCTACATTTTTTCCACCCTTGTAAAGCAACTACTCCATCAATAATTGGGTTGAGTGTTTCTAAAGGAGCAGAAGTAATAACTGTTGATGGATAAACGGCATTGTCCCAGATTGGATGAGTGAGTAAAGAACAGTTGTGATAACTTGTTAATGGATAACCCAGCAAAGCCTCTACTACAGCATTATCATTAAGGGCTAATTTTCCTTGGCGGGTGAGTAAAGGATAGCCAGTACGAGGATCGAAAAGATCGCTTTGATAATTACGATCTTTCAACGAAAATATTAAATTACAACCAAAACGAATAAACTTAGTTCTCAAATTATCTTTCTCGTGAGCAACATCTGAACTTATTTCCTTGAGAGAAAAGCGAGACTGTTGCAGCAGGATGATTATATAAGTGACTGATGTATTCCAATTCGGCAACAGTTGTTGTTGATTGTCAATCATAAATTGATGAGGACGATTAAGACAAACTTGAACCGAACTGCCTGTCGGAGTTTGGAAAATTTGAGAATAAATTTGCGATCGCATTAATTTCTAGATTTCAATGTACTTTACTGATTTGAGCCGCGCAAGTCTGTTGCAACTGCTTTAATTGATTAGCAACTTCTCCTTTCGTGAGCATTGCTTCGGCAAGGCTAAAACCAGCTTCTAAATTTGGACATATGCCAAAACGCCAGAGGTAAAAACCACCATTGAGAATGGCCGCGGGGAACAGTTTGCTATTATTACCCTGTATAACCGTTTTAATTTCGGCGATCGCATTTTGGGTTGATTCTAAAGTTAAATCACTGCTATCTAATTGATAATCGGCAGGATGAAGCAGCAAACGTTCAAAACTGCCATCTGGTTTACCAATAGCGATAATTGCGGTGCGGCTACGAGCCAGATCGCAACTCCCTTCTAAACCTTTAACCAGGGTAAAGTCAGTAGTGCTTCGCAACTTAAAAGCTTCACGAAAACGTTCTTCGGTTGGGGGATGAACAAATCCTGCAACTAAACTGACATCTCCTGCTATAGGGCACCAAACTAGCTCTGCGGTAGCGAAGGGAGGTCGCTTACCTATCTGATCGCGGTAAGCAACAAAATCCTGCGCCTGCGGAAAATGCTGGGCTAAATAAATAAAGCCAATATTTGTTGAGTTAAAAATTCCTTGAGTTTGAGCTTGGTTAAAACTTGAAAAATCCACTCCTAATTTTTGCCAAATCTCAATTAGTGGGATGCCATATTTAGTTGGCATACAGTCGCCACCGTGCATCACTACAGGTATGCCGACTTTGGCTAAAATTAAAGCGGTGATCACGGTAACAGGAACAGTACGGGAGCGCCCATCGTAAGGAGTTCCTAAAACAACTGGTTTTTTCTGAGTACTTGGATTAATTTCTAATTTTGGCCCCAATTGATCGTAAGTATCGAGCATTCCTGCTAATTCTTCAGAGGTAGGGCGTTTGATACGATGAGCGATCGCGAAAGCTCCAATTTGAGCAGGAGTTGCTTCTTGCTGTAGCATCATTCTGGTGGCAACAGCTGCTTCGCTGCGGCTTAAATTTTTCCCTGTGTGAGTACCGCTACCTACTTTTTTTAATAATTCTCGAAACTCATCGCTCATAATTGCTAATCAAATCAAATCAATTGTGTAGTCTGTAATTTAGCGGATGTACTCATTTCCTGCACTAAACGATAAAAATGGGCAATGGGAGGAATCATCAGGCGATCGCTAGTTGTCACCATAACTACCTGACGGGTTAAGCTGCTTTCCAATTCTTGCTCGCAATCAATTGCTTCTTCTAATTGCGGTTGAGCGATTGGACGCACTGCCAAAGTCGGATCATTATAAGAATCAATTAAAGCTTTATGGGGCAAAAGAGCAATCATTTCTCCTTGTCGTATTACGCCGCGAAAAGCATCGAGGGTATTTAATTCCATCGCTGTTTTAATTTGAACGTTTTGATTTTTAAACCAATTTTGTACCAATCTTTGCATCCCATAACCATCTTTAAAAACTACTTGGGGATATTTAACCAATTCTAATGGCGGTACTTTTTGCCAGCTGCTCAGAGGGTGATTAGCTGCCATTAACACATCTACCTGTTCTTCATAAAGCACCGTTAACTCTATTTCCGCAGATGCAGTTAAAAAGCGATTGTTCATCACAATAGCTAAATCAATTAAACCATCTCGTAAGACTTTTAAAGCGCGATCGCTACCTAATGCTGTTACCCTTAGTTGAACTTCTGGATAATCTAAACAAAACTGCTGCAAAATTGGTGGTAGATAGTGAGCGCAAACTGAGTGAATTGCTGCTACACAAAGTTCTGGTTGTTTTCCCGCGATCAGATCAGCACATTCGTTTCCTGCTTTTTGCCACTCTTGACAAATTTTTTGAGCGCGGGGTAGTAGTTTTTCGCCGCCTACAGTTAGTTTAGCTTGAGCATTACGATGAAATAAAGGTAAGCCTAAGTCTTGTTCCAAAGACTGTATTTGACGACTAATTGTTGATTGAGTTACGCCACATTTCTTTGCCGCTTGACCAAAATTTCCTGTTTCTGTAATTGCAATAAAAGCTTGCAGTTGCTCAATTCGCATACTCTATTTACTTAGAAGGCTGCTTAACGATCTCGCCTATTTTTCGTTGACAATAACGGATCTCAGGAGCAATTTTAGTATCAATAGCCACATTAATTTTGCCTAAGTACTTATTTGGGGCGGGGAAATTGGGGTAAATTTACGGCAGCTAATGATTGAGGCTTTTTACCTTGGTTGCTTTTGGCGATCGCTGGTAATGACCATTGAGCTATTTCAGTAGTAGCTTTCATCGTTTCCGCAGGTTGATGAGCAATATGATTAACACTGAGTGGTTTAGAGTGGGTTTGAGGTAAGGAAATTCTTGGTTCTGAGATTGTAGTTGACCAAGGCTGAATAGGTTTATTGTTGTTTTTAGGAATACTGTTTTTAGGGATACTATTGGCAGATATAGCTTCCTTAGTAGTTTCAGGAATCGCAACCTGATTGAGATAGCGATCGAGTTCGGCTTTATATTGCCGAACATATTGCTGTTGACGACTTAAACGACTCTGCAATTCTTCTGTTTCTTTTTCCTTAGTAACTAATTCATAAGTTTTTTGATTGTAATTTTCTTGCAAGAAAGTACATTCCCTTTCTAGTTGAGCTACTTGTTGCTGAGATAACTCGAGCTTTTGCTCAAGATTTTGAATTTTTGTCTCTTTAGTATCTACTTTTTGCTGAGAATTATCTAACTCTTGGGTTAAAAGACATATTTCCTCTTGATATCCTTTAATCTCCTCGGCTTGTTGAGCCGCTAACAAATCGCTACTTTGAGATTTTTCTAGGTGCTTCTTAAAGCGATTATCAATCTCGGCGATGTCTTGTTCTAACTTAAACACTTGTTTAAGTAGTTTACGATTGTATTCACGTAATTTGTGGGCTACTTTCTGCCAATTCATCTTTTTCGCTGAAGATTCAGTTTGATCTGGATTTTGGCTAGCTTCCATACAGGATTCCGTAACTTCATCCCTGGATTGGGAATCGAAAGGAGTAGCATTACTGTTAGGTTCGCTCATAGTAGTTCTAATATGGGTTGATCACAATATCGCGGCGACAAAATGTCAAAAGTCAGGCGATCTCTGGCTGGACGATCTTCACTTAATTTCAAGTTTAAGTATAGATACAGATTCAGATGATGATTTTAATTTTCTACTTGACTTTAGATTTGGCTAGGTATAGCTTATACGTTACGTCAGAAATTGCCAAGGTTTATTGAGTATTAATAATTGTTTCTCTTAATAGTTGTTCATGTAGTAAAGCACGGTCAATTAATGATTGAATTTGAATTTTGTCTAAAGCTTCACCGTGATGGTATTGTTCTATCCAAGCTGTGCTAATTTTTGTTACATCTGTCGGCAAATCTGACAATTTCCAGCCTGGTAGATTGAGTTCAGACATCAATTGAGTGACTTTGGGATCGTAACTTAGAGCAAAACAGCGACATCCTTCGGCGGCTGCCATAATTAGGCTATGTAGACGCATACCGATCACCATTTCGACTTCTTTAAATAGCCCTTTTAATTCTTTAGGGTCTTGTATTGAGACGATACTACTGTGGTCTTGTATTTGTGCAGCGATGTATTTGGCGATCGCTAAATCTTGAGCTGGTTGAAAAGGTACTAGTAAAATAAAGCTGTTTGTCGCCGCTTGAAAGTTAATTAGAGCATCGGTCAAAGCAACTAGGCGATCGCCAGTTAATAAGGGATGCGATCGCAAAATTACGGCGATTCTAGGACTGGGGAAATTCTCTAAACCTTTAGCTGTAGAACTCTGTAATGCCCATACAGGATCGGGTGCAACTAAGGGATCAAGATCCCAGCCACGTAATAATTCGGCAGATCCTGAATCTCTGACACTGATCGCAGTACAGCCTAATAATGCTTGCTTAGTCAACCAACGAGTAAAAGTACGATTGAGTGGTCCAATTCCTTGCGCCCAGGCAATAGTTTTTAAGCCTCGCTTTTGAGCCAGAGCCATTAAACCTGCGTAGTAAATCGGGCTGGTAACACTGGTGGCATCTTGCATTAAGCTGCCGCCACCCCAGATAAAAATATCCGATTGCTTTAAGGCTTTAAGAATGGAAAAAGCAGACGAGCGATCGCAACTAGCAACTCCATACAATTTTTGAGTTTGCGCAGGGTTACCAGATAATACAATTGGCTCTACTTCTTCTGGCAGCATTTGTAGCAGAGAGACAAGTAATGCTTCATCTCCGCCATTCCCCTTGCCATAGTAGCCGCATAATACTGCTTTAGTATCGGTCATTATTTTTAGCTAATATTACTGTACTGTTAATCCCGTATATATATTTAGAATTTAGAGTTATGAATAATTTTATAGTCGCTCAAATATTAATCCAACATCAATCTAACTTAGATAATCTATTAAGTCAGCTATACAATTTTGCAACGGATATTAATAACCAGCAATTACAGCTAACAATTAGTAATTTACGGCAAAATATTAACTAACCTTTCCTATTTGTCGTAGTCGGAGAAGTTAAGGCAGGTAAAAGCAGTTTTGTTAATGCTTTATTGTAGGCGGACATTTGCAAAACGGCAGCCGATCCCTGCACCGATATAATTCAACAAATTGTCTATCTTCAAGCTGTTGCTAAAACTAGCGAACAAATAGTTGTTTTGTTAGAAAAAGATCTTGATTCTGTACAACAACTCTAGAGCAATTAAGCAAACAACTCTAACGAGTCATTATGAGTGCAAAACCTTTTTCTACAAGCAGACTTGCGGTCAGATATAAAGTTTTATTTCTAGATTCTCTGTTTTAGAATGCAATTGTATTACTATTAGTTAATGTAGATATATGCTCTTAGCGTCTTAGCGGTTTAAAAGAGCATTTTAAAGAAATTTAATCGCGTTGCAAAGTTTATTAAGGAAGTAAATTATGGGTGACTTTTTTCTTCCACTTACTTTACCAGTAGATATAGTTCTTGAAGATATAGTAGATGATATAGAAGATGAAGCTATTTCTGATAGAGTTAATAGTAATGAAATTTTTGGTTCTGATGGCAATGATGAGATAGAAGGTACTTCTGGTGACGATGACATTATTGCTGGGGCTGGAGATGATTTAGTTTTTGGTAATGATGGTGAAGATTTTCTCTTTGGATCGGATCCTTCCGTATATGATTCTGGTAGTGGCGAATACGATACACTAACTGGAGGTGCAGGTGTAGATGTTTTTGTAATAGGAGATAGTTACGAAGCTTACTACCTTGATTATGGATATGCTGAAATTGCAGATTTTGATTATACAGAAGACTATATTAGGGTACATGGTGTTGCTAGCGATTATTCTTTAACTGATTTTGATGATGGAACAGGTATTTACTATCAAGAAGATCTAATTGCTTTTGTTAATGATACTAATAATGTTATTATCGAGCGCGATTTCTTATTTGTATAATTAAACCCTTGATGTTTCGTTCTGAACTAATTGCTGAAACTATTGAAATCTCATTTAGCTGTGTAACATCAGTTACTAAATAAGATAAAAAAAAAGGTAGACTATAAAAGCCTACCCCACTGTTACGGAATGCTTTGATGCAGTTAAAAACCTAACCCCCTGCAACGGCAGGAACGATACTAACTTCATCGCCATCGTTCAGGTTTGTTTCTGTACCTTCTAAAAATCGAATATCTTCGCTATTGACGTAGAGATTTAAGAAGCGGCGAGGTTTGCCAGTTTCATCACAAATACGTGATTTAATACCAGGACAATTGCCTTCTAAAGCGTCAATCAATTCATCAATATTGCTACCGCCGCATTCGATAGTAGCCTGATTGTTGGTGAATTTTTGCAAGGGTGTAGGAATTAATACTTTAACAGTCATAATCGGTTGAAAAAGAATAGAAAAATAAGTGGAAAATCAACAAGCAGTCACACGAGGTTTACTTCAAAAGTAAGCAACTGAACACTAAACGCTAGCTTGCTGCCAATCAAGACGTTCTAAAGTGCGCGATCGCTCTAAGGCACGTTCAAAACTCTCTAGTTTTGGTTCGATGGTTAAAGGTTCACCGATGTAACCTTGAACAGCTTCTTGGGTTTTTAAACCGTTACCAGTAATGTAGACAACTGTTCTTTCATCGGGATTGATTTTACCAGCTTCAACTAGCTTTTTAAGTACGGCAATAGTAGTACCACCAGCAGTTTCAGTAAAGATACCTTCAGTTTCGGCAAGCAACTTCATGCCTTCAATAATTTCAGCATCGGTAACGGATTCGATATTACCGTTAGTTTTTCGTGCTATCTCTAAAGCATACATCCCATCAGCAGGGTTGCCGATCGCAATGGATTTAGCTATTGTGTTGGGTTTAACTGGGGTGACAAAATCTCTGCCTTCTTTAAAAGCTTGAGCTATAGGAGAGCATCCTTCTGCCTGTGCGCCACTGAAACGAACGTTTTTATCTTCTATCAGACCGACTTTAACAAATTCTTGGAAACCTTTATAAATTTTAGTGAACAAAGAACCAGAAGCCAGCGGTGCAACAATATGGTCTGGTAGCTCCCAGCCTAGTTGTTCAGCAACTTCAAAACCCAGAGTTTTAGAGCCTTCTGAGTAGTAAGGACGCAAATTGATGTTGACAAACCCCCAACCATAGCTGTTACCAACTTCTGAACAAAGGCGATTTACTTGATCGTAGTTGCCTTTTACTGCCATAACAGTAGGGTTATAAATCAAAGTACCCATAATTTTGCCAGCTTCTAAATCAGCAGGGATAAAGACGCAACAGTCCATACCTGCATGGGCTGCGATCGCTGCTGTCGAATTAGCTAAGTTACCAGTACTAGCACAAGAAACTGTAGAGAAACCTAATTCTCTAGCACGAGTTAAAGCCACTGATACCACCCTGTCTTTGAAACTTAGGGTAGGCATATTGACGGCATCGTTTTTAATATAAAGACTTTTTAGACCCAACTGACGCGCCAAGCGATTTGATTTCACCAAGGGAGTCATACCCGTACCAACATCAATGGGATTATCGCTTTCTACTGGCAGAAAGGCTTTATAACGCCAAATCGAATTAGGCCCGGCAGCGATACTTTCACGGCTTACTTGGCGACGAATTTCGTCGTAGTCATAAGCAACTTCCAAAGGAGAAAAGGTTTCCTCGCAAACGTTAAGTGCTTCGAGGGGATATTTAACTCCGCCTTCTTTTGATACCAAGTTAGTGAAAGTGCGTGGCTTAGATGTCTTAATTGGAGTCTGGGTCATGATTTAGTTCCTTTTACTTTGCTGATTCCGTCAACAGTAATCGTGATAGTAGCACAGTCAAAAATACCGAGTCAACCATACCCGATAAAATAAGTCGGGTATAAATTAGAGTCCAAAAAGATAGGGATATGACTTGGCATATCCCTATAAATAAGAGTGTTTGAGAAATCAATTACGTAAGCAACTAAATTTAAGCAGCCACTCCTGCCAAAATATTTTGAGCTAACTCTTGTAAATATTTTTCTCTGGCAACCATTTCCGCACTTGGTTCAAGATCTAAAGCAGCTAGCATTTCTCGCCAGCGATAAGCCCAATCATGTTTGAGCAGTGAATTGGCGACGTTCTGGCGGCTAATGCGTTCTAATCTTTCTGGTTGAGTATCGAGTTCAGCGATCGCCGTGACGACATCTTTACCAGAGAGATCGACTTTGATGATCGCATCTTCCCAATCAAAATAGCGAGGAAAAGCCTCTCCACCAGGGGGCATACCAACCATTACGGTTCCTGCTGCTGCACCTTCAAAAAAGCGGTAACCAATCTCTTGAGTGCCGCCAGTTTCTTCTTTAGAATTAAATTTGGCGTAGTTAGTAATGTTATAGCGACTTCTTTGAAATAAACCCGCTAGCAGTAGGCGATGTTCTCTAGGATTACCAATTTCCAACTTGCCTTTCATGGTGTCGTAATAGTAAAAAAAGTTGTCTTCTGTAGAGCGTTTGATTAGAGATTCATGAATTTCTGGCGATCGCCTGCCCACGTAAGAGACATCAATTAAACGCTTAGGAGGATTGGGATAGGGAGAAAATCTTAGAGTGTCGACTGCTGGAGGAATATAGGTTACAGGACGATCTATTAACTTACTTAAACCTTCTACGCAGTGAGTTACTCCCAAGAAAACATGATCAAAATTCTGCCAAGGTTCTTGTATTAATCGCCAGTTAGTTAAATCTGGTTCCCACATCTCCGCAATGAAACAAGCGCTATGACGACATTTATCCCGCCAACCTTGAATAGACTCAAGTAAGTGCATCTGCCAAGGATTATCCAAGACAGCAAACAACAAGTCATATTCATGGTCTAGAGATAATTCTTGAGGGAAAGGAGCTAGATTGGCAGAGAAGCGGTCAGAATGACTAATATATTTAGCCGTACGGTAAATCTTTCTAGGGCAATCAAACTCACTCTTGGGAGTATATAACTCTGCTGATTCAAAATCGCAAAGTAGATCTTCAAATTCATAGATACAACAATTAGCAGCCTGAAAGCGAAAATCACGCACAGAAACAACTAAAATTCGGGGTAGTCTATCTGCATCCGTGGAAGAACAATTAATTAGCATGGCTGGCAAAACTCAATAACATATTCTTGGTTAGGTGAAGCAATATCAGCTATGTTAGCCATTTTTCCAAAGACTCTTCTGATGTGAAATCGCTACAATCTACTGATAAATAGGCCTTAAAAAATTTTTAAGGCTATTGAATTCTAGTCAAATTAGCGTTTTGATAATAGTGAACTAAAATTTGATGATAATTAATTCCCTGTTTAGCTAAATAGTAAGCACCCCATTGACTTAATCCCAATCCGTGACCAAAACCTCGACCACGAACTTGCAGGTTATTGCCATCGGTAGAGACGCGAAATAAAGTGCTGCGAAGATCAAGAGCTTGACGAATATCTTGACCACTAACTGTAGTCGCACCCTGATCACCAATAACTTTCATCGTAATCACGCGACCATAGGGTGTCGTTTCTTCTGGTTGTATAGTTTTAATACTGCCGACTCCCGCAATTAAATCGCGAATTTGGCTAACGGGAAATACCTTGTTCCACTCAAAAACGGGGGATTTTTGATCATAATCTACTACTGCTCTTAAATAAGGCAGGGGAGAAGTCCAAACATCTTCAACGTTTTCTGTATGTCCCCCAGAGGAAGAATGAAAAGCAGCTAAAATGACCTGATTGTTGTAGGTCATGATTTGTCCTAGAGTGCCGTTAACCGCTTGGTGAGTGGTGGTATATTCGGTATCTAAGCCTTTATAAACTTGGGTACTAATGGTAGTATCTACATCGTAAATACCGTTTGATTCAGTTTTACGTTTATATAAAGCATAAGAGCGAGCCGCTACAGCCTGAGCTTTTAAAGCTTCGATGGGCCAAGTAGAGACTGCTTCTGCACCCACAACGCTGTATAGATACTGTTCGAGATCAACGTAATTAATCGCGGTTAAACTACTACCCTGACGAATTAGGCGAGTTTTGCCTCGATACCAGCGATCGCCAATCCAAACATAGCCCTTTTCACTGGGCTCGATAGTTATTTCTCCCGCACCGATATTATCGATAGCAATCCCACCCCCACTAGGTTGAGCTGCTGAAGAAGACATGGGATTGAGTTTGCCAATCTGCTTCCCTGCACCATCCTTTAGTATGGCTGCGGTCGAACTTCCTACCTTAAGACTACTGACGTTTTTTTGAACCGCTACTCGTAACTCCACAGCTTGAGCAGGTAAAACTATGGCAAGCCAAATTAATAGAGAAAACAACCAGTGACGTTTGCCGTTATCAAGTAAATGTTTAAATATAAAATTAACTGAGTTTGGTTTCTGGAATATCATTAGTTTCTCGAATCTCCTGATAAATAACTAAAAATTGTTTGAGATAAAATTGAATCAATCTAAGTTAATCAATTTAACTTAATGATGTATATCAATCTAATAGTGTTTCCGATAACCTTTAAATTCGTCAAGTAAAAACTTGAGATCAGAAAAAAGTGTAAAGCCAAATATTTCTCAATATTAAATTGATACTTATTGTTATGATTATCTGAATAATATAATTCTCGACGTAACTTTAAGCAACTCGACTAGATAAACTCTGTGGAAATTACTTTTTTAGGAACAAGTTCTGGAGTCCCAACGCGATCGCGCAATGTCTCGAGTGTAGCCTTACGCCTCCCTCAACGAGCGGAAGTTTGGCTGTTTGACTGTGGAGAAGGAACTCAACACCAACTACAACGCAGTGATCTCAAAAGTTCACAAATTCGACGCATTTTTATCACCCATATGCATGGGGATCATACTTTTGGCTTAATGGGATTAATTGCCAGTTGCGGATTAGCTGGCAGTGGCCAACCCATTGACATTTATGGGCCAGATGGTTTAAAAGAATATCTTCAAACTGCGGCTAAATATTCCTATATGAGTTTCGGTTCACACATACGTATTCACACCGTCAAAACTGGATTGGTTTACGAAGATAACGAGTTTAGCGTTAGCTGTAAGTTACTAAAACATCGCGTCCCTGCTCATGGTTATCGGATCACCGAAAAAGATCGTCCTGGTACATTTAACCTTCACAAAGCCCAAGCCTTGGGCATTTCCCCAGGTCCAGTTTACGGCAAACTTAAACAAGGACAGGTAGTTACTTTAGAAGACGGTCGCATAATCAACGGTAAAGACCTCTGTGGCGAACCAGAAATAGGACGCAAAGTAGTTTATTGTACTGATACAGTATTTTGTGATGCAGCGGTGGAATTAGCTCAGGATGGAGATGTCTTAATCCATGAGGCGACATTTGCCCACCAAGATTCTGAAATGGCTTTTGAAAAAATGCACTCTACCACTACTATGGCAGCTCAGGTAGCTTTATTGGCAGGAGTCAATCAATTAATCATGACTCATTTCAGTCCCCGTTACGCTCCTGGTAACGCTATACAGTTAGACGATTTAAAACAAGAAGCTCAGGCAATTTTCCCCAATACTAAGTTGGCTTACGATTTTTATACCTATGAAGTACCAAGACGCAGGGCGGCAAAAGAAAAGATGAAAGTAGCAAGTTAAAAAATGTGTTTTCCTAATTAGCAAGACATCGCTGAAAAGAACAGTATTATTCATGATCAGCGTCCTTTAGTATTAAAAGGTAGTACTCTAGAAGACAATATTTTTTAGTCATATCAGAGTACATTAATTGTTAGCCAAGTAAATACGTGAATAATTTTTTATATTATAATTATAGTTCAGTTTTTTTTCGTTATATTTCAACATTCAGAAAAAAACTAGTACATTCTACACAATCAACATTAAATATTTCAATTATCGGTGGTTCTAATTCAGTAATCAGGAATGGTTACACAAAATACCTAGATGATCGCATAAGCAAACTAACTAATAAAACTACTTGTTTGAAATATTATGCCCTCGGTGGTGTTCCCAATATTTATGGAACTATCCAAAATGTACGGCATGAAGTTGCTGCCAATAGTGACATTATATTTTTTGAATATTGCGTCAACGATAGACACGCTGTTGAAATTGAGCAATACTCACTCGATCTTGTCGGAAAATCTTTAGAAGGATTTATCAGAAAAGCTCAAAGTGCAAATCCGAATTGCATAATTGTAATCTTAATTTTTGGGATTAATCTTGATAATTTTTACGATCATCCTTGTCATTTATCAGAACTGTATGAATCTATTGCTAAACATTACAGTTTACCAGTTATCAATTTGACAGAGTTATTGGATAAAAATTATGGAATTGAATTTATTAGATCTCTTTATACTGATAAAGATCATGCCCATTATTCTAGACCTCAAGGGGTAAAAATTATATCTGATACTATTGGTGATCACCTTGAAAAGATGGGAATTATCAATGTTTTGAAATCAGATAATAAACCTCAAAATCATCTTTTTGAGGTTTTAACAATATCTAAAATATATCAAGATAATTTTGAAGATTTAGCTTTCTTTGATAATTTTGAACATGGGAAGTTTTTTTCTGGTACTCCACACATATCCGTCTATCAAAATTCTGTTTTCAAAGAAAAGAACTTTACAATTTATCCAGGAATGTCTTTTAATTTTCTGCTCAAAGGAAGATTGATGGCAATTTTTATTAAATCAGATTTGAGCGACGGTTTTTTTGCAATAAATTTTAATTCCCAACATATTACTACCAGTTCTTTCTCATCTTGGGTCAATAAAATTAAGCCTCAGAATATAATCAGTTTAATCACTTTGCCCCTTCGTAAATTTTCTGAATCCCAAGATTTTTCCGAAGTGTCTATATCCCTATCTGAAAATTATCCTTACGAACATGAATTTGAATTAGATTTCAACAAAACTACGCCGATGAAAAAACTTCCTAGTCAATGGAAACTTAGCATTATTGGCATAGCTTATACAGGAAAAATAAAGCCACTAGAATAGCCTAATGCGATCTGCGATTACCTCCTTGAGTCTATGTACGTGATCACATAGACTCAAATAAATACTGAAACTCAAGCGCGCTTCTGTAAAGGAAAACCTAAACTTTCTCTCTGTTCTAAATACAAATGAGCTACTTTTCTGGCTAAATTACGAATTCTGCCAATAAAACGAGTTCTTTCTGTAACAGCGATTACTCCTCTGGCATCTAGCAAATTGAAACTATGAGAACACTTCAAGACGTAATCTAAACTGGGCATTACCAAGCCACGTTCTATCAATTGCTTTGCTTCTTGCTCGTAAAGACTAAAAAGGCTAAATAGTAAATCTGGATCAGAAGCTTCAAAATTATAGGTACACTGTTCTATCTCCCCTTGTAAAAAAATATCTCCATAGTTTAGGAGATCATTCCACTTGATTTTGATAATCGCATCTACATCTTGTAAATACATTGCCAATCTTTCCAATCCATAGGTGATTTCAATCGACACTGGGCGACAGTCAATCCCCCCACACTGCTGAAAGTAAGTAAACTGGGTAACCTCCATTCCATCTAACCAGACTTCCCATCCTACTCCCCAAGCACCCAACGTAGGAGATTCCCAATTATCTTCTACAAAACGAATATCGTGATCCTTCGCACTAATTCCTAACGCTTCCAATGAATCTATGTATACTTCCTGAATATTATCTAGAGAAGGCTTAATCAGAACTTGGTATTGATAGTAGTGCTGAAAACGATTAGGATTTTCGCCATAGCGTCCATCTGTAGGGCGGCGGCATGGTTCTATATAAGCAATAGACCAAGGTTCCGGACCGATAGCACGGAGAAAAGTTTGATTATTCATTGTTCCCGCGCCTTTTTCCGTGTCGTAGGGTTGAGCAATTAAACAACCGCGTTCGCTCCAAAACTTATTTAAAGTCGCAATTAACTCTTGAAAATACATAGACATAATATTTTTATCATCCAAATATCTGCCCAAACACCATATCACAAGGTATTTATAGAACAATATATAAAACTCTTTCAGAAAAACTCCAAAAAAAGGGGTTGACATTTCTAAGTAGAGTAGTTATATTGGTAAATGCGCGGTTGAGAGAGATAAAGCTCGCAACAACGCCTCGAACCTAGACAAATCAATAGTTTGACGAAATTTTAAAACACTA
>Ga0114940_10000657_pt1 | contig 14812 bp, 12 predicted proteins | sample ColdCreekSource_FD_87195 | JGI IMG/M metagenome (GOLD analysis project Ga0114940, IMG submission 87195) | Groundwater microbial communities from Cold Creek, Nevada to study Microbial Dark Matter (Phase II) - Cold Creek Source | ecosystem: Environmental > Aquatic > Deep subsurface > Groundwater ... | reverse complement strand
TGAGGTGTTTGTTGGAAGATTGCGCAGGGATGAATCTCAACCCAACACCTTAAACATGTGGGTGGTGGCCGATAATTTACGTAAGGGTGCTGCTACCAATGCGGTGCAGATTGCGGAATTTATGTTGGAGAAGAGCTTGGTGTATTAAATCAGGACGTGACTTAAGGCGTTCCTACTATCCATCCTGACTTGTCGCAGTTGTCTTTTTCTTAGGATTTTTCCTTATCTTTAATCAAGGATTATGGATGAAATAACTAAAAGACTGGACGCGCAAGGGGTGATCTTAAGCAAGATTTTAGATCAGACTTATAAAATAGACCGCGTAGAACAAATGGTAGAGCATATTTATTTGGATATGACTAACAAAGCTTCATGGATCGAGTTCAAGCAACTTCAAAATAAAGTCGCTCAGTTAGAGGCTGACATTGCCATGCTCAAAAAAACCGGCTAAAAATTGCCGGTTGACACCACCAAACGGGGCGTATATTCCTATTTTTTCGAAATACTTTGGGCTGCAATAAAAGCCGTAGTCCAGGCAGATTGAAAATTAAATCCCCCCGGTTTCGCCATCGATGTGCAATACTTCACCCGCAAAGAATACGTTTTTCACCATCTTACTTTCCATCGTTTCAGTGCCACTCACCTATTTATACGAGCCCAATGCCTCCATTCTTAAAGCAGGAGCTTTTAAACTTGTTGGCAAATGTGGTTACGCGCAATTATCCGCTCACAGCAGAGGAATTAAAAAAGAAAACCAAACTGAAAGATGGAGGCAATCTTTATCTTTTAGGGTTTACAGGGCAGTCTGAAAAATATCTTGTTGCTATGAAGCGGATCAAATAACATCATCTTCAATTGCTTACCTGCTGATAGCTTCATGATTCCCTGATGGCAAAAATCCTGTTAATCCTTTAATCCAACAAATCCTGATTTAAAATAAACGCAACACCCAATAGATTGCATAACACACTAACCCGGCAATACCGTAGACCTTAATTACTTTCCTCCGGTTCTGTACATCCTCCCACCACAACATGGCCCACGGTTTTAAAAGCCCGATCACCAAAAAAATCAAACAGGCAATTGTCAGCAGCAGAAAGAAAAGTTGCACCAACTCCATCATCATAAAGTTAGACTAGGATTTATTGGATTAAAGGATTAACAGGATTTTTCTGCGAAAAGGAATCCTACAATCCACAAATCCTAAAAATCCTAGTCTATATTTGCGCTTTGTTTTAAGGCCGACCGAATTGAGGGCGCAAGATTTTTTGAGTATGTACTGCGCGGATGGTGTAATCAAGACCGTAGCCGCAGGGATTCACACGCCTCCTCACTCCAACATCAGAATTAAAGGACTTTCCGGAAGTTTAGATGCCGTAGTTGTTGCAAGCGCCTTTCGAATGCATCCCCAGGATTATGTAATTATTCTTCAGGATAAAGAAGAGGCGGCTTATTTTCAAAACGATCTCCAGAACCTCCTTGGAAGAGACTTCCTTCTCTTCCCCATGTCGTACAAGCGCTTGTATGAGTTTGATGAAATAGAGAACGCCAACATTCTCATGCGGGCCGAGGTCCTAAACCACCTGGCAAACCTGCCTACTCCCAAGGAGTCCGGAGTCCTTCGGACCGGACAGGCAGGCAAGACCAAACCTGAAATTATTGTCACGTACCCGGAAGCACTATCCGAAAAAGTAATCAACAAGCGGTCGTTGGCTACCAATACATTTTCGGTTAAGCTGAAAGAAAAACTGGATATCTCTTTTCTTGAAGAATTTTTACATAGCTATGACTTTGAGAAAACTGATTTTGTGTATGAAGCCGGACAGTTTTCTGTGCGTGGGGGAATTATCGATGTGTTTTCATTTGCACATGAATTGCCTTCGCGTATTGAGCTTTTCGGTGATGAGGTGGATAGCATCCGAACATTCAATCCGGGCTCTCAGCTTTCAGTAGACGCGCTCGATCACATTAACATTATTCCGAATGTTCAGACCAAGTTAATGCAGGAAGAGCGTCAATCCTTTCTGGATTTTATCTCTCCCAAAACAAAACTCTGGTTTAAAGATATTCAACTCACCATCGATGTGTTGAACAAATCATTCGAAAAGGCCGAAGCATCTTTTGATAAGATCGTACAGCAAAGCGGAACACGGGTGGTTCTTCAACCCGAACATTTATTTGAAGCGGGGGACTTGTTTCAGCAAAAAACAGAATCATTTCAGCGTATAGAGTTTGGAGGTCGTTTTATTCTTCCCAACGCATCAACATTCGAGTTGCCCGCATCGGCACAGCCATCGTTCAACAAGAATTTTGAGTTACTGGCAAGCAACTTAGTTGAGCATCAGGCACAGGGCTACAGCAATTTTATTGCGGCCGACATGCCCAGGCAACTCGACCAGCTGAAAGAAATTTTCGGGGAGATCCATCCCGAGCTTGAGTTTAAACCGATGGAATTTGCCCTTCGCGAAGGATTTGTCGACCAGACATTAAAAATTGTTTGTTACACCGACCACCAGATTTTTGAACGCTTTCACCGGTATCGAGCACGCGAAAAGTTTTCGAAATCAAAAGCACTTACGCTACGTGAACTGCACACGTTGCAACCCGGTGATTTCGTAACGCACATCGATCACGGTATCGGCAAGTTTGCGGGTCTTGAAAAAAAAGAGGTAAACGGTCACCAACAGGAATCCATCCGGTTAGTGTATCGCGACAATGATCTTTTATATGTGAGCATTCACTCGCTTCATAAAATTTCAAAGTATTCCGGAAAGGAAGGAACCCCTCCTTTGATCAGCAAACTCGGTTCGCAGGAGTGGGAAAACAAAAAAGCAAAGGCCAAGGGCAAAGTAAAAGACATTGCCAAGGAGTTGATCGCATTGTATGCGAAACGAAAAACTGCTCCGGGATTTGCCTTTACACAAGACAGTTATTTGCAGGCCGAACTGGAATCTTCATTTATTTATGAAGATACTCCCGATCAGGCACGAGCAACCGATGAGGTAAAGCGCGATATGCAGGAGGCACATCCGATGGACCGTCTCATTTGTGGCGATGTTGGTTTTGGGAAAACAGAAGTGGCCATCCGGGCAGCATTCAAAGCCTCTACCGATGGAAAGCAAGTGGTGGTACTGGTGCCAACAACCATTTTGGCCATGCAGCACCACCGTACGTTTAAAGAACGTCTTAGCAATTTTCCTGTAACAGTCGATTATGTTTCTCGTTTTAGGTCTGATAAAGAAATCAAACAAATAATTGCGGATGTAAAAAAAGGGAAGGTCGATGTTCTCATTGGCACACACCGGATTGTCAGTAAAGACCTGGTGTTCAAAGACCTCGGCCTTTTAATTGTGGATGAAGAGCAAAAGTTTGGCGTTAAGGTGAAAGACCGTTTGAAGGAATTAAAACTGAATGTTGACGTTTTAACGTTAACCGCTACACCGATACCTCGCACGTTGCATTTTTCGCTCATGGGTGCCCGCGACCTGAGTATTATCGCTACGCCTCCTCCTAATCGTCAACCGGTAACAACAGAGCTTCATACATTTCAGGAAACAATCATTCGCGATGCAGTCAGTCTTGAGTTAAAAAGAGGAGGGCAGGTATTTTTTGTGCATAATCACATAAGCGATATAGAATCTATCGCCAATGTTATTTTTAAACTTGTGCCCGATGCGAAAATCGGTATTGCCCACGGTCAAATGGAGGGACACCGGCTCGAAAAGGCCATGGTGAAGTTCATTGATGGCGAGTACGATGTATTGGTGTCCACTAACATTATCGAATCAGGGCTGGATATTCCCAATGCCAACACCATCATCATTAACCAGGCCCACATGTTTGGATTGTCGGACCTTCACCAGATGCGGGGGCGCGTAGGCCGGTCAAACAAAAAAGCATTTTGTTATCTGTTAACTCCGCCAGCTTCGTTGCTAACATCTGATTCACGTAAGCGTTTAGCAGCACTTGAGGAGTTCTCTGAGTTAGGTGACGGTTTCAAAGTAGCCATGCGCGACCTGGATATTCGCGGAGCAGGAAATTTATTGGGCGGTGAACAAAGCGGATTTATCAACGACCTTGGTTTTGAAACGTATCACAAAATTCTGGACGACACGATCCAGGAATTAAAAGAGACGGACTTCAAAGATTTATTTGCTGTTGAGCTTTCCGAGAAAGCAAAACTCATCGTACAGGATTGCGTGATTGAAACCGACCTCGAAATTTTAATCCCCGATACATACGTAAACAACACAAGCGAACGCCTGCAGCTTTATTCCCGTCTGGATAACATAAAAGATGAAGAGCAGCTTAAAAAATTCAGTGATGAGCTACAGGATCGTTTTGGAGAAATGCCAGCGCCTGTTCAGGAACTTATTAACTCCGTCCGGCTGCGGTGGCTGGGGGAAGTGTTAGGGTTTGAAAAAATCAGCTTGAAAAGCGAAAGACTTCGTGCATACTTTGTTACGAACAATGATGTGTACTTTAATTCAGCAGTATTCGGAAAAATTTTACAATTCGTCCAAACACATTCCCGTCAATGTAAAATGAGAGATCAGGCAGGAAGACCGATGCTCGTTATTGAAGAAGTGAAAAGTGTTGATTCCGCCTTTGAACTACTTCATCAAATGCTCGGTCGTCTGTCTAAATCCGCCAAAGAAATTATTTCCAAATAAGATTCAAGCCCCGCTAATTCATCGAATGCATTTATCATCAATACTTTTTGATATTTCGGTGAATAAAATACTTCAATAAAGAAATCATCGGCACCATACAAAACACCTTGCAATCGCCCAGAAAACGGTAAGCCAGGTATTGACCGTAATAGGTAACCACATCACATTTTTTTTCAAAAGGCATTACACGGAAATCATGAATATTTACCATACGCATACACTATAGACTTAATAGTCAACAGTGGTACAAAGTGGTACAAACTCATGCCAGTCCGTTCATCTTTTAATTCTACAGTCTAACAGCCATTTTTGAACGTTTGCCGTTCACGGGATTTCCGTTTTTGGGAAGCCCGTTTCCCGAAACAATACTCGTCAACTCAAAACGTTAAACAGGAGCAAAAGCGTTGTACTAAAGATTTATGAAAAAACGGCTTCTGCTTGGAAAACATATATTTATCTCTCTATATTAGCATTTGGTTTAAAATCGAAATTTAACATGAAGACTTGCCTTAGAGTTCTTTTATTCCTCACCGCCAGTTCCATCGTCCTCTCAGGATGTAATTTTTTTGGAAGGATTTTCGGGGGTGGTGGTGGCAAACCAACCGCTCAAAACCCCGGGCAACTAAGCACGGCAACCGGGCTTGCCTATAACAATGAAGATGCCGGTGGGTTCGTTGTAAATCCGTATGAAGGTCAACCCGATGCTCCCAACATGATCTTCATTGAAGGCGGTCGTGCGGTGATGGGTTCATTTGAGGAAGATGTGATGTCGTATCGCGATAACATTGAAAGAACTGTATCAGTAGCCTCTTTCTTCATGGATGAAACTGAAATTGCAAACATCCATTGGCTTGAATACTTACACCATTTAGCAAAAGATTCTTCCCAGGAAGCCTATGCCGCGGCTAAACCCGATACAACTGTGTGGATTGGAAAATTAGCATTCAATGATCCTTACGTAGAGCACTACTTACGCTATCCTGGTTTCAGGTATTTCCCTGTGGTAGGTGTAACCTGGACTCAGGCAACTCAATTTGCAGTATGGAGAACCCGCGCGGTAAACATTTCTTTAGCTGAAAAAGCAGGTAAAGAGTATGCCGAAACGGATGGTCGTATTCCTTTAGAGTCTGGTATTGTTGTTCCTTCGTACCGGCTTCCTACTGAAGCTGAATGGGAGTATGCAGCACAAGCTATGATTGGCACACAGTGGCTGGACGAAATGCAAACCCACCAGCGTGTTTATCCATGGGATGGTCATGCTGTTCGAAATCCTTACGGAAAACAAATGGGGTACATGCTTGCAAACTTCAAACGTGGTCGTGGTGATTATGCCGGTATAGCCGGTCGGTTGAATGACGGTGCATTAATTACTTCGTATATCTATGAATTCCCACCTAACGATTATGGTTTGTACAACATGGGTGGCAACGTGAGTGAGTGGGTGCAGGATGTGTACCGCCCCATGACGTTCCAGGATTTTGACGACCTTAACCCTATTCGCAGAGATGGCTTTTTGGATGATGCTAAAGATTATAATAACAACCTGACTAAAGATCCAACAACAGGTGAATATACTTCTCGTAATGCTGATAGCTTTACATCGTTGGTGACTGACCGTGCGCGTGTTTACAAAGGTGGAAGCTGGAAAGATGTGGCATACTGGATGTCTCCGGGTACAAGAAGATTTCTTGATCAGGACAGCGCTACGGCCACCATTGGTTTCCGTTGCGCGATGATTAAGGCTGGATCGAACTACTAGAAATCCTGAAAATATTGCTAAAAAGAGGCTGTCGCAAAAGTCAAAATAAATAAATAAGAGATTCTTGCCGGACTTGCCTGACTTGCCTGCCTGTCCGGTCCGAAGGACTCCGGACTCCTTCGGAGTAGGCAGGTTTCAGCATCCCCTTATTCAGTATCAAAATGGAGATCGCGGTCCCGAAAGCTATCGGGAAGGTCCGCGAAGACAGAAAGACTTTTGAGACAGCCTCTTTTTATTTTCCTTCCTCCGCATAGGCAATACTGGCTATGCTTATTGAGGAACATCCGCTTTCTAACAAAACCTGAGCGCATGCTTCAATGGTTGCACCGGTTGTAATCACATCATCTACCAGAAGTATATTCTGATTCCCGATCTGATCGTGTTCCTTCACCCGAAATACTTCACTCACATTTTGCCACCGCTTTAATTTTGTTTTTCGGGTTTGTGTTTCGGTTTTTGTCGTTCGCTCCAATCCATCGCCCGAAAAAGGAATAGTTAAACTCTTTGACAGTCCCTTTGCAAACATTTCACTTTGATTGTATCCTCTTTTACGTTTACGGGAAGCATGCAGTGGTACTGGTATAATCATATCAAATTGTTGGTGAAGATTTACTTGTTGTAATTCTTCGCCATATACTTCGCCAAGAGTTTCCCCTATTTGGGGATGGTTGTGGTATTTAAGTGAGTGCAATACATGTTGAACTTTCCCTCCTTTTCGAAAAAGAAAAAATGCGAAGGCAAGCTTAAGCGGAATTCTTCCATGGAGCCTGTTAAAGAGAGCGTTTTCAGGGTTAAGATGATAGTGTGTACGGGGAAGTTCAAGCATGCACCGGCTGCAAATAGTTTCTTCGCCTTTTGCCAGCCCTTCGTTACATGCAAAACAATACCGGGGATAGAACAGGGAAACAAAATCTACCAATACTTCTTTTGCAAAGGTTTTCATGCTTACGCTATATATTTGCCCGGCAAACCTTTCTAATATTAAACAGGTTTTCAGGTAATCACAACAACACAACATTATTATGGGGTTAGTAGAGGATTTTAATGCGTATCGGAGCAAAATGAATGAAAAAATCATGGCTTCCGATGGCCTGATCGTGAAACGAATTTTCAATCTGGATACCAACGCGTATGCCCAGGGGCATCTGGGCATAAAAAGCAAAGAGCTTATCGGGTTAACCTGCTCCCTGGTACTGCGTTGCGATGATTGCGTAAAATACCACCTCGGAAAATGCAAAGAGGTAGGATTCACTACGGCTGAAATCAATGAGGCGATGGGTGTTGCAACCTTAATTGGTGGTACGATTGTAATTCCGCACCTGCGCATAGCGTTTGAATTTTGGGAAGAGTTGCAACATGTTTAAGCGTGACCTTGATTTTGAGAGAAAATGGCAGGTATTGCTCAATACCCTTCAACAAAACATCGGCAAAAAACCAAAAGACCTTAACGGGGTTTTGTTTTTAATTGGTGTACAAGAGTTAGGTGGTGGTTCTAAGGTTTTTTCAAAAGAAGAGAAGCAAGACCTGATGCACATTGCCATTTGTAAAGTGCTCAGCCTTTCGGGCTATTATGTATTAGACGGGCTGGACAAGGAGGGGTGGCCCCATTGGAAGCTCATAAAGAAACTACCCCATTTTGATCTGCTCGAACAGGAAAAACTCCTTAAAATGCACGTGCTCGAATATTTCGAAAAAGAACACGACTGGACTTTCGATAATAACGTTCAGGAGAAAGAATAAGCAACACCCCTTCAAAACTATTTCCTTTGTTGAAATTTGAATTAGCCTGTATCTTTAGACAAAGTGAACTCGTTTTCAACCGTATAACTATTATAATTGATGGGCATAGAGAGGATTCATGAAAAAATAAATTCCTTTAAGCGAAGGTATTACCTCAACGTGTTGGTGCGAGGGCTCCTCCTCACATTTTCCATACTCTTTTTTTATTTTCTTATAGCCACCTTGGTGGAGTACACATTATGGTTTGATCCCTGGGCGCGGTTTATAATTCTTCTGTCCTTTTTTATTATCGCCTTTTATTGTGTGTTTCGGTTTCTCTGGGGGCCGTTTGCATTTTGGATTTCCCGGAAGGGACTCGATGATGAGCAGAGTGCGCGATTAATAGGAGATTCGCTTCCTTCTATAAAAGATCGACTTGTAAACCTCATACAACTTTCAGGATCGCGCGATTCAGGTTTGGCGTATGCCAGTATTCAGCAAAAAACAAAAGAGTTTGAACCGGTCGCTTTTGAGTCTGTTATTCATCTTGAGGAGAATAAAAAGTATTTAAAGTACCTGGCCATTCCGGTGGGCATCATTCTTTTGTTGATGATTTTTAATCAGGGGATTATTACACAAAGCACGAATCGCATTGTAAATTTTAATCAAAAGTTTTCACCGCAGGCTCCTTTTAAATTCGTTATACAAAACCAGTCACTCACCGGTTTTTTTAATGAAGACTTTATACTGAAAATTTCGCTTGACGGCAGTGCCATTCCTGATGCCGCTTACGTTTCAATCGGTTCTCAGAATCTAAAAATGGAAAACCTGGGTAACGGATCTTTTCAATACGTTTTTGAAAAAATTCAAGAGCCAAAATCTTTCCAGCTTTCAGCCGCTGGGTATTACTCGGGTGCTCATGAAATTTTGGTAGCGAACAGGCCTGAGTTAACAGCGTTTAAGGTTGAACTGCAGTATCCAAAATATCTTCAACACAAGGGTGAACAACTTCTGAATGCAGGAAATCTTGAAATTCCTGAGGGAACCATTATTACCTGGAAACTGAATACGTCTAATGCGCAAGGAGCTTCCATTATGTTCCTTTCGGATAGTGCAAAAATAAAATTACAATCAGTTGATAATCAATCATTTATATACAAAAAAATCGTTAGAGAACCCGATCAGTATGAAGTGTTTTTACACAATGAAAACAGTAATAACAAAGAGCGCATCGCCTACGGCATCGATGTGGTGAAGGACCAGTTTCCTCAGCTTACGGTTACAAATTTTAAAGACTCCGTTTTATACAGCCGAATTATACTCGGTGGGTTTACTGCCGATGACTACGGAATCACTCAGCTCAATCTCGAGTTCCACGTGAAAGATGATCAGCAAAAAATACTGACAAAAAAATCGGTCAATATACCCGTTGCATACAACCAGGCACAACAAAGCTTTTTTTTCAACTGGAATCTTGACACGCTTAGTTTAAAACCCGTACAACAACTTGAATATTTCTTGCAGGTATGGGATAATGACGGAGTGAACGGAAGGAAATCCACCCGGTCCGCTAACTACACGTTTTTCATTCCTGATAAAGATCAGCTTGTCACTGATATCTCCCGGTCACAATCTCAAACAGAAAATAAAATTGAGCAAAGTGTTACCAAGGCTCAGAAACTGAAAGACCAGATTGAAGATGCGTATCAAAAGCTCAAAGGAAAACAAACACTCGACTGGCAGGACAAAAAGAAACTGGAGGATATCATTGATCAGAAAAAAAATCTTGATCAGCTCATCAATCAATTAAAAGAGCAGAACAAATTACTCGAACAAAAGAAAGATGCTTTTACCGAACAAGACGAACGCATCCGCGAAAAGGCCAAACAGATTAAAAAGCTCATGGATGAGCTGCTTGATGAGGAAACAAAAAAATTATTGGAGGAGTTGGAGAGGCTTTTAAAAGAAAACTCAAACACACAGGAACTTCAAAAACTTCTCGATAAGCTCAATCAAAATTCGCAGAACCTTGAAAAAGAACTGGAACGTACGCTTGAGCTATTCAAACAACTTCAGTTTGATTACAAGTTAGACCAGGCCATCCATGACATTAAGGAACAGACAGAAGAACAGAAATCGTTACTGGAGAAAACCAAGGAATTAGAAAAGTCGTCCGATTCGAAAAGTAAAAACGAAAAGAATAAGGAAAACGTCTCAGATAAAAGGCAGGGGGAAAAAAGCCGGGAATTGGCCGAGGAGCAGCAAAAATTAAATGAAGACTTTATCAATTTTGAGGAAAAGGCTGAAGAGCTCCTAAAATTGGGGGAGGAACTTAATCAGGAAGAGGGGCTGCCTGAAAAAGAGCAGACTGATGAAATAGAAAACTCTCAGCAGGAAAGCCAGGAAAACCTGAATCAAAATAACCCATCGAAAGCAAAAGGTGCTCAACAAAAAGCTGTTCAGCAAATGCAAAAAATGCAGGAACAGATGGAAGGTATGCAGAGTTCTATGTCAATGGAAGCTGATATGCAGAATATTGAATCGTTAAGGCAGATTATTCATGGGCTTATTAAAATATCTTTTGATCAGGAAAATCTCATCAAAAATTTCCGTGAATTAGAACAAAACGATCCGCGCTTTAATGGCTTGGCACAGCAGCAATTAAAACTCAAAGACGATGTTAAAGTGCTGGAAGACAGTTTGTTAGAACTAAGTAAACGCGACCCTATGATGAGTTCTTTTGTTACCCGGGAGATAACGGAGCTCAATAGCAGAATTGATAATGTAGTGGAGGCTAATCGCGATCGCAGGAAACAACAGGCCGCCACGGAGATGCAATTCAGCATGACTTCCATCAATAATCTGGCGCTAATGCTCGACAGTCATTTTGATATGATGATGCAAATGATGGCCAATGCAAGACCATCGATGAAAAAGGGCAAGCAAAAAGGAAAAGCAAAAAGCCTTAGTCAAATGCAGCAACAACTCAATGAGCGGATCGAACAATTAAAAGGGAACAATAAAAGTGGAAGGCAATTGTCGGAAGAGTTAGCTGAAATGGCTGCCGAGCAGGAGCGTATACGCAGGGCGTTGCAAGAGATGGAAGAAAAGATGAAGCAAAACGGTGGTCATCTGCCAGGTGATATTCCGGGAAAAATGGAACAAACTGAAACAGAATTGGTGAATAAGCAGTTAACCGAACAACTGATACAACGACAGCGGGAAATTTTAACCCGTTTGCTTGAATCAGAGAAATCCATGAGAGAGCAAGACCTGGATGAGGAAAGAAAAGGAGAAACGGCTAAAGATTATGAGAAAGAAATTCCGGCTGCGGTTGAAGAATATTTACGGTTAAAAGAAAAAGAAGTAGAATTGTTAAAAACCGTTCCGCCTAAACTGTATCCCTACTATAAAAAAGAAGTGGGTGAATATTTTAAGCGAATTCGAAATAATTAAAGGGAAAGGAAGTGTTTAAGTGCGTGAGTGTTTAAGGGTTAAGGATAATAAAACACTCTAACTACACACTTTAACAACTCTAATACTTTAACACTCTAATACTTTACACTTTAACACTTTTAACACTTTACACTTTACAACTTTTACTCATTAAAAAGATCATGAATACAATCAGCATCCAAATTCCTTCAATAGCTGAAAATATAAGGATGATTGAAAGTTTCATTGACAATGCAAAAGAGCGTTTTAAGCTTGATGAGGACCTTTATGGCAATATTATGATTGCCGTTACGGAGGCAGTAAACAATGCTATAAAGCATGGAAACGCTAATAATTCATCGAAAAATGTGTTTTTGAGCCTTACTCTCGATGAAAATCTTCTGAAATTTGTTGTAAAGGATGAGGGTTCAGGATTTGATCATGATAACCTGCCTGATCCCACAGCTTCTGAAAACCTTGAAAAACCCGGTGGAAGAGGTATTTTTCTTATGAAACATTTGTCGGACGAGGTGGAATTCATTGAAAAAGGGAAAATTGTGGAGCTAAGCTTCTACATGAATTCTTAATGGGTTCGATTTACTTCTTCTCTGAGAAAACACGTTTCAAGTTAGCCAATTCCAAAAAGACAACTTCCTGGATAAAATCTGCTATCAGGAAGGAGGGGGCAATCTTAAACTCTATTAATTATATTTTTTGTTCAGATGAGTCCCTTAAGGAAATCAACACCCAATATCTAAGACATAAAACTTATACCGATATAATAACTTTCAACTATAGCCCTTCTGAGGGTGAGTTAGAAGGGGAGATTTATATTAGCGTTGACCGTGTGCGGGAAAATGCCAAAACATATAAAACAGACTTTCAAACCGAGCTACACAGGGTCATTATTCATGGAGTGCTTCATTTGATGGGTTTTAGCGACAAAACCAAAACAGAAAGATTCGTAATGCATGAAAAAGAAGACTGTTACCTATCTTTGTTAGACAATTCGAAATAGCTTGTTCCACGTGAAACCTTGTGGATAAGATTTGTGGAAATGTGAATAAACTAAAAGTTAAAATTTTAATAGTTCCACGTGGAACTAAAATATGCTGCCAGAATACGATGTAATTGTTGTTGGTGCCGGCCATGCTGGCAGTGAAGCTGCTGCTGCTGCTGCAAATATGGGCTCTAAGGTGCTTTTGGTGACCATGAACATGGGCACTATTGGCCAAATGTCGTGTAACCCTGCAATGGGGGGCGTGGCAAAAGGTCAAATAGTTAGAGAAATAGATGCCTTAGGGGGTCAATCTGGAATAGTCTCTGATAAATCCATGATTCAGTTCAGGATGCTCAATATGTCTAAAGGCCCGGCAATGTGGAGCCCCAGAACCCAAAACGACAGGATGCGTTTTGCGGAAGAATGGAGATTAGCCCTTGAGGCCATTCCTAATGTTGACTTTTGGCAGGAGATGGTAGGCGAGTTAATTGTTGAAAATGGACGGGTTACAGGCATAAAAACAGCACTTGGTATTGAAATAAAAGGCAAAGCCGTTGTTTTAACTAATGGAACATTCCTTAATGGCAAAATCCATATTGGAGAAAAAAACTTTGGCGGTGGAAGAACCGGGGAGAAGGCAGCTACCGGGCTTACAGAACAATTAGTTTCATTGGGCTTTGAGTCGGGAAGAATGAAGACTGGTACCCCGCCAAGAGTTGACGGACGTTCTCTGGACTATTCCAAAATGGAAGAACAGCCTGGTGATGAAAACCCAGGCAAATTCTCATACAGTGATACAAAAAACCTTCAAAAACAAATGAGTTGTTGGATCACACACACTAATGAGGATGTACATCAGCAATTGAGGGAAGGGTTCGAAAAATCTCCCATGTTTAGCGGGCGCATTAAAGGAATAGGTCCACGTTATTGCCCCTCCATTGAAGACAAAATAAATAGGTTTGCAGAACGCGATCGTCATCAAATATTTGTGGAGCCTGAAGGGTGGAATACTATTGAGATTTATGTCAACGGCTTTTCAACTTCTTTGCCTGAAAATATTCAACATCAAGCACTTACAAGAATACCGGGCTTTGAAAAGGCAAAAATGTTTCGCCCTGGTTATGCTATAGAATATGATTTCTTCCCGCCTACTCAATTAATACTTACGCTTGAAACACAACTAATTGATAATCTGTACTTTGCGGGGCAAATCAATGGAACGACCGGCTACGAAGAGGCGGCATGCCAGGGGTTGATGGCAGGAATTAACGCCCACAACAAAGTACACGAAAAAGATCCCTTTATTCTTAAGAGATCGGAAGCATACATTGGTGTTTTAATTGATGACCTCGTAAATAAAGGCACCCTTGAACCGTACCGAATGTTTACTTCACGTGCCGAATACAGAATTCTGCTTCGTCAGGATAATGCTGATTTGCGCCTGACAGAAATGGGACACAAACTTGGCTTGGCAAGCGATGATCGGATGGAAAAAGTCATCGATAAAAGGAATGATATAAAAAGTCTTACGGAGGAGTTGGCTAAAATAAAAGTGGAACCAGCTGTTGTCAATGATCAATTAATCAACTTAAGCGCTGCTACCATTCACGAAAAAATACTTGCCGTCAATCTTATCCGCAGACCTGAAATTGGAATGGAGGCATTGAAAACTCTAAACTCAGAAATAAACACACTTCTGAACAAGTACCCGAAAGAAGTACTCGAACAGGTTGAAATAGAAGTAAAGTATGAGAGCTACATTGATCGCGAAAAAAAACTTGCAGAAAAAATAGGCAGCCTTGATAACTACAAGATCAAATCTGATTTTGAATACGACAGGGTAAAAGCGTTATCGGCCGAGGGCCGCGAAAAACTCAAAAAAATAAAGCCGGAAACAATTGGCCAGGCTTCCAGAATAAGCGGTGTTTCACCTGCCGATATTTCCATTCTCACTGTCTATCTTGGCAAATAGGGGTATGCTGAAAAAGTTAAAAATCAGAAAAATCCCAGGAACGGCATCTATGTTAATTCATGACTTAGCCCAACTTGCAGTCAATGCACACTACCCGTTCCGAAAATAGCTCAAAACCATACTTAAAGTTGAGTTTTTATTTTAGTGGCACCCTTAACTATGGAAGTCGGATAGTTGGGATTGGCAGGATTTACTGAAACTTTTAACTGAGTAGGCAGAACAACCAAATCCATATCTTCCATGGGTATTGCACC
>Ga0114940_10000656_pt1 | contig 14825 bp, 16 predicted proteins | sample ColdCreekSource_FD_87195 | JGI IMG/M metagenome (GOLD analysis project Ga0114940, IMG submission 87195) | Groundwater microbial communities from Cold Creek, Nevada to study Microbial Dark Matter (Phase II) - Cold Creek Source | ecosystem: Environmental > Aquatic > Deep subsurface > Groundwater ... | reverse complement strand
TTGTAATGGTAGGGGTGTTCATTGCCGTGATGATTGAATTGTGCGGCATCAAAGCATTGGCTTTTGCGATTGGCCTTTATTTACCGCTCTCCACCACACTCCCGATTTTTATTGGTGGCGCTATAAAAGGCATTGTTGACTGGAGAGCGGCAAAGAAAAACGAACTCGCAGTTGAAGACGATTTAGGAAGAGGAAGTTTGTTTGCCACTGGTTTGATTGCCGGTGGAGCGTTAGCTGGGGTAATTGTGGCGCTTCTTTCTGTAGATGATAATGTATTCAACACCCTTCAAGCCATCAGTGCAGAGCACGGCCTCACGAATATGCTTGGAGCTGGAGGTTATCAAATTTTGGCAGTCCTGTTCTTTGCCGCAATGGCGATGATGCTGTATCGTTTGGCGAGTAAGAAGTCAGAGATTTAAAATATGTAGGGGCGCATAATTATGTGTCTCTAAACAAGTGTCCTACACCTTGAAGGTGTAGGACACTTAGGGATAAAAAAACTGCCTCGATATTTCAAGGCAGCTTTGTCTCAGGTAGTCGTGCCACCACTACGACTTAAATGTTATTTTTGATGACTCACCTCAGCGCTGATATCAATAATCTCTTTTAGTTCATTTAATGCCTTCGTTTCTGACTCATCAATTTTTCCATCGGCATTAATAATATCGTACATGTCGATATAGACCTTGTACTTCTGTGCGAACTTAACATTGATGAAGTGGTCGAATGTATCCCGGAACAATATTCTTAATTGGTTCTTATCAAAGGTATTATATTGTTTGATTGCCTCACCTAGTTTTACGTCAAGATCCACTTCTTCGGGGTGGAAAAGCTTCACCATCTTATCACGAACAAGACTTATTTCCAATTCGTGAAACACCCCATCGGCATGAGCCACGTGTACGTACAGAAAAAGTACAAAGTCTGCGAAGGTGTTGTGGATTACCATGTGGGGTAAAAATATATTGAGTGCTAAATTATTAAAAAAGCAGATATAAAACTTGGATGACTTCCGGAAATTCTTGTAGACCCTAAAGGTTTTTAAAACCTTTAGGGTCTAGGGTCTACTATAAAAAAGCCCCACCCTTTGCGAGGTGAGGCTTTTATATTGAATATAAATCGAATTACATCATTCCGCCCATTCCGCCACCGTGTGGCATGGCAGAGGCTTCTTTTTCTTCCGGTAGGTCTGAAACCACCGCTTCGGTGGTTAAGAGCAAGCCCGCAATGGAAGCTGCGTTTTCAAGAGCAAGACGGGCTACTTTCGTTGGGTCGATAATACCTGCCGCAAAAAAGTCTTCAAACCTGTTTTCACTGGCGTTATATCCGAAATCCTTCTTGCCATCGCGTACTTTGTTCACGATTACAGAACCTTCCTGACCTGCATTTTCAGCAATCACACGGAGAGGAGACTCTAATGCAAGGCGAACAATGTTAACACCAGTCGCCTGGTCTTCATTGTCTGTTTCAACAGACTTAAGGGCATCAACGGCACGGAGGTATGCCACACCACCACCAGGGATAATACCTTCCTGAACAGCAGCGCGCGTTGCGTGCAATGCATCGTTCACGCGGTCTTTCTTTTCTTTCATTTCAACTTCAGTAGCAGCACCGATGTAGAGGATTGCTACACCACCGGAAAGCTTAGCAAGCCGCTCCTGTAATTTTTCTTTGTCGTAATCTGAAGTGGTTGTTTCAATTTGTTCTTGGATCTGCTTAATTCTTCCTGTAATCTCGGACTTTTTACCGGCTCCACTTATGATAGTAGTATTGTCTTTATCAATGTTGATTTTCTCAGCACGGCCAAGGTATTCCAACTTAGCGTCTTCCAGCTTCATACCGGTTTCTTCAGAAATCACTTTACCTCCGGTGAGGATAGCGATATCTTCCAACATAGCCTTTCTGCGGTCGCCAAAACCAGGAGCTTTAACAGCAGCTACTTTCAGCGCACCACGGATTTTGTTCACGACAATAGTAGCCAAGGCCTCCCCTTCAACTTCTTCTGCAATGATCAACAATGGTTTTCCGGTTTGTGCAGTCGCCTCCAGAATAGGAAGTAACTCCTTCATAGAAGAAACTTTTTTGTCGTAGATCAAAATGTAGGGACTCTCTAAGTCTACCTCCATTTTCTCGGTATTGGTTACGAAGTAAGGGGAGAGATAGCCGCGATCGAACTGCATGCCTTCTACTGTCTTCACTTCCGTTTCAGTGCCTTTGGCTTCTTCTACGGTGATCACACCATCTTTACCAACTTTTTCCATGGCAGTGGCAATCATTTTGCCAATCTCTGCATCATTGTTAGAAGAGATCGTAGCGATTTGGGTAATTTCCTGTGAACCTTTGATGTTTTTAGATTGCTTCTTGAGGTTTTCAACAACAGCGAATACTGCTTTGTCTATACCACGCTTCAAATCCATCGGGTTTGCACCTGCGGCTACGTTTTTAATGCCGTGAGCGAAAATAGATTGGGTCAGAACAGTGGCGGTTGTTGTTCCATCACCGGCTGCATCGGCAGTTTTGGAGGCAACTTCCTTTACCAATTGTGCGCCCATGTTTTCAATAGGGTCTTTCAATTCAATTTCCTTCGCCACAGTAACACCGTCTTTCGTAATCGAAGGGGCACCGAATTTTTTATCGAGGATAACGTTGCGACCTTTAGGGCCGAGGGTAACTTTTACTGCATCAGCCAGTTTATCAACACCTTTTTTCAGTCTGTCGCGGGCGGATGTATCGAATGTAATTTCTTTAGCCATAATTCTTTAAGAGTTTATTTTAATATTTTAATTAGATAGTTCCGAAGATGTCGGAGTTGCGCATGATAAGATAGTCTTTGCCATCAATAGTGATTTCTGTACCGGAGTATTTTCCGTATAGAATGTTATCGCCTACTTTAACCGTTACAGGCTTGTCTTCAAGACCATCGCCAATAGCGATTACTTTGCCTTTTTGGGGCTTTTCCTTAGCAGTGTCAGGAATATAGATTCCACCAGCAGTTTTGGTTTCCGCAGGAGCAGGCTCCACTAATACTCTGTCTTCGTTTGGTTTAAAATTGATTTTTGCCATGTGCAATTAGTAATTTAAGGTTAAACAATTTGACATTCCACCCATGACAGTTATTGTGCCATTGCGAAAAGAGATGCGAATAACGGACAAATTTTCAACAAATGGCAGTTTTTGTTCGTTTTTGCCTTAGAATGTGACATGTTTTTGGACCTAAAATGGCAGGATGGCAGGACGTTACCGGTTACCGGTTACTGGTGACCGGTAACCGGTAACCGGTAACATGAATTTAGTATTAAGGTGAAGTTACTTTCATTATATTTTCACTTAAGAACGAATATATGGATCAATTATCGAAGGACTGGCTCACACAAGACCTCATTGACTTTGAGTACAAGAAGTATGTGTTGCTGGCGTATTTAAAGACGGTGAAGGGTTCTTTCAGCCGGGTAGAGTTGTACCCGTTTATGGGCGACCTTGTGTTTCACTACCGTAATCTGCTGGCCGTAAAAGAAAACAAGACATTGATCCGGGAATCTTTCCCAAAAGAAATTTCAGTTGAGGAATTCAAAAAACTGGAATTATCCTATCGTCAAATGGTGGAAGACGATGCGGTGATGAATGAACTGGAATCCATTATCGATTTTGCTATTCCAAAGATTAAAGATTCATTGCAGGAAGGGTCGGTAATTTATGAATATGTGGAATCGCAATGTGAGATTTCACCTGTTGGAGTAACTCCATTATATGCTAAGGAAGGTTATTTATTTGTGACCCAACCTCCCGAGAAGGAAACTAACGTGTATCGCTACCAGGTAAGCATTTTTGAGCAAAGTCATGAACAGTTGAGAAGCTTGAACACAGAATTTATTGAAAGTATGCCAAGAAATACCGCCAACACGTATGAACGCATAAAACTTGAGCTGGTAAAAAAGTTCAGAGACCTGCCAAACCCGGCTACCTATCTCATTCTTTCCCGGATGAAATTTCCGTTTACTGAGACGTTAATGCCAGTGGCGAAGCGGTTGTTTGTGAAGCATATTTCAAAAGCAGCATAGTTATAAAAAATAGGCTGTATCAAAAGTCGTTCTGCTTTCGTCTCGACTTGTCGGATGCCGCGATCCCATTTTTAGCACGCAATAAGGGGATGCCCTGACGGTACCGTCAGGGCAAGGATCTCTTAATTTTTTTTGACTGATACGACCTCTTAAAGTAGTAATCTAATTCTTTTTCATTTTATCTAAAGCGCTTTTTATTTTCTTTTGAAGCGCTTCAGAAGCTGGAACAAGCGGCAATCGAACCATATTCGAACAGATTCCCATTTCCTGCAACACTTGCTTTACACCAACAGGATTTCCTTCCTCATACATAGGGCCATTTATTTCCAGAAGCTTCAATAGTTCTTGACGAGCTTTATCATAGTTTCCGGTAAAAGCATGCTCTTTCATTTTTTTGAAGATCACCGGAAATGCATTGGCTAACACAGAAATCACACCCTTCGCTCCAATACTGTAGAGTGGGACAGTCAGCAGGTCATCGCCCGAGATCAATAAAAAGTCTTTCGGCATATACTTCGAAATTTTCATACACTGCTCCAGATTGCCTGAGGCTTCTTTAACACCAATGATATTGCGATGAGTCGCCAATCGAAGTGTGGTTTCAGCGGTTAGATTAGAAGCTGTTCGGCCCGGTACGTTATACAATATCACAGGCACGGGTGACGCATTCGCTACAGCTTTAAAGTGCTGGAAAATTCCTTCCTGAGATGGCTTATTGTAATACGGGCTAACCGAGAGTATAGCATCAACTTCATTAAAATTGGTAGCCTTTATCGTGTCCAACACACTTTGGGTATTATTGCCGCCAATGCCAAATACAATGAGGAGATTTTTAGAGTTGTTTTCCTTAACAAACTCAAGAACCTTCTTTTTTTCTTCGCTGGTCACCGTAACCGATTCTCCTGTAGTACCCATAACTACATAATAGTCCACTCCTTTAGCGGTGTGTTGCAAAAGTTTTTTGAGGGCTTTATAATTGATATTGCCCTTCGCATCAAAAGGTGTAACCAGGGCTACACCTGTTCCGTGAAATTTTTTCATGCTACTTTAATTGGGTGGTGTATTTGTATATGCCATCTATGAGGTTCTTTGTATTTCCCTCGCTATCAATCATAAATTCAAAAAAAGTTTTTTCATTATCATTAAATCTGCCTACCCGGCACTTGGATTTGCTTCGGGCCAGTAAATATAAAACCATAGGGTTCCGTTCCGTATCCAGGCAAAACAGGTAATCAAAAGGTGTATCTGAAAAGTTTAACGTTTTTTCCGATTCAATCTTTCCCCAGAGGGAAATGTCTTTTAACGTAAAGAAATCGAACATGAATTCATAGTTTTCTTTTTTGTTGGGAAGGTATTCCAGCACTTGTACTTTTTTTCCGTCATGTTCCAGTTTGTGAATAAACTCCTTAATATGGTCATGCTTCTGCTTATCCTCTACGCTGAATAAAATCCCGATGGAAAGTGCCCGCTTATAGGGAGTGCTCGATCGTGGCGTCTTATTCTTTTTAAGCTGTGAGTTGGTTCTTATTTTTAAAAAATTGATTTTCATGAGCACAATCTATAGAGCCTGACCTTTTAAAAGTTTTTCAAATTCCTGTTCGGAGATGATCCTGACACCAAGTTTTTCTGCTTTCTCCCGTTTTGCAGGCCCCATATTATCACCTGCCAGCAAATAATCCAACTTTCCGGATATCGATGACAACACACGGCCACCATTTTTGATAATAACGTCCTTTAACGTATCTCGCTCATAGTGTTGAAATACACCGGAAATCACAAAAGATTTATCATTCAAGGTATCACTTTCTTTTATCACTTCATGTTCTACTACGTGGAATTGAAGGCCTGCCAGTTTTAGCCTCCCGATTTCTTTTCTGTTCGAAGAATTCTTAAAGAACTCAACAACACTTTGCGCTATTTTTTCCCCCACTTCAGGGGTTTCCAGTAATTGCCCGTAAGATGCGTTCATGGTGGCATCGATATTTTTAAAATGCCGGACAAGTTTTTCGGCCACTGTTTTTCCAACATACCGAATACCAATCCCGAAAAGAACACTCTCGAACAGTGCGGCTTTTGACTGCTGGATACCGTCCAGTATATTTTGAGCGGATCTATCTTTCACTTTGTCCAGATGCAGTAAGTCATCCTTTTTTAAATCGTATAGATCAGCCGGACTCTTAACAAGACCTAAATCAAAAAGCTGTTTGATGGTCTGCTCACCCAGCGAGTCAATATCCATTGCTTTGCGCTGAATGAAGTGTTCAATCCTTCCCCGTATTTGCGTTGAGCATCCATTAATGTTTGGGCAATAATGTGCGGCTTCTCCTTCATAGCGAATGAGCTTGGTGCTACACTCAGGGCACTTATCGATGTAAACAACTGATTTGGTTTTAGATGTTCTTTTTGTAACATCTACTCCTGTAACCTTGGGAATAATTTCGCCTCCTTTTTCAACAAACACATAATCTCCAATTCGTAAATCGAGACGCTCAATTTCATTGGCGTTGTGAAGAGAGGCACGCTTCACCGTTGTACCTGCAAGAAATACAGGCTCTAATTCTGCTACCGGTGTAATGGCACCTGTTCGCCCAACCTGATAGGTAATGCCGTTGAGTTTTGTGCTGATGCTTTGCGCTTTGTACTTGTAAGCGATGGCCCACCGCGGACTTTTTGCTGTAAAGCCGAGTTGCTCTTGTTGCTCAATGATATTGACTTTAATAACGACACCATCGGTTTCAAGCGGAAGTTCGTTTCTCTTATTCTCCCATTTTTGAATGTACTTCAGGACATCTTTAATGCTTTTACATTTTTCATAAGTATCCGAAACATTGAACTTCCATTTTTCCAACTTCTTAACCGCCTGTTCATGTGTTTCAATACCAGTATCTTCTCCTAGTAAATAATAAACAAAACAATCCAGTTTGCGTTTGGCCACTCCCGATGAATCCTGCATTTTAAGTGTTCCGGAGGTTGTATTTCTTGCATTAGCATATTTTTCTTCACCGATGTCTTCCCGCTCTTGATTCAATTGTTCGAACACCTGTTTGGGCATGAACACTTCTCCGCGGACTTCGAAATAATCGGGTAGATCGGGTTGATTTATTTTTAAGGGGATGGAACGTATGGTTTTTACGTTAGCGGTTACGTCATCGCCACGAACGCCATCACCGCGCGTTACACCTTTTGACAGGGCTCCTTTTTCATAGAGCAGGCTAATAGAAACGCCATCAAACTTTAGTTCACAGAAATATTCATAGGGTTCGCCATCCAATCCTTTAGCCACCCGTGCATCAAAATCTTCAAGCTCTTCCTGTGAGTAGGTGTTGCCCAGCGAAAGCATCGGGTATTTATGATACACTGTTGGAAAGTTTTTTGTAATGGTGCCGCCAACACGCTGGGTAGGGGAGTCGGAAAGCTTACATTGCGGGAATTGTTCCTCAAGTTTAATGAGGGTCTCTAACAACTGATCAAATTCCTGATCACTTATTTCAGTTCGGCTTTGCTGATAATAATGCTCATTATATTGGTTGATCTTTTTGGTTAACTCTGCAATTTCCTTTTTAGCCTGTTCTGCAGTCATTCTACTCTACTGGTTTTAGGCATTAAAGGTAATGCACGGCATTTGATAAACCAGCGGATGATTTTACAAAGAGAATTTATTTCGCTTCAGGTCAATGTAATAGGTGATGCCTGCGGCAAGAAATCCGCTCTCGGGAAGCAACAGGGTTTCGCTGGGCAGGGCTTTAGGAATACTGTACACATAACTAACCGAGAAATTAAAACTTTTATACTGAATGTTTAATGGGATTGAAAAGGAGTAGTTCAGTACTCCAAATTCCGTATAACTTTCAATTTTATAAAAGGGAAGCCCTTGCAGTATTCGATTACGCGCCTCAATCCATTCTGCTCCTGTAGATGGAATAATGATACTGGTAAAAGTTTCATCTCCAAACAAAAGATAAAAGGCTGGGGTAAGAGAAATTTTATCCATACCAAGAAATTTCTTCTTCGTAAGGTGTATACTCAATGAGGGCATCAGGCGATTGGCATGGCTTTCGCCAAAATAATACGAGTAATCACATTGTATCGAAAACGGCTTTAGATCAAGAACAGGGGAAACAGTTAATCCATTTGAATAGGCAATGAAATCATCTTTTAGATTGTAGAAGTACCTGTCATAGCTTGCCATAATGGAAAACTTTGGAGAGAAAGCGTGTACATACCCTGCCGACAGAATGGTGAGGTAATATTTGGGATCAAAGTCATTGCTCCAGAATGTGGATAAATCGGCATAGAGGCCTGTCTTATGGTAAAACGAAACTCCGGGCGATAAACCAAACTGATCGATGCCCAAGGTGCGGCCCGCATAGAGCACGTTGCTGTTATACGCCAGGCGTACCGCTAACTGCGAACCCGGTGTATTCTCTTCCATGGTTAACAGGCTGTCAATGAGATAAAAAATGCTGAGAGAATCGCTGTAAGTGAGGATTGAGTCGTTCGGTAATGACAATAAAGAATCAGCGTCCTGTGCCTGAAGGTGACAACAGGACGCTGTCCATATGGTTAGACAAAGCCATCGTTTACCAATACCCATGCATTGCGCGATCAGTTATTGCGTTGCCGGAGCCGCTGATCATTTCTATCCAGCTGCCTTTGCCGTTGTTGTTGCATCACTTGCCTTTTCTGAATTTGATCGATGAGGATTTTACGAAAATCAGCTTCAGCTTTTCGTAACGCCATAACTTTTTGTGCCGGCACTACATTTAACAGCTTGCCTGAATACTCTTTTTCCAGATCGAGTTCCTGTTGCTTCAACTTAAACCCAAGTTCAATAGCATCTTTTTCATTTTGTTCTATTGTTTTGTTCGGGTCGAGGTTTTTGCGATTGTCCTTATACTGTTTTTTTAATTCCTGTCGTTTCAACGTGAACTCACGGTACACCGGCCAGAATTTTTCTGCTTCATCGGGGGTAAGCTCTAAGCGATCGGTAATAAAAGCTATTCTGGCAGCCTTAATTTTTTCCTCCACTTTTGTGTCTTGCCTGGCAAGTTCTTCTTCTTGCGCCAGGGCGGGCATCACCAGGAAAATGCCCATCAGTAAGATTACAATATTTTTCATAGCACCTAAAAATTAGTCAAGTCTAAATCAAGTTCATTTAAATTTTCAAGCTCATCAAAGTTGAAGTACACTTCCGATTCGATGGCCTCCGCATTTTCGTTGTTTAATTCCATACTTTCCAGTAACTCCTCTGTCGTAATTTCACTTTGCTCGAGGTAAGCCACAAGTTCTTCGGTGCTTACTGAAGCAAGGATGCTGTCAACATCTTGCAGAGTGTTGGGCACCAGGTAAATTACAGCTACAATTGCCAACACAATTACAGGTAGTGCATACTGTAATGCATACCGAAAATAGGGCCTAGCCTCCTTTACATTGGATTCATCTGAGACCCGCGCCTGGATTACCCCGGGGAGCCTGTCAAAATAGCCCTCAGGAACCTTAAAAGGATGGTTTTTCGGTATGTCTTCTAATTTTCTCATTTCAATAACTTTGACTTAACAAGTTCATAAAAGTTTAATCATGCGATAGGAATTCCTCAATTTTCTTTACAGCAAGGTGGTAACTGGCTTTCAGGGCGCCCATGCTAGTGGTTGTAATGTCCGACATTTCCTCATACGTAAGGTCTTCAAAGTACTTCATATTAAACACTACACGCTGCTTATTGGGTAACTTGAGCAATGCTTTTTGAAGTTTCAATTGAATTTCATCTCCGGTAATCGTAGAGGATGTATCTACTTTAGCAGTCAATTCACCCTCTACATCCCCAATCGGCAGAAAGAACCTTCGCTTCTTCTTCTTCAGGAAACTAAGGCATTCGTTTGTAGCAATTCTATAAATCCAGGTAAAGAGTTGTGAATCTTCACGGAAGGTATCGATATACCGGTGAATTTTAATGAAAACCTCTTGTGTTAGGTCATCGGCATCATCATGGTCGATTACCATTTTACGCACGTGCCAATATACACGTTGCTGATAGCCACGAACAAGCATATTAAAGCCGTAGTCTCGAGTTTCCGGGTTTCGGATTTTTGCTAAGAGCTCTTTGTCTTCCAATCAGGCATGATTCTAAGCTATAAAGTTAGACAGAAAAACTAGTTTAAAGTTTAAAATTCAAAGTTCAAGGTTCAAAATTCAAAGTTCGGTGCAGGCCAATTTTGAACTTTGAATTTTAAATTTTGAATTGATTAAGTGTATCCACCAACAATTCATACTGTTCTTTTGAATGTGCAGGGAAATTCGCAAACCGAAGGTATTGATCCTTGAATGAACCATACCCTTCACCCGGCTGCATTCCTTTTTCAAAAAGTTGCTTCGTGATCTTTTCTGTTTGATTTCCACACTCGGTTGCAATGACAGTTTTCGATCTCCATGATTCATCCTGAACAAAAGATTTCAGGCGAGGGTTGTTATTCAATGCCTGATACAAGATCGCTGATTTGTATTCTGTTTCCCTCCGGATTATCTGGATGCCTCTGCGCAACATATCCTGTTTACGTATTCTTCACGCATTCTCAGTTTAACGGATCGTTCTGATTTTAAGGTCTTTACTTCCCCGCTTTGCCTTGCTATCGCATTTTATTTCGCGGAGAAGAAAAGCGGAAGGAAAGAGGCCAAACGGAAAATCAACCTGCTTGGTTCTAAAATTATGATTGCAGACACCACTAAATTTGTGGTAAGTCAAACAATAGCTAACACCAAGATTAACGATTTTGAAGATGGCCTTGAATACTATTCTGCTTTAGGAGAGAAATGCAAGTGTATCATTACTGAAGATGTCAGTGATTTTTCTTTTTCTGATATCGAGGTACTACCCGTCAAAGGTTTTTTTTGAGAAGTACTTATAGAGATTTCTAATACAGCACCCTGAACTTAATGGTGTGCTCAATCGCACGAAGTTTCACAATCACATCCCTATCGTACTCTTTGTTGATGTCGGTAATCACGTATCCGATAAGCTCATTGGTTTTTAAGTATTGCCCAACGATGTTAATACCATGATCGGCCAGTACCTGGTTGATTCGCGCCAAAATCCCGGGCACATTTTTGTGAATATGAATGAGTCGATGGGCATTCTCTAAAGTAGGCAACGTGAGGTTCGGAAAATTCACACTGTTTGAAGTACTGCCTGTGTTGATATAGTCCATAACCTTACCCGGAACAAAATTTCCGATGTTCTCCTGGGCTTCTGACGTGCTGCCGCCAATGTGAGGTGTCAATATCGTGTTCGGTAATCCGCGAAGCTCAGAGGTAAACTCTTCATTATTGCTTACTGGTTCGTAAGGGAACACGTCCACAGCGCAACCGACAACTTTTCCGTTTTGAATATTTTCACGCAAGGCATGGATATCCACCACATGGCCGCGGCTTAGGTTAATAAAGATCACCCCGGGTTTCATCCAGCCAAATTCACGGTGGCTGATCAGGTTGGTATTGGATTCGCGCCCATCTACGTGAAGTGAAACTACGTCAGTTTTTTCAAGAAGTTCTTTTAGCGAGCGGCACTTTGTGGCATTGCCCAGCGCCAGTTTTTCTTCGGTATCATAATAGAGAACTTTCATTCCAAGTGATTCAGCAATTACGGAAAGTTGGGAGCCAATGTTTCCATAGCCTACAAGCCCCAGTTTTTTACCGCGGACTTCGTAACTACCGGTGGCCGATTTATCCCACTCGCCTTTATGCATCGTGGCCGACTTATCGACAATATTCCGCATGAGCATAATCATTTCAGCCACTGCGAGTTCAACAACCGAACGTGTGTTACTGAACGGGGCATTGAAAACCGCTACTCCTTTTTTTGTGGCTGCTTTCAGATCGATTTGATTGGTGCCAATGCAAAATGCCCCAATGGTCATTAGCCGGTTGGCATGCTCCAATACGTTGGTAGTTACATGAGTCTTTGACCGTATGCCCAGCACGTTGACGTTCCTGATTTTCTTGCACAGTTCATCTTCTGTTAAGGCTGCCGCGAAGACTTCAACATTAAACCCTTCAGCTTTCATGATTTCCAGTGCAACCGGATGGATATTTTCCAGCAATAAAACATTGATCCGGTTTTTCGGATAGGAGATAACTGTGTTGAGTTTGTTCAGGTATAAAAATTCATCGAGACTTGGTGTGATGTGATCAGCTTTGTCTACGATATTTTCCCTACCAACATTTTCTGTAAAGGCGTAGAACTTGTTTGCCAGACCGGAATGTTTGATTTCGTAATCGGTGTAACCGTCACCAATCACATACACATCGCCCGGAAGATTTAGTTTTTTCAGTTGTTCTACTTTTCCATTGTTGGCGGATAAAGGATTTTCGGTATCGAATCCGATCACATTTCCCTGATCGTCAAACTGAAAGCGATTGGCGAATATGTTTTCGGCCTTAATTCCAAAATCCGTTACGATGGGGTCGATGAAGGCATGAAATCCGTTCGAGATGATATAGATATGATCGGCATATTGCTGAAAGAACTCTTTATTGCGTTTAAAGGATTCTGAAACTTTGTCTTTCAATACTCCAACAAGTTGGGTAAGATGTTTCCGGTTAGGGGATAAGATGGCCAGGCGTTGCTCCAGTGATTCGCGAAAGGAAAGAGACCCGGCCATGCCCTGGTTGGTGATCTCTTTGATCTTATTCTTGAAATTTTCTTTATCCGGATGACCATCCAGTGAAATATCGGCCAGCACGTCAAAAGCCTCTACTTTGGTAAACGTGCTATCGAAATCGATTACGAAGTACTTATTTAGTTTCATCCGGATTCACTGAATCCCAAATGTAAATAATAGTCCATAGTCCATAGTCCATAGTTGATAGTTTTATTATCAGCTATGGCGTATGTTGACTAACGAATGTTAGACGCTACAAAGTTTTTAGTGTACTCCTTTATCATTCCCCTTGCACTTCGGAATTCATTCATAATCTGCTGCTCAGTTCCTTTGGCTTTGGCCGGATCGGAGAAATTGTGGTGGAACATTTTGATTTTAGCGGGGAAGTAGGGGCAGTTTTCTTTGGCATTGTCGCACACCGTAATCACGTAGTCGAACTCCATGCGGGAATATTCATTCACGTTATTGCATCCGCAACTTTATTGCCTGGCTTTTCTGCAAATACCGTTATGCTGAATATACCGGATTGTCCTGACTTATAAATTTCAAATTCTTCTTTAGAAAGATACTGCATCACAATTTCATTGGGAAGTGTAATTCTTCTGTCCTTCTGGACCTGTACGTTTACAAAACCATTGTCCTTAATGATTCCCAGATAAGTTTCTTTTTGAATGGCTCCGGAAACACAACCCGTATACATCTCGGCTGATTGACGTAAACTTTCCGGCAGGTTTCCCTGCAGCACAATATCTGATACACTAAAATGACCGCCCGGTTTCAACACTCTGAATGTTTCTGAAAAGGCTTTTTGTTTATCGGGCACAAGATTTAATACACAGTTGCTTACGACTACATCGGCAACATTCGCGCTCACGGGAAGTTTTTCAATATCGCCCTGGCGAAACTCTACATTATTAAAGCCTAACTTCTCAGCATTGTTCCGCGCCTTTTCAATCATTTTCTCGGTGAAGTCAATACCGATCACTCTTCCGGTTTCACCTATAATGGAACGTGCTACAAACGCATCATTGCCAGCACCGGATCCAAGATCAATTACTGTATTGCCTTCTTTGATAAGTGCAAACTCGGTTGGTAATCCGCAGCCAAGGCCAAGATCGGCATCGGCTACATAGCCTTGAAGTTTCGAATAGTCTTCTGACATCACAGTGGTATCGGCTACACCGCATCCACAGCCTGATCCGCAACAGCTCGCTTCGTTTAGTTCTTTACTCTGCTCGGCAATCTGACCGTATTTTTCTTTTATGATTTGCTTGAGTTGTTCTGACCTCACCCCCGGCCCCTCTCCCGTGGAGAGGGGAGTGTATAGATTTTTCATAATTCATTTGGTTAATTAATATCGTTATATTACGATTAATAAAGTCAAAAAATTTTAACAGCAATTCTGCCCCTGGTAGCTTTCAAATAAGTCACCAATAGTCGTCTTGGCCTTTTCCCAATTAGTTTCGTCAATACAGTAACAAACACTGGCTCCGCTAATATTTCCTTTGATCAATCCCGCTTCTTTTAGTTCTTTCAAATGCTGGGAAACAGTAGACTGCGAAAGGGGAAGTTCGTCAACGATGTCACCACAAACGCAATTTTTAGTTTTGATCAGGTGCTTGAGGATGGCAATGCGCGCGGGATGTGCCAATGCTTTAGCAAAAGCGGCCACATCATTTTGAGTTTTAGTGAATTCTTCGGTTTTCGAAAGCCCCATGCTGCTATAATCGTAATTTTACGATTAATGTTTCATAACCCCTGATAATTTTTCAATTATTTTATCCGGAAGGCAGCTAAAACAACGAAAATCAAGGCTAAAACAAAGCAGGTAGTGGGTATAAAGAAGAAGTAAACCACCGATATGCCGGTGCCCACACTTAATGCCAGGGTGTTTATAAAGAGTGTACGACAGTTTTGCAAAGGAACTTCAAAGATGAACTCGTCAATAAAGTACGATTTTAGCCCGCTTAGACCTCACCCCCGCCCCCTCTCCACAGGAGAGGGGTGAAGCTCTACTACTGGTAGATAATTTTCAGATGGCGAAAATGGTATTGGATTTTTGTTCGCGGGAGGTTATTTCCGCTTCAGCACCTTTTCAACGGCTGTAACAATA
>Ga0114940_10000655_pt1 | contig 14837 bp, 16 predicted proteins | sample ColdCreekSource_FD_87195 | JGI IMG/M metagenome (GOLD analysis project Ga0114940, IMG submission 87195) | Groundwater microbial communities from Cold Creek, Nevada to study Microbial Dark Matter (Phase II) - Cold Creek Source | ecosystem: Environmental > Aquatic > Deep subsurface > Groundwater ... | reverse complement strand
TCCCGGTAAATTAGACTATGGATTCACCCATGCTTCATCAGGACATATGGCGATGGAGTTGTTTAAGCAAACTGCTGGGGTATTTTTGACTGGCATTCCCTATCGCGGAGGCGGCCCAATGATGACTGATATGTTGGGCGGCACAATCAAAATCATGTTCATCAACCAAGACGTTGCATTGCAGCACGTTAAAGCGGGCAAACTTCGTCCACTGGCAGTAACTACGGTTAAGCGCAATCCTTTGTATCCAGATGTGCCGTCTATTGCTGAGTCAGGCTATCCAGGCTTTGAATCTCTGTCTTGGTCGGGCTTGTCAATTCAAAAGGGCACACCGCCCGCTGTGGTTGAAAAATTAGAAGCAGCCATGGTTCAAGTGATGAATTCTCCAGCGATCAGACAGCGCTTGGAATCCCAAGGTTTTGTGGTTCCAGCTCAGGGCTCAAAAGCCTACACAGCGTTTGTAGCAAATGAAATTCCCCGCTGGACCAAAGTGATTAAAACGGCGGGTATAACAGCGCAGTAAAAGCGGCGCAGTAATAATTTTGCTAAGTTAGCAAAACAGAAATCGGGTAGCTTGTATAAAGCACCCGATTTTTTTATGCATTTTATGGCTCTAGCCGGCGTATTTATTGCCTGAACAGCTATTAAAATAATAGTAAATTGATATTTTCAACCAACACGTTGAAGTTGTATTGTCAATTTTGTGTAAGTAAATTCACATCAGTTCTAGGGTTTTTACGTACAAAATGCACTCGTACTAAACTGATCTATAAGATATAGTTATATTCGTTTTGATGAATAACTATATATTTTAAATTACATATAAACATTATTGGAGGCACAGCATGTTGAATAAACGAATAAAAATTCAGTTAGCTACGATTTTGGTAGCTGGCTTGGCCGCATTTGCAGGGGTTACAGCCTCAGCGCAAAGCAAAGATGAATTGTATGTAGCGGGTGTTTCAGCTACTTGCGCGACTTGTCATGGTACGCAGGGCAGAGCGACGAATGGATCTGCAGTAGTTACTTTAGCCGGTATGCCCGCTGCCAATATTATTTTGCAAATGAAAGCCTTCAAAGACGGTACACGCCCTGCCACAGTGATGCACCAGCTCAGCAAGGGCTACAGCGATGCGCAAGTCGCCATGATTGCCAACTATTTTGCGGCTCAAAAGAAATAAGGACGGATTTGACATGACAACTACAAATAATCTTCAACGTCGTCAAATCCTGCAATCAGCAGCAGCACTTAGTTTGCTCGGCTTGGCAGGTTGCGCCACAACTTCTATGCCATCCAAGGCGAAAGTCGTCATCGTGGGCGGTGGCTTCGGTGGCGCTACGGCGGCCAAATACATTCGCTTGCTGTCGCAGTACAAAATTGACGTGGTGTTGATCGAGCCGAATGCTTCGTTCATCTCATGCCCTGTGTCTAACATGGTGTTGGGCGGTCATAAGTCTATGGCTGATATCACCAGCTCTTACGAGCATTTGTCTAAAAAGCACGGTGTGACCATGGTTAAAGACATGGTCAGCAAGATTGACGCGGCTAAGAAAACTGTCACCTTGGCAAGCGGTGGCAGCATCGCGTATGACAAACTGGTCGTCTCCCCTGGTATCGACTTGATGATGGGTAGTATTGAAGGCTTGGCTGCAGCCAATGCCAGTGGTCAAATCGTGCAAGCTTGGAAAGCGGGCGCAGAAACGGCCACTTTGCGTAAGCAGCTCGAAGCCATGCCTGACGGTGGCACTTACGCTATTACCATCCCAGTTGCGCCATACCGCTGCCCACCCGGCCCGTATGAGCGTGCCAGCCAGATCGCGTCTTACTTCAAAGTGGCTAAGCCAAAGAGCAAAATTTTGATTTTGGATGGCAACCCAGATGTGACATCCAAAGGTCCCCTGTTCAAAAAAGTGTGGGCAAATCAGTACAAAGGCATGATCGAGTATCGTGGCGACCATAAAGTTACTGCAGTTGATGCAAAGACGGGCACGATCAAGTTTGAAATCCAAGAGGATGCGAAAGCAACCGTGATCAACGCCTTGCCTAACATGCGTGCTGGCTTGATTGCTGTTAACTCTGGCTTGAACAACATGGCCAATGGTCGCTGGTGTGGTGTGAATTACCTCACATTCGAGTCAACAGCTGCCAAAGACGTGCATGTTTTGGGTGACTCCATCCAAATTGCGCCAGGCATGCCTAAGAGCGGACACATGGCAAATGCGCAAGCCAAAGTGGCTGCGGCGGCCATCGTGGCGCAGCTCAATGGTTGGGAAGTGAACCCTAACCCGATGTTGACCAACACCTGCTACAGCATGGTCGATGCGAAAAACTGCATCCACGTCGCCAGCGTGCACGAGTATGTAGCGGCTGAGAAGACGTTTAAGACAGTTGCCGGCTCTGGCGGCGTGTCTTCAATAGATTTGAAGCCAGAAGTGACTATGTTGGAAGGTGCTTACGCCGAGAGCTGGGCGCAAAACATTTGGGCTGATACTTTGGCCTAAATCGTCATTCGGTTTTCGATATCAAAAGAGGCGCTAGCATTTTGCTGCGCCTCTTTTTTTGTTGCAAGCCTGCAAGACTAGGGTAAATACTGATTGCTAGTATGCAAATACGCGATTTAATATATCCATATTCTATATATCAATTAGAATATATTAATATATAAACTTAAGTATATAAATTTATCATGCAATACAAATCAGTCATTTTGAAATTAGTAGTCAGTTCAATCGCGGTTTTCGCTTCTACGATGCCAGCACATGCTGATTTAGCATTGGCACAAAAGAATGCTTGTATGGCCTGCCATGCAGTGGATAAAAAATTGGTAGGCCCCGCTTATCAAGCTGTTGCTGAGAAGTATGCAAAAGAAAAAGACTACGTTGCCAAGTTGGCAGCTAGCATCAAAGCCGGCGGTTCTGGCAAATACGGGCCAATCCCGATGCCTGCACAAGCGGCGTTACCTGATGCAGATGCCACAAAACTCGCTAAGTGGATTTTGGCTGGCGCTAAATAATAAGTAGCAAGCCATGAGAAACAATCGCTTCATTCAAGCCGCTCCCGAGGGCTTTCTCGGTAGTGAGCAAATCAAATCGGTTTATGCGGGTAGACGAGGTTTCATGGCTGGTGCGTTTGCCGCAGCTATGGCCGGTGCAACTGCTGCGCGTGCGCAGTCTTCAAAAGACGATCCAAACATCGTTAACCTACCTGCTCATACCAAGGGTTTGGGGCAGGGCGTTGCAGCTCGTGGTTATGGTGTGCCGAGTATTTACGAAAAAAACTTACAGCGCCGTGAAAGCCCTGGCTTAACGGCGGTGAGCGCTTCTGGCGTTAGTTTTGCGCCTTTGCAAGGTTTGTTTGGTATTGTGACGCCCAGTGGTTTGCATTTTGAGCGCCACCACCAAGGCTGGTGGGACATTGAGCCGGACAAACACCGCTTGATGGTGAATGGTAGCGATGAAAAGATGCTTAAAAAACCAATGGTCTTCACCATGGATGATTTGATGCGTTTGCCATCGGTTAGTCGTTTTCACTTTATTGAATGTGGTGCGAATACGGGTATGGAGTGGGGCAACGCCGCTGTACCGACGGTGCAGTACACGCACGGCATGGTCAGCTGCAGTGAGTTTACGGGTGTGCCACTACGTCTGCTGTTAGAAATGTGCGGTGCAGATTTCAAACGCGGTAAGTTCGTATTGGCAGAAGGTGCTGACGGGTCTAGCATGACGCGTACGATTCCCATGAGCCTCATCATGAATGATGAAGTGCTGGTCGCCTACGGTATGAATGGCGAAATGCTGCGTCCAGAAAATGGCTACCCATTGCGCTTGGTGGTTCCTGGTGTTCAGGGTGTGAGCTGGGTGAAGTACTTACGTCGCATCGAGTTGGGTGACGAAGCCTACGGCACAAAAGACGAAACCATTCACTACATTGACTTATTACCTAGTGGCATGCATCGCCAGTACAGCAGCACACAAGAAGTGAAATCTGTGATTACCACGCCAAGTGGCGGTCAAGTGTTGCTTGATAAGGGCTTTTTGAATGTAACGGGACTTGCTTGGAGCGGTCGCGGAAAGATTAAAAAAGTCGACATATCGGTCGATGGCGGGCGTAATTGGAAAGCAGCTCGACTAGAGGGTCAAGTCATGTCCAAGTGTTTGACGCGCTTCAACATGGATTGGTCATGGGACGGCAAGCCAGCATTACTGATGAGCCGCGCTACCGATGAAAGAGGTCATGTGCAGCCAACATACGCTGAAAACAGAAAAGTACGAGGAACGCGGAGCATTTATCACAATAACTCTATTCAAACTTGGTTGTTGCAGGAATCTGGCGAGGTGAAAAATGTTCAGTTATCGTAAATTTACTGCCGCTGTCCTAGCGTTATCTTCACTATCTGTTTTTGCTCAAGGTAGCAAAATTGAGGGCGTTGGTCGTACAGCTACAGCTAATGAAGTGGCCGCTTGGGATATTGACGTTCGCCCTGACTTCAAAGGTTTACCTAAGGGTGCAGGTAGTGTGGCAATGGGAGAAAAAGTTTGGGAGGCGCAATGCTCGTCTTGTCATGGCAGTTTTGGTGAAAACAACACAGTTTTCAGCGCCTTGGTCGGTTACACCACCAAAAAAGACGTTGAAACTGGCCGCGTAGCTAGTTTGATGCCAGAGGCAGCAACGCCAACGCGAACAACAATGATGAAAGTATCCCAACTGTCTACGCTGTGGGACTACATCAACCGAGCGATGCCTTGGACAGCTCCTAAATCGTTGAAACCAGATGAGGTTTATGCAGTAACTGCGTACTTGCTAAATATCGCCAATGTAGTGCCAGACAATTTCACTTTAAGTGATAAAAACATGGCAGAAACACAAAACAAATTGCCTAACCGCAACGGCATGATGACCAAGCATGCCATGTGGCCAGGCAAAGAGTTTGGTGGCATCGCTAAACCTGATACACAAGGTTCTAGTTGCATGGCTAATTGTGTAACAGATGCCAAAGTGGCTAGCTTGTTACCAGAGCACGCACGCAATGCGCACGGTAATTTGGCTGAGCAAACGCGCGGTTTCGGACCCTCAGTGGGCGCTGATACAACCAAGCCAGCGGCAAACTCGAGCGCGGAGGTTAAAAAGGCGGTGGCTACACCTGCACCAGTGACTAAGACCGCAGAAAAATCCTCAGAAGCAACTGGCTCACTTAAGAGCGCGGATGTTTCTGGAATTTTGAGTAAAAATGCATGTTCTGCTTGCCACGGCATTGACAACAAAATTGTGGGCCCCTCCTTCAAGGAGATCGTTGCTAAGCAAGGCAATAAGCCCGATGCTGTAGCATATTTAACGGGCAAAATTAAAAGCGGTGGTTCAGGTGTTTACGGTTCAATGCCAATGCCCGCACAAAGTTTGAGTGACGCGGATGCTAAAAAAGTGGCTTTGTGGATATCACAAGGTGCTGTTAAGTAATATCGGTATCAACGTAGAAGCTAAAAATGTGTTAATTTATGCAGGTAAGTCTAGCGAGTTGTAAAAAATTTTTTGAAGATTTCAAATCAGGAGTAAATTATGAAACGTCGTGAATTTGTACAAAGCACATCTGGTGCTGCTGCATTGGGATTAGCAGCAAGTGTGGGTTTATTCCCTGCTGTAGCCTCCGCGCAAACAGCTTGGAATAAAGCAGCTTTTGAAGCCAAAAATTTGGCTGATGTGGTGAAAGCGCTGGGAGGCACAAGCGCAGCTACTGAGAGTAAAGATGTGACTTTGAGCGCACCAGAAATTGCGGAAAACGGTAACGTAGTGCGCTTGGGCGCACAAAGTGCAGCTGCAGGTACAACTTGGCTTGGTTTGATCGTTGAGAAGAACCCCGCCGCATTGACTGCTGGTTTTGATGTCATTGCAGGTACAGACGCAAACATGTCTACCAACGTCAAGATGGGCCAGTCAACAAACGTTTATGCGCTTGCAAAAGTGGGTGATAAATTTATCTACGCAGTTAAAGAAGTCAAAGTCACTCTTGGTGGCTGTGGCGGATAATTCGCATTAAGCATTAAGTCAATAAGTATTCGGCTATTAGAAATTTAGGAGTTCAAGATGAGTGATCCAATGCGCATTCGTGCCGCTGCAACTGGCGATAAAGTGACTGTACGTGTTTTAGTTAGCCATGAAATGGAAACAGGTTTGCGTAAAGATGCTGCTGGTAAAGTCGTGCCAGCATTGTTTATTCAAACCATCAGTGCTGTGCATAACGGTAAAACTGTTATGAGTGCCCAATGGGGTCCTGCAGTTTCTAAAAATCCGTTTATTCAATTCACTTTTACAGGCGGTAAAGCAGGTGAAAAAATTGCGATTTCTTGGGTTGATAACACTGGCGACAAACGAACTGACGAAGCGACTATTTCCTGAGTTTGAAATGTGAAATTTAAATATACAGCCAGTAAACTACTTGTGTAGATTACTGGCTTTTGTATTCGTGCGTAGGTTGGAAAACTGCAAACAAAATATTCAATTCGAATGGAGACAATAATGAGTTTTGAAAAAAGATTTTTAGATCTGAAACCGCTTGCCGTAGTCAGCTTAATCATGGCAACAGCTGTTTGTAATGTCGCGAATGCACAGCAAAAATCGGCTAAAGATGCGATTGATGATTACCGCGCGAGTTTGCAAGATGGCAATCCGGCTGATCTGAACGCTGCTAGAGGAGAAGCTCTTTGGAAGACCAAGCGAGGACCGAAAAATGCAAGCTTGGAAGCATGTGATTTAGGTTTGGGCGCAGGTAAAGTCAAGGGTGCTGTAGGCTCTTTGCCGCGTTATTTTGCCGATACTAACAAGGTTATGGATGCAGAAGGCCGTCTCGTTCACTGTATGGTGACGCTTCAAGGCTTTAAGCCTGAAGAGTTCAACGCAAAAAATTTCACCAGTGGAGCCGGGAAAAAAGCCACACTGATTGAAGATTTAGTGGCTTACATATACGATGAATCACGTGGCGTGGCGATAAATGTGCCCCAAGACCACCCTATGGAAAAAGCTGCCTTTGCGCGCGGTAAAGATACGTTTTATTTCAAGGGCGGTACGCACGACTTCAGTTGCGCGTCATGCCATAACCAAGACGGAAAACGTATTCGTTTGCAAGAACTGCCCAATTTAACGGGGCCTAGTAAGGCTTCGCAAGACGCTTTTGCGCAATGGCCAGCCTACCGCGTTAGCCAAGGCGGCTTGCGCACCATGCAGTGGCGTGTGCAAGACTGTCTTCGCGGTCAACGCATGCCTGAATTGAATTATTTGTCACAAACATCTGTGGATTTGATCACTTTCATGGGCGTCAATGCCAATGGTGGCAAGATGGCTGCACCAGCACTTAAACGTTAAATTTAAAGGGGAAAATTATTATGAAAAATATGCCTCTAGCCAGCATAAATAATGCTAATACAGCTATTATATTAATAGCAAAGATTTCAACTGTGACGTCTGCTATTGTTCTGCTTGCAAGTTGCGCCGCACCTTCGACTGGCGTATCATCCGCAACAGATTTGCTGGCTGTATTGAAAAGTAGCTTTTCGGAGCGCGGACCTGCAAAACTAGACAGATTAGATCAAAATGAAGTGCAGAAAATCTGTACCCAGTCTGAGGCGACAGGAAAGCCAGTAGATGAAGCAGTTCGCAAAAAAATTGAAACTGCTCTTTATGCCAATATCCCTTACCCAACAGATTCTAAATATATTGGAAACTGGCAAGCTGGTGAAAAAATTGCACAGGATGGTACAGGCTTGCAATTCTCAGATGCTATTGGCAAACCAAGTGGCGCAAACTGCTACGCCTGTCATCAAATTGCACCCAAAGAAATTAGTTACGGTAACTTAGGTCCATCTTTGTACAAATACGGTGTCAACCGTGGTGTGAGAGATCCTAATTCCAAAGACGCGGAAGCGATTGTAAAGTACACCTGGGCTCGCCTTTGGAACACGCATTCCGTGAATTTATGTAGCAGCATGCCTCGTTTTGGTGATGCCAAAATTCTGACAGACGCACAACTCAAAGACGTCATGGCATTGCTGCTAGATCCTCAGTCTCCAGTGAATAAGTAAATTCGCATTTATATTCATTTGACTTTCATCAAACTTAAGTAAGCAAATCTTTCGCCATGAATCTATCGCGCCGTGAATTTACATCCGTTTTAACAGCAGCCGTTGTCGCTGGTTTTCCTCTAGGGCGTGAGGCCAGCGCGAAAGAGGCAGATCAGCTTTACAACGTTCCCAAAACAGGTAATGTTCATTTATTGCACATGACAGATTGTCATGCACAGTTGTTGCCTATTTATTTTCGTGAACCCAATGTCAATATTGGGATTGCGGGGATGACTGGCAATGTGCCGCATTTGGTTGGAGAGCATTTGCTGAAATATGCGGGGTTGAAGGCGGGGAGTGCTAATGCGCATGCGCACACCTATCTGGATTTCGAGCGCGCTGCCAGACACTACGGCAAAGTGGGAGGCTTTGCCCACTTATCTACTTTAGTTAAGCAGTTGCGTGGCAGCCGACCGGGTGCTTTGCTGCTTGACGGTGGCGACACTTGGCAGGGCAGTGCAACAAGCTTGTGGACGAATGCGCAAGACATGGTTGATGCTTGCAAGTTGTTGGGCGTCAATGTCATGACAGCGCATTGGGAGTTCACCTACGGCGAAAAGCGGATGATGGAAATCATCGAAAAAGATTTTGCCGGCAAGATTGATTTTGTTGCGCAAAACGTCAAAACCCGCGACTTTGAAGACCCAGTCTTTAAGCCGTATGTGCTCAAAGAAATGAATGGTGTAACGGTTGCTATCGTTGGTCAAGCTTTTCCTTACACCCCGATTGCAAACCCCAGTTGGCAAGTTCCCAATTGGACATTTGGCATTCAAGATGAGCAGATGCAAAAATACGTCACCGAAGCCCGTGCTAAAGGTGCGCAAGCAGTAGTTTTGTTATCGCACAACGGTATGGATGTTGACTTGAAAATGGCGTCACGTGTAACCGGTATTGATGTCATCTTAGGCGGTCATACGCATGATGGCGTGCCTGTACCAACCATGGTCAAAAATGCTGGTGGTCAAACGTTAGTGACCAATGCTGGCAGTAACGGCAAATTTTTAGGCGTGCTTGACTTAGATGTTCGTGACAAAAAAGTTGTCAACATCAATTACAAGCTCCTCCCCATTTTTGCTAATTTTTTGCCAGCAGACAAAGAGATGTCGACATTGATTGAGAAGGTTAGAGCCCCGTATCTTTCGAAATTGACTGAAAAGCTAGCAGTAACTGAAGGCGTGTTGTACCGGCGTGGCAACTTCAATGGCACGTTTGACCAGTTGATTACCGACGCCTTGATCAACGTACGTGGTGCTCAAATTGCTTTCTCGCCTGGCTTCCGTTGGGGAACATCATTATTATCAGGTCAAGCCATCACGCGTGAGCATGTAATGGATCAAACAGCGATCACCTACCCATGGACGACAGTGTCTGATTTGAGTGGTGAAGCTATTAAAACTATCTTGGAAGATGTTTGCGACAATCTATTTAACCCCGATCCGTATTACCAACAAGGCGGTGATATGGTGCGTACTGGGGGTATGACTTACACATGCAATCCAACTGGTAAAGCTGGCTCACGCATCAGCGACATGCGATTTGGTGGTCAGTTGATGGATGCCGGCAAAATATACAAAGTTGCAGGTTGGGCGCCTGTGCAAGAAGCTAGTAAAAATGCAGGGCCACCAGCTTGGGAAGTTGTTGAAACTTATCTAAAAGATAAAAAGACTATTGCACCTGTCAAACTGTATAACCCGAAACTACTTGGGTTAGACTGCAATCCGGGCGTCGTTTTGTAATTTGCATTAGGAGCTAAGAATGAAGTTAAAACTCATAACTTGGACAATAGGTGTCACACTTCTGCTGAGTCTAAATTTTGCTTATGCGCAAGACAAAGTGGTCTATCACATTGATAACACAGAGTCTCAAGCTACAAAAGGGCTGCGGAATGTTCGCAACCATCTAGATGTAGCTCCTGAAACGAAAATCACTGTAGTTACGCATGCAAATGGCGTTGATTTTTTGATGGAGGGCGCTAAAGACAAAGCCAACCCAAATATAGACTACGCTTCTTTGGTTAGTGCTTTAAAAGCGCGTGGTGTGAAATTCGAAGTTTGTGAGATCACGCTTAAAAACAGAAATCTGACAAAAAATCAGTTTATTTTGGATGCTGAATTCACGCCTTCTGGCGTTGCTAGAATTGGACAACTGCAGTCGCGCGAGAAGTTTGCATATATCAAACCCTGATTTTTACATTAGTTTAAAACATGGCTTTGATGCTTAATGATCAATGCCGAACCCTATGAATTTCTTTCGTTTTTTGTTAACAATAAGTTGTATTTTTTGTATATCTGCTTATTCACAAGAATCGAAAAAAATAACGCTGATACCTAAACAAATCAGTTCGTCTGTTTGGTATGTTGAAGGCGTGACAGCACTTGGCAGTGTTGAGAACAAAAATTTCATTTCTAATGCTGCCTTTATTGTTGGTCCAGATGGTATTGTGGTGGTTGACGCTTTAGGATCGCCTGCGTTGGCTGAATCGTTGATCACTGCAATCGGCAAAGTCAGCCAAAAAAAAATTAAAGCAGTGATAGTTACGCACTACCATGCTGATCATATTTATGGTCTTCATGCTTTTCAGAAAATTGGTGCAAAAATTATTGCACATCCTGCTGCCAAAGAGTATTTAAATTCTGAAACTGCTAAGCAAAGATTGTCTGTATCGCGTGCAGAGCTTGCGCCTTGGGTGGATGAAAATACAAACTTAGTTGAAGCTAATGTTTGGCTATCAAATCAAACAACTTTGAATCTTGCTGGGCTTGATTTGGTAGTAAAGCCAGTAGGTCCCGCACATACGCCTGAAGATTTGGTAATATTTTTCCCAAAAGAAAAAGTTTTATTCACTGGTGACTTGTTGTTTCGTGGTCGCTTACCCTTTATTGGGTCTACAGCCAATACAGGCCCCTGGATAGATGCTTTGAATGCTTTCTTGGATTTCAAAGCTGCAATAGCGGTTCCTGGGCACGGTTCTGTTTCTGAAAATGCCGTTGAAGACATCGAGCTTTTACGTGACTATTTGACCTATCTTAGAACAACGATGGGAAAAGCTGTTCAGGATCTAGATTTATTTGATGAAGCTTATGCCGCTACAAATTGGAATCGATTTGCGAATATTCCAATGTTTCAGTTTGCAAATAGGATGAATGCCTACAACACGTACTTGCAGCTGTTGGATGCTTCAAAATGATTTTTCGTTTGAGCCATCTTCATGTTTGAAATGCGTTTTAATCGCCGAAACTTTCCTGTTCGTTTGAATGCAATGATTGCTGGATTGCTTTCATTGGACGCTAAGTCCGCAGCTTTGAAAGAGATTCCGATAGCAAAGTCCTTGCATGTTGAAATTTCATTAGCGTTAAAAACAGCTTCGCCATTGCTCGTTTTTGTAAGTCTAGATAATTGCCCCTTTTGTAAAATCGCACGTGAAAACTACCTACTTCCACTGATGAATAATCAGTCGATTGCTATCGTGCAGGTGAACTTTCGTCATCTTGCTTCTGTGATAGATTCACTTGGCCATGTGATGACGCAAGATCAATTGATACGTATGTGGGGTGTCAAGGTAGCACCAACGGTGTTATTTTTGGGCAAAGAGGGTAGAGAAATTGCACCACGGCTAACTGGTGGCTCAACTTCAGACTTTTACGGCGCGTATCTCGATGAACGCATACGCATTGCTCAAACAGCAATTCTGCGTGATCTAACTACGAAATGATCCCAGTTGCAGTGTTAATCTTAAAACCAAATGCAAACTTGTTGTGGCTTATTTTTAAGGTCATTCTCCTTCAAACAAACTGCCGATATCCAAAATCTCGTAAGCAATATTTGGCTGCTGTTCCAAACTTCGTTTGATCGCTGCTGGAATCGATTGGCGTGTTTTCTTGCATAAACCGAGCTGTTCGTGTACCAAGATGGTGATTCCCCGAAGACTGCGAACCTCGTTTGGACTGGTGTTGATGCTCAGTTGAATGCCAAGCTGCTGCTGCATACGCTCTTGCATGTGCTTTAAGTCACTGTGGCTGCTCAAGCTCTCTAGGCGGTGCAATAACTGCTTTTCATTTTCTCTTGTCAAACGTAATACGCGTAGGTCGCCATCTGGGCTCTGCAAAAGCTCGTCACGCCCGCAGTTGCAGGCGCCCGGCGGGCATTCTGTGCGAATAGGGAACGAACGGATTGCAGGTTTGCCGACCAATTTCGATGTCCTAACTTTGCAAGTTTGGAAATTATTTATAAAAAAAGCCCCGACAATTTCTTGTAAGGGCTTGATTTAATTAATATTTTTTGGCTCCTCAACCTGGGCTCGAACCAGGGACCTACGGATTAACAGTCCGGCGCTCTACCAACTGAGCTATTGAGGAATAAGCCTCAAATTATAGCTCGATTTTTGATTGAATTCCAAAAAGATAACAGTCTTAAAGACGTTTAATAGGTTTTTTCCGCCAAACTAAACGGTAATACGTTGTTTGTAAAGCGAGCATTGCTGAAAAAGTGATGGGATAAGCGGCCCAAATGCCATTGATGCCGTAGGTGTTGCTCAAGGCCCAAGCTGTGGGGATTTCAATGCAAAGAATGCACATCATCGTGATGGCTGTAGGCATAACCACCTCACCGCTGGCGCGCATCAAACCCGACAGCACCATGGACATGCCCATGATCACGCTACTCCATAGCATGATGTGCAGAAGTGTTTGCGCTAACTCCACGACAGCAGGGTCCGTAATGAAAAGTCCAATAATGTTACGCGAGAACAGCAAGCCAATGATAACCAAGGATCCAGTAAGCACTACATTAAGCATAATGCCAGTTTTGGCAATTTTTCCTAAAGTGTTGCCACGGCCCGCACCAATGGCCTGTGCGCCTAAGATGGAAGCTGCTATAGCAATTGAAATAGCAGGGAACTGAACGTAGTTCACAATTTGGTTGACTGCGCCATAAGCAGCCGTTGCTTGTGAGCCATAGCGGTTTACCAAAAACAAGACAGCTATCTCCGCCAAAGAGATGGTAATCATAGACAAGCCAGTAGGCAGACCGATTTTTAAAACTTTGGCAAGTATGTCGCGATTTATTCTTAAGTGTTTCAAAAACGCAGCATCGGGGGCGAGCGGGTGTTTAACCATTGGTTGCGCCAGCGCATACATGGCTGATGAATGCGTGTCTCTTCTTAAGTTTGTAGAACGAAGTAAATACCAAACTGCCCAACCCATAGCTACTAAAAAAGAAACGCCTGCAGCATAGGCACCGCTAGTGACGCCCATTTGAGGCAAACCTAGCCAGCCACGAATCAAGGCAGGCGTTAGGATAAAGCTCAAAACCGTTGAAATCAACAAAATGAACAAGGGCGTTTTGGTGTCACCTACGCCGCGCAGCATTGATGTAACAAGTAAAAAAATAAAGATTGCGGGTGTTGCTATCAACATGACGCGTGCATAAGCCGTTGCACCAGGCAATATGTCCGAAGGTGTACCAAGTGCTTGCAGCATGGTTTCGGTAAATGTGCCGCCGAAAAGGGCAACGGTTAAGCCCGCTAAGAAACCAACCATCAGTGTCGTACCGGCGATGGCTTTGACGCGATCAAGCTCCTTTGCGCCCCACGCTTGCCCAATCAGTACCGCAGCACCTGAGCCCAAACCAATCATGAAAGCAATCAAGAAAAAAAACACGGGAAAGAAGGCTGATACCGAAGCCATCGCCCCTACGCCTAGCATTTGGCCTAAATAAATGTTGTTTGCTGTTCCCGAAAGCGCTTGCAGCATGTTGCTGATGATCATGGGAACTAAAAACGCAAGGTAGCTCCTCCACAAAACGGGATGGTTTTGTGAAGAGGGAGATGCTGTACTGTTTAAGTCTGAAGAATACATGCCTGTAATAAGCTTTAGAGAGCTATTAGAGCAGTATTTCTTCGATTTAAGAAAAATTTAAGATGATTTTTGGATTTTTTTATGTGAATAATCACACGTAATCGATTTTAAATTTGCTATCTATTTAATAGTGATTTTTAAGATGCAAATACAGCATTAGCCTTTGAATTTACTGCCTAACCAGCTATAAAAAATGTAGCGATAATACGAAATTATTAATACTAAAGTGTGTGTTTTGGATCAAGCAATTGCTCCCAGTAATCTGAGTGACGCTATTTCTGTAGCTGCAAGTCCTATATCCTGTAAAACTACATCTGTATGTTCACCTTTTGTCGGTGGGTTGAGTCGAATACCTAGGCGTTGTCCTGCCATGGTGAAGGGGAAGAGTGTAGTTTGGGTGGTTTCGCCTGCGCGGTTGCCGTCTGGGAGCACAATATCTGCCAATCCACCGCTGGCTATCAAATGCTCATCGTCATACAACTCTTCTGGTCGCGTTATAGGCGCGAACGGCAAACCTTTAGCCTCAAAAATTGCCGCTATTTCTGTAACTGTATAAGTTGCTAACCGCGCACGTAAATCGGGCATCATGCTTGGACGCATGCGAACACGGTCATTGTTTGTCGCTAATTGCGGATCTGTTTTTAAGTCTGCAAAGCCAAATGCATCGCAAAAAATATGCCATTGCCCATCTGACACCGTGGCTAGGAAAATTTGCTCATTATCTTTTACGGTAAATACATCGTACAGCGCCAGCCTTATCCAACGAGATATGAGCCTGAAGCGAAGTACGTGATTCCACCGAGGAGTGAGCCTGAGCAGCGAATTTGGGTTGATCATATTTCATATGGTGATCAACATGGACGAAACCCGTCT
>Ga0114940_10000654_pt1 | contig 14842 bp, 12 predicted proteins | sample ColdCreekSource_FD_87195 | JGI IMG/M metagenome (GOLD analysis project Ga0114940, IMG submission 87195) | Groundwater microbial communities from Cold Creek, Nevada to study Microbial Dark Matter (Phase II) - Cold Creek Source | ecosystem: Environmental > Aquatic > Deep subsurface > Groundwater ... | reverse complement strand
GTTTGCGTGCGACCAAACGCGCGTGGCCTCGATCATGTTCAGCGGCTCGGTCAGCTTGCAGGTGTACGGCGAGATCGGGATGAGCACCGAGCATCACGGCCTGTCGCACGACGAAGGCGGCGACCAGCCGAACGTGCACGCGATCACCACGTTCATCATGGCGCAGCTCAACACGTTCTTGGAGCGGCTCAAGAACACGCCCGAGGGCGACGGCAACCTGCTCGATCGGCTGGCGCTGCTCGGCAGCTCCGACACCTCGGAAGGTCAGCCGCACTCGCTCGGCGACTACCCGATCGTGGTCGCCGGCCGCGCCAACGGTGCACTGACCCATCCGGGCGTGCACTACCGCTCGCCCGACAACGAGAACACCAGCAACGTGCTGCTCACGCTGCTGCAAGCGATGGACCTACCGCTCTCCGAGTTCGGCGAAGGCGGCGGCTACACCGACAAGGCCGTCGACGCGCTCAAAGCGTAGACTTCATGTTCGGGTTGCTGATCGCCTCCGGCAAGCCATCGGCGTGCGCGGTGGTCACGAAGCCGATCGCGTATTGCCCGAGGCCGGCGGCGTTGAACATCGAGCCGATCACGAACATGTTGCGCGAGGGATCACCGAGCGCCGCGCTGCGCGTCCATGCCGGCAGCGGGCCCGCGAGCGCAGGCAGGGCCGCAAGATCCTTCTTGACGTCGGCCGGAAGCTTGGACAGCACGGGCGGCAAGTCGGCCGCGGGCACGCCCGCGAGCAGCGTCTCGTACGCGGCGTACGGAGCACCGAGGCGCCACAGCGAGACGCCGAGCTCGTACGAGACCAGCGACAACGCATCGATCGCCGACGGCGAGCCATAGCCGACGCTCGCCATCAGCCGTGACAAGAGCTGCGGCGGGCTCTCCGCCATCGGCGAGGACAAGTCGCGATCACACGCCGCGCCGAGCCGCAAATACAAGCCATAGGAACACGCGCGTAAGCCGATCTGGTCCGCGACCTCGAGGCTCTCGACCAGCACGACGCGATCGGGCTGCGCCTCGACGAAGCGACGCACGCGCGCCTCCCGACCGCCGGGGCCCTTGAGCGCGAACGGCGCAAGGTCCGGATGGCGCGCGAAGATATGCGCCCAATGCCAGCTCGAGCTGGCCAGGCCGAACGCGAGCACGGTGACGTCGGGCCGCAGGCCCTCGGCCTCTTGCACGTACAAGAGCGGCGAGGCGATCGAGTCACCGTACGTGATCACGATCGCGCGCTGCGGTGCCTCGAGCAGCACGCGCTCAGCCAGCGAGCGGGCGACATGGTCGCGATGGCGCGTGCGCTCGAACACGGTCGGCGAAGGCAAGAAGGCCGACAGCACCAGCAGCACGATCACCAGATGGCCGGCGCGCATCCGCTCCGGCACGCTGGCGAGGTCGGCCCACAGCGCGGCGGTGCCGGCTGCGATGATCCAGATGCCCGCGGCGAGGTAGCCGTCGTAGTCCGGCACGTCGAGATGCCAGACGGTGTTGCTCGCGACCAGCGCCGCGATCGCGAGCAGCGCGATCGGCGCGGCGAGCGCGCCCAGCTCGGTGCGCTTGCGCAAGAGCGCGTGACCCAAGATGCCGAGCGCGATCCACGCGCCGAGCCCGCGCATCATGCAGTCCCACAGCCAAGCGACGAGCTGCACGAACCACGTGCCCAAGTCGATCGACCGGCTGCGCGCGTAGTCCTGGCCGGTCAGATAGCTGGCGAGCGATGCCGCATCGCGCGGCGCACCCCACACCATCACGTCGGTGCGCTGCCCGACCAGCGGCACGTACGCATACGGCAAGAGCGCGAGCACGCCGCCGGCCACCGCGAGCGCGATCGCATACGCCGGAAGCTCGCGCTTGGCGATGCGCCGCAAGATCTCCGGCGCGACCGCGACCGCGACGGACACGGCGGTCATCGGGTTCGTGCTCGCGCACAGGCCGAGCGCGACGGCCGCAGCGAGCACGCGACGGGCGGCCTGCTTTCGGCTCGCCGCATCGGTCATTGCACCTCGCGGCTGCGCGAGCTTAGCGGCCGCCCACACCGCAAGGAACGTCGCGAGCGCATACACCTCGACGCGCGTCGCCGGCTCCCAAATGCTGGCGTGCAAGCCGAGCGCACCGAGTATCCAAGGTGCCGCGCTGCGCGAGCGCACGGTGGCGGCCGGGCCCATCAAGCTGTGGGCCAGGCTGGTCGCCGGAATCAGCGTGAGCGCGCCCGGGATCGCCGACGCCAGCACGACGCCCACGATCGGCGACCACAGCGGCACCTTCGACAGCAAAAAGCCGAGCATGGTGTGCAGCGGCTGCCCCGGCGGATGGCCCAGGCCGAGCACGACCGCGGCCAGCGCGAGCTCCCCGCTGTCGTAGAACGACAGGTCGCGCGCCATGGTAACCGCGTACGCCAGCATCAACGCGGCGGTCGCGAGCCACGCCGAGCGCGGCTGAGCGAGCGGCACGAACAGCGTGTGCGGTCCACAGGCCGGCGCTCGATCGTCAGCCATGGCTGCTCTCGATGCGGATCAACGCGTTGACGGCCTCGGCGACCTGCGCCGCGACGACCGCCGCGATCGAGCCGGACTCGGCGCTCACCAGGCATCGGCCGAGCAGGCAATAGTCGTCGACATGCAGCGAGGTGCGTTCACCATCGCGCACGTTGAGGTCGAGCGCGATCACGTCCGAGCGCGCGGCGATCTGCTGCACCTCGTCGGACACGCGAGCGATGCCGCGGCCGCGCTGCATGATCAGGCGCGAGGCCACGGGCCGCTCGTGCTTGACCTTCAGCTCTGAGCCCGCGTCGCGGCCGAGCGCGCACAGCACCGCGGCACGCGCCAGGTCGACGCCGTACGCGAGGCTCACCAGCGCGGTGATCGAGTTGCCGCCGAGCCGCGGGTTGATCTCGATCAGCACCGCTCGGCCGCGCTCGATGCGCAGGTCGAGGTTCACCGCAGAGGTGGTCAGGCCGAGCGCCCTGCCGAAGCCTTCGACGGTGCCGCGCACCGAGGCCTGCGTGTCCGCGTCGATGTCGGGCGGCAGCGAGTGCCCGATCGGCGAGACGTAGTCGCCGCCGAACTGGTCGTCGAGCGCGAACATCTGCGCGAGCTTGCCGCCGACGAACAGCGCCTCGACGCCGAGCGAGCGGCCGCCGATGCGCTGTTGCACCAAGACTCCGCGCTTGTCCGAGCCCGAGTAGCCGGCGCGCGCACGCGCGTACGCCGCAGCCAGCTCGGCTGCGCCGCGCACGAGACTCACGCCGCGGCCACCACCACCAGAGCGCGGCTTGACGATCACCGGAAAGCCCGACAGCGCAGCGACCGCCTGCTGCGCTTCAGCCAGGCTCGCCACCGCAAGTGTCATCGGCACCGGTAACCCAGCCGCGTGCACCGCCTCGAAGCACAGCAGCTTGTCGCGGCAGCGCTCGGCGACCGCCGCCGGTAAACCGATCAGCCCGAGCGCATCCGCGACCGCGCTGACCGCCGGCACCGCCGCATCGCTCGCGCTCGTGATCACGCCGTCGAGCCGCGCTCCACGCGCCAGCTGGACCACGGCTTCGAGGTCGCGGATATCGATCACGTGCGGCTCGTCGGCGAGCGCGAGGCCCGGTGCTGCCTTGTTGCCGTCGAGCACGACGATCTCCGCCAGCGGCTTAGCCGCTTGCAGCAGCTCGAGCTGAAACGGCCCGGCGCCCACGATCATCAGGCGCGGCTTGGCGCCGGAGCTCGGGCTGTCGACCATCCATGAAATGATCCGCCCACCGACTCCGCAGGGTCAAGCTCGGAGCGCAGCGACCGCGTGAAGGGGTGGGCCCCGCTGGGCTTTGCCCAGCGGGCGGGGAACGGCGCACGTTCCCCGATAATCAATACGGGAGGCCTGGCACTTGGAGCTGGATTGAGTACAGGCCGGATTGCGCGGTGATGAACAGCGTGCGGCGGTCGGCGCCGCCGAACGCTGCGTTCGTTGGACCTTGCGGCACGCTGATGTCGCCGAGCTTCTCGCCTGCGGAGCTCCACACCTGCACCTGCGAGCCGCCGGTCGCGTACACGTTGCCCGCGCAATCGATCGCGAAGCCATCGGTGCCACCGCCCGCCGATGCAAACACGCGACTGTTCCCCACACTGCCGTCCGTGTTGACCGCGAAGGCGAGGATGTCCGAGCCAGCCGAGCCGACGTACAGCGTGCCCTCGTCGGACGAGAGCGCGATGCCGTTGGGCTTATCGAGCATGCTCGTGACCAGCTCGACCGCGCCGCCCGGCGTCACGCGGTACACGTTCGTGTCGCCGGTCTCCGAGTCGCGACCGCCGAGCTGCCAATCCGGATCGGTGAAGTACACGGTGCCGTCGCTGCGCACGGTCAGATCGTTGGGCGAGTTGAAGCGCGAGCCGTCGTAGCGGAGCGTCGTGAGCGTGCTGCGCGCGGCCGTCGCGCTGTCGTAGCGCGAGAGCGTCTGCTGGTCGTGGGTGCACGCGAGCACGTCGCCCTCGAGATCGAGCGCGAGGCCATTGCTGTTGCCGTGCTCGACGAACACGTCGAACGAGCTGGGCGGTGTGTACCTGCGGATCCGCGCCGGCGGGCCCATGCCCGAGTCCGGCGCACCGAAGTCCATGTCGGAGAACAGCAAGGCGCCCTGCTCCGCCAGCCACAGCGGGCCCTCGATGAACACGAAGCCGGCTTGCAGGCCCGGCACGATCGCCGCCATGCGCTGCCCCTCGGCGGGCAGCGGATCACCAAACGGCCCAGCCGGACACACCCGCTGCGCGAGCGGCTGCCCGGGCGTGCTCGCATCGCTTCCCGCGGTGGCTGCAGCGCCGCCCTGCTCCGGACCGCCGCCCGAGCCGGCCGTGCAACCGGCGAGCACGAGGCCGATCAGGATCCGACAGATGCGCTTCATGGCGGCGCTTCGTTGTCGCCCGAAGCAGGCGCCGGAGCAACCACGGCAGGCGCGGCACTTTCGCCGCGCTCGCGGCTCTCGAGCAGCGCTTGCAACGCCGAGTGGTCCGGCAGCTCGTCGAGCTTCGGCATCAGCACGATCTCGATCCGCCGGTTGAGGCGCGCCGCCACTTCGGTCTGCGCAGGATCGCTCGGCCGCGTGTCTGCATAGGCCGCCGCAGACATCCGATCGCGAGGCACGCCTCGCTCCACCAAGTACAGCATCACGTGGATCGCGCGCTCCGCCGAGAGCCGCCAATTGTCCGGATAGCGACCGTAGCGAACCGGCCGCGCGTCGGTGTGGCCCGCGACCTGAAGCTGGCGATCGGGGACGGCCTTGAGCACCTCGGCCACCTGATCGAGCAGCTCCTTGCCTTTGGCTTGAACGCGCGCGTCGTTGCTCGCGAACAAGACGTCATCGGGCAGGCTGACGACCATGCGGTTGTCCACGACGCGCAGCGTGAGCCGTCGATCGCGGATCAAGCCGTCGAGCTTCTCCAGCATCGCGCGCAGCGTCTCGGCGCGCGATGTCTGCCGCGTGCGCTCGGCTTCGAGCGCCTCGAGCGTCTGCTTGGCCGAGGACAGCTCCTGCTCGAGGGCCGCGCGCTGCGCACGCGTCGCGGCGATATCGGCTTGCGAGTGCCGCACGCTCGCGACCAACGCGTTCAGATCGCTGTCGAGGCTCGCCAGCGCGTCGTCCGGTGCGTCGAGCTGCGCGGCACCTTCGCCGCGCGCGTCGCGCGTCAGCCCTTCGACCAACCCGATCAACACCCGATCGCGCGCCTCGGCCAGGCGCAAGCGCAGCGCGAGGTCCTCGTTGTACTGGCGCTGCTCGGCGAGCGTGCCCTGGAGCGCTCGCGTTTGCTGCTGCAGCGCGAGCTGCTCGTCCGACGGGCCGCAGCCATATGCCCACAAGGCGAGGGCCGCTCGCACCACCGTCGCAGCGAAGCCTTGCGCTCTAGTCATCGACCTTCTCCTTCACCTGACGCCCGTCGGACACGCGCACGCCGCGCACCAGCACGTGGTCCACGCTGAACAAGAACCCGAGCTCGACATAGATCGCGGTCAGCACCGCCGGCTGGCCCTGAATCGGCGTAAACGCGCGCGCGCGGCAGGCGCCAACTTGCGAAAAGGTGACGATACGCAGCGCGCGGTCGGGAAAGCCGCGCATGCCGATGCGAACCTCACCGCCGCTCTCGTTCAGCTCGATCGAGCGCGGCTCGGTCAAGCCATAAGCGGGCTGCTCGTGCTGGAGCAGCGGCGAGACCGCCTTCGGGCCGTCCTCGAAGTCGCGCCAGTACGCATACACGGGTGCCTTGCCGGCGGGCCGGCAGCGCTCGTCCACCCGCACCGCATAGTGCACCTGGTTCTTGTTCTCGCTCTTTTCGATATGAAAGACCGAGCTGACCAGCGCGCTCGGTAATCGCAGAGGGTGCACTGTGGCCAGCGGCACCGGGCCGCCGCGGACGCTAGAGGCCGCGCCGAGCACCGCTGCGAGCACACCGCAAGACGCGAACCCAAGCTTGCGCACGCGGCCCAAGATATCGCACGCTCAACGCGAGTGATATCGCGGACCAAGTCCAAGTCGAAGGCCACGCCGCGCCAGCTCCGGCGCACCGGGTACTTCGTCGCGGCGTTCGCCGCCTTCGTGTTGGTCTTCTCGATCTACCGCGAGATCGACTACGCCGGCTTCGCCGAGGCCGCGCACCGCGTCGATGCGCGCATCGTCCGGATCGACGCGGTCCGCGAGGGCAGAGGCACGCGGCACACCCTGCACTACGAGCTGGATCACCGCGGCAAGACGCACCGGTACTCCGACACGACCGGCGGGGAGACCAAGCTCGAGGAGCTCTACACCGGCTCGTTCAACGCGTTCACCGGCGACGACCCGCCACTCAAAGTCGGCAAGACGATCGGCCTCTTGGTCAATCCATACAGCGCCGACGACCACCGACCCGATCGCGAGAAGCTCACGTTGCCTTCGGCGCTGTGGCTCACGCCGCTATTCGGGATCATCTTCTTGTCGAGCGTCGCGACGTTTCTGTTTTGGGCGGGTCACGAGCCCAAGGGCGGCGCGCCGAGCGGCACAGCAAACACGCGCTCGCGCAACAGCCAGGTGAGCAGCACGAGCGAAGATGGCGTGCTGCGCGTTCGCGCCAAGCTCGACGTGCCTTGGCCGCCGGCGCATTCCTCACAGCACGACGACGTCCAAGCCAAGCTCCGCGAGCGCATGCGTGAGCTCAAAGCCGAGCGCGGCGAGACCGCGAGCGCAGCGGCCATCCGCGGCGCCCGCGCTGCGACCGCCGAGATCCGCTTTGAGCTCAACGCCGACGCGGATGCACAGCTGTACGAGGCGCGTGTCGACTTCCTCGGGGCTTCAGGCGAGCGCGCGAGCGAGACCGTGCAACGCGCGGTCGAGCTGCGCGCCGGCGCGGCTACGCAGCTGGCAGCCACGCTGAAGATCCCGAGCAGCGCTAAGACGCTGCGCCTGGTGCTCGTGCTCGCCGATCGCACGTCATGGCAGCACGACATCGCGCTCCCGTAGTCCGGCAGTGGTAACGCCGGTTGCGGCGAGGCCTGTGCCCGTGCTCGTAGCGCCATCCACTCGTTGCATCGCCGCCATGCGCGGCCACTAGGGTCCCCCGCTTCTAGCCAGGACGGAGAACCGATGACGATTCGAATGGATGAGAGCCAGCAGACCGCAGCGGATTTGATCGCGGGTATCACGAACGCAGACATCAGCCGGCGCAACATGCTGCGCGGCCTGTTCATGGGCCTCGGTGCAGCGAGCCTGCCTTCTTGGATCCTCAAGGATGCCGTGGCACGAGCCATGGTGCCGGGTGGCTCCGAGATGGACATCCCGTTTGGTCCGCTCGGCGGCCAAGACTTCGGGACGCTCATTCAACAGGTCGTGGTCGATGACCTCGCGGTCAATCATCAGTTGTTCGCGCCGGTTGGCTTCAACGTGCGCGTCGTAATGCGCGCCGGCATCAATCCGATCACGAAGACGGCGGCCGGTACGCTCGGTCACACGCGACCCGATGGCGGCGCCGTGTACCTCGCGCCGGACGGCGGTTGGGTCTACGTCTCGAACAGTGAGAGCACCCCGGGCGGTGCGAGCGCGCTGCGGTTCGATGCTGCCGGGGCGGTCGTTGACTACTACCGGATCTGCACGAACACGAGGAACAACTGCGCCGGCGGTCAAACGCCGTGGGGCACGTGGATCACGTGCGAAGAGGTCACCGGCGGCTACGCCTACGAGTGCGACCCGTTCGGCAGCCCAGAGAGCCAGCGCCGGCTCGACGCGCTGGGCGCGCGCAACGGCCGCGAAGCCGTCGCGATCGATCCGATCAACCAGGTCATCTACCAGACCCTCGACAGCAGCTCCGGCAAGTTCGTGCGCTTCGTCTCGAACGACGACGACCTCGAGGTCGCACCCAACGGCGCGACACGCATGCGCATGGTCAGCGGCGTGAGCCAGCGCCTGCACATCCCCGCGTTCGGCGACCTGCCCGGCTACAGCAACATCGTCGTTCCCAACAACGCGACCGAGAGCCCGCGGCTTCGTCCTGCGCGCCCGATCGAGTGGCTTCCGGACACCGACACCAACGGCACCAACTTCAACGGCGGCGAAGGCATCTGGTACTACGAAGTGCCCCCGGAGCTCGCGACCGTCCCCGCCGCAGGCACGCTGCCCACGCGCGGCGTGATCTTCTTCGCCAGCAAGGGTGACAACCGGATCTGGGCGATCGACATCGACAACAACCTGATCGAGCTGATCTACGACATCCAGAACAACCAGTCGTTCACGAACCTGCGCAACATGAACGGCGCGCCGAGCAACTTCAATCAGGTCGACAACGTCGTCGTCAGCCCGGCAGGCGATGTATTGGTCGCGGAAGACGGAACCGCGATGCGGCTCGCGATCATGTTCAACAACCTGCCAGCGAAGCTGCTGATGCAGATCACCCGAGGCGGCTCTGAGATCTGCGGGCCCGCATTCACGCCGGATGGCTCGAAGCTGTACTTCAGCAGCCAGGCCGGGCCCAGTGGCGTCACAGGCACGGGCACCTCAGGCCTGATCTACGAGATGACGATCCCGCCGCAGTTCCGCGCGGTGCAGAAGGCAGACTCCTTCTACTTCACCAAGCACCTCAACGCGGCGCCCTCCTCGATCGTCAGCTCCGATCTCGTCACGATCGATGGCTTCTACGGGCCGCTGGTCGTCTCGATCAGCGCCGGAAACAGCGCGGAATTCAGCATCGACGACGGCCCGTGGACCACGGTACCCAGCTCGATCGTCGCTGGCCAAGCGGTGCGCGTACGGCACCTCAGCTCGCCGACCGTCGGTAAGGCGATCGACACGACGCTGAGCATCGGCTTGGCGAACGGCCTGAGCAACACCTCGTCGGTGTTCCGCAGCGTCACCTCGAACCCCGACGCCGTGCCCAGCTCGTTCAACTTCGGCGAACAGTACGACGTACCCGGCAACACCCTGATCGAGTCGAAGGTCTTGAGGCTCACCGGCTTCAACGTCCCCGTCGCGATCGTCGCGGCAGCAGGCCAGGAGTATCGCGTCGACGCCGGCGCGTGGACGAGCGAGCCAGGCGTGCTCGCACCCGGACAGACGCTGCAGGTGCGTCACGTCTCGGGCGCTGTCGCCAACGCCGTCGTCAACACCAAGATCTCGGTCGGCGGCGTGCTCGGCAACTTCCGCACGCGCACCATCAAGGTGCAGTAACTCAGGCCGGATCCTTGAACGGCATCGGGCCCAGGTAGTCTTTCTTACCGAGCTCGATGCCGTCGGCGCGCAGGATCGAATACGCGGTGGTCACGTGAAAGAAGAAGTTCGGGATCAGGTGCTGCAGCGCGAACTCTTGACCCGTCAGGTACTTGCCGGCCCAGCGCGGCTGCGAAACCTGGCGAGTCGAGGCGCCGGCGAAGTCGTTCGCTGAGACCGTCTCCAGAAACGCGATGACCTTCGCGATGCGCGCCTTGGCGTCCGCGAGGGTCTTTTCGTTGTCCTCGTGGACCGGCGCTTCCTTACCGGTCAGCCGCGAGATGCCGGTCTTCGCGGTGTCGCACGCGATCTGGATCTGCCGCAGCAAATTGAACTGATCGGGCGCGAGCCGCGACGCGAACAACGCAGAGCCGTCGAGCTTCTTCGAGTCCGCGAAGGCCGCCGCCTTGTCGAGGCACCCGCTGAGGTTGTGGAGCATCTTCGTGAACTGCGTGACCGTGATGTCGTAGAGCATGGCGCCGTATAGCAGATCGCCGCGCGGCGAGGCGCACCAACGAAAAACGGGGCAGCCCGAAGGCCGCCCCGTCATTCTACAGCGGACTGTTAGTCAGCGATCAGCGACCGCCGTCGTCGGTGCCGGCGTCGTCGGGGGTCACGCCCGTGTTGCACACGCACGGCGCGTCCGCGTCGGTGCAAACCGGGATGCCCGGGTTCGAGATGCAGCACTTCTGACCGGCGCCGCACGTCGTGTCGCCACAGTTCACGGAGCCCGCGGCGTTCGGCGCCGCCGCTTCGACCGGCGGCATGCCCATGTCGCGGCAGCGCGCCAGGTACGAGGGCAAGAGAGCGCTCTGCAAGCACGTGGTGCCTGCCGCGGCGCACTCGTCGTCAGCTTCGTGACAGAGCTGCGACCAGTAGCCGTTGCCAGGCGTCTCGAAGGTCGCGCACGATTCGGTCTCGACGCACGCCGCGCTGACGTAGCCAGCGCCGGCGAAGTACTGACCGCAGCATTGCTCGCCGCTGCCGCAGTCCTCGTTGCCGTCGCACTTGACGTCGACGATCTCGCGGCAGGTATTCGTCGGGTCGTAGGTGCAGCTCGACTCCGGAGCCATCAACAGCGAGTTGGCGACGCAACCGAGACCGCCCTCGCCGCCACTGAGGCCGCCGCACTGACCTTCCGGCGTGCAGCAGCCGAACCAGGTAAGGAGTCCGCCCGCGACATAGACCGGACACGAGGAATCGAGGCTGCCCGGTGCGTTCGGGGGCATGCACAAGTCACCGGTCACCATCGTCTTGGTGCCGCAGGTGGCGTCCTCTTGGCAGCAGTTCTGAACACCGAGCGTCGCGGCTTGCGCCGGGACCGCCGGGCACTCGGTGCCGCCACACACGACTGGAGGCGGAGGCGTCATGCCGCCGGTGCCGCCAGTGCCGCCGCCAGCCATGCCGCCGTTGCCGCCCATGCCGCCTTCGCCGGCATCGCCATCACCGTCGCCATCGCCGTCGCCGTCACCATCGCCGTCACCATCGCCATCGCCACCGGCGTCATCGCCAGCGTCGGCGGGCGCCGAGCTCTCGTCGTCGCCGCAACCGGCAGCGACGAACGAAGCGCTCGCGAGCGCGGACAGCAAGACCAATGTGTTGAACCTTACAAGCATCGAATGCCTCCATCCCAAGCCGCGCATATAGACGGCGTTCAAGTGACCGCGACCCGAGTCGGCGATCTTTGACAACTAGCCCAAACAGACCACTGCGTTCACCGCGCAGCGGATGACCCCAAAAACGTCCTCAATCGCGTGCATTGATGCCGCTTTGAGACAAAAACACAAGCCATCCCCGCACAGTTACGCACCACATAAGCATGTCCCCGGACGGGGATCGGCGGATGCGTGGCGTCATCGCGCAACCGCGTGGCGCCTTGCGTCAACGAGCTGGGCGCGCGCGTGCTTTAGAGGCTCAGCCGGCCGCTTCGAGCACGGCCGAAAGCTCGCTCGGTAGCTCGGCCTCGACGCGGATCGGCGCAGCCGTGTCAGGCGTCGTGAAGGCGAGCACGCCCGCGTGGAGAAAGTGGCGCGCGAGCAGCGGCGTGCTCGGGCCGCCATACAGCGCGTCGCCCGCGATCGGATGACCGAGCGCAGCGAGATGTGCGCGCACCTGATGGCGTCGCGCGCGCGCAGCCTTCACTTCGATCAACGCGAGCGCGCCGTTCGCGTGGATCGAGACGACGCGCTCGATCTGCGTCGTGATCGATTGCGCGTCGGTGCGTGCGAGCCCTTCATCGAGCTGAACGTGCACGCGCGGACCGTGCGCGGTGAGCGCCGCGTGCAGCGGCACGCCGATCTGCTTGGGCACGCCCGCGCACAGCGCCAGGTAGCGCTTGTCGATCGAGCCGGCTTCGAGCTGCCCGCGCAAGCTCGCGAACGCCGCCGCCGTGCGCGCCGCGAGCACGAGCCCCGAGGTGTCCGTGTCGAGCCGGTGCACGATCCCGGGCTCGCGCGCTGAATAACCAAAATTAGCCATCTCCGGAAAGCGCGCGACGAACGCCGACGCGAGCGTGCCCAGCTCGCCCGGCGCCAGCGGATGCGAAGGCATGCCGGCCGGCTTGTTCGCGACCACGCACGCCGCGTCTTCATAGGCGATCACGAGCGGCGCGCTCGGGTCGGGCTGAGCGGCAGCGCTGAGCTCGCCGCGTACGGCGACGCGCTGGCCGGCCCGCAGCCGCTCGCGCCCGCTCGCCCGGCGCGCGTCCAGCGTCACCCGCCCCTCCTCGATCAGCCGACGCACCGCCGCGCGGCCCAGGCCCGCCAGGTGATCGCGTAGAAACACGTCGAGCCGGGCGCCCTCGGAAGGGGACGGTACGATCAGCTCGCGAGTGGTTTCCGAGGCACCCATGGTGTAGACCAGCGGCGAAACTAGCATGGCCGTAAAGCGCGATTATTACGTGGTGCTCGGCGTCGAGCGCTCGGTGACCGACGGCGAGCTCAAGGCCGCCTACCGCAAGCTCGCGGTGAAGTACCACCCGGACACCAACCAGGGGAACGACGGCGCCGAAGAGCAGTTCAAGGAGCTGACCGAGGCGTACGCCGTGCTCAGCGACGAGAACAAGCGGCGCCGCTACGACCAGCTGGGCCACTCGGCGTTCGGCGGCGGCGAGCCGATGTCGGGCGCCGACCTCTCGGGCATCGCCGACATGCTCGAGGGCTTCTTCGAGGACGTGTTCGGCAAGAAGAACAGCTCGCAGCTGCCCAAGGACCTTCGCTACAGCCTCGAGCTGCGCTTCGAGGAAGCCGCCAACGGCGGCGATAAGCAAATCGAGTACGAGCGGCAAGAGGTGTGCGACCGGTGCCGCGGCAGTAAGGCCGAGCCGAACACGGTCGCGCCGGAATGCGCGGCGTGTCGCGGCCGCGGTGAGGTGCGCTACCAACGCGGCTTCTTCGTAGCGTCTCGGCCGTGCAGCACGTGCGAAGGCACCGGCGTACGCGCCGAGCTGCGCTGCAAGTCGTGCAGCGGCCGCGGCGCGCGCGGCAAGCAACAGACGCTCACGATCAAGATCCCCGCCGGCGTCGAGGACGGCTCCGTGCGTACGGTGCGCGGCGCGGGCGAGCAGACTCAGACCGGCGCCGGCGACCTGCACGTGCAGATCAAGGTGCTGCCGCACCCGTTCTTCACCCGCGATGGCGCCGACATCCACTGCGAGGTGCCGGTGAGCTTCCCGCAGGCCGCGTTGGGCGCGCAGATCGAGGTGCCCACGCTCGACGGCAAGGTCACGATGCGCGTGCCGCCCGGCACGCAGTCCGGCAAGTCGTTCCGCTTGCGCGGCAAGGGCTTGGCTGCGTTCGGCGGCTACGGCAAGGGCGACCAATTCGTCACGCTGCTCATCGAGGTGCCGCAGGCGGTGACCGAAAAGCAGCGGGCTCTGCTCGAGGCGCTCGCGGCGGAAATGAACACCGCGATTCAGTTGCCGCGCACGCACGGCTTCCTCGACAAGCTCAAGCAACTCTTCGAGTAGAGTTGGCTCGCGATGCAGCCGCCCGTGCACATCGAAACCGAACGCCTCGTGCTGCGCGCGCCGCGGATCGCGGACGCCGAGGCGATCTACCGGCGCTGGGCCTCCGACCCGGAGGTGCCGCGCTACATGACCTGGACGCCGCATAAGAGCCCGAGCGAAACGATCCGCTTCGTCGAGCGCTGCCTACAGGACGCGGATTCCGGCCGCGGCTACCACTTTCTGCTCACCGAGCGCGGCGGCAACGACGAGCCGATCGGCGCGATCAGCGTGAGCCGCGACAACGCGTTCTGCGTGCACCTGGGCTACGTGCTCGACCGCACCCACTGGGGCCAGGGCCTGGTGCTCGAAGCCGCGCAGGCGATCCTCGAGTGGGTCAAGCTGCAGCCCGAGATCTTCCGCTGCTACGCGGTGTGCGACATCGAGAACCGCGCGTCGGCGCGTGTGCTCGAGAAGCTCAAGCTCCGCTACGAAGGCATCCTGCGCCGCGCGATCTTGCACCCCAACTCGAGCCACGAGCCGAGCGACGTGCACATGTTCTCGTGGACGCGCTGAAAGGTTGCGGGGGCGCCGTTGCCATCCGGCGATGGTGTCGAAAACAACATCTATTCTGGCGCGCGCGACAGCGCGAACACCGCTGTTATGGAGCCTCGATCAAGAACGGGCGTGCTGCTCACCGCAGCGCTGATTGGAATCGGTTGCCAGGCTGAGTCGCCCGACGACGACGTCGCGGTCGCGCGCGCCGCGCTCAGCGTGTGCGACGAGGACGTCCCTTCGGATCGCAACATCGACGGCTTCCCCGCTTACGCACAGTGCGATGGCTCCGAGAACAGCGCGATCTATTCGAACAACGGGATCGACACGAGCACCGAGAAGCTCGGAGACGATTGGGTGCGCACGCAGTGGAGCGGCGGCTATCAATGCACCGAGCTCGCGCACCGTTACCTCTACTTCAAGTGGGACATCGATTGGTTGCCCAACGGCAACGCCGGCGAGTGGTGCGACGAAGTGCCTCCGAGTGACAGCGGCATGGAGCAGACCGAGGTGCCGGTGCACGGCGACCGCAGGGTGCTCGCGCCCGGCAGCTGCGGCGCTTCACCGAGCACCGGTCACGTCACGGTGGTCGATGTCGTCGAAGCCGGCGGTCGCCTGATGGTCGTCGAGCAGAACGGCGCGCGCCG
>Ga0114940_10000653_pt1 | contig 14860 bp, 22 predicted proteins | sample ColdCreekSource_FD_87195 | JGI IMG/M metagenome (GOLD analysis project Ga0114940, IMG submission 87195) | Groundwater microbial communities from Cold Creek, Nevada to study Microbial Dark Matter (Phase II) - Cold Creek Source | ecosystem: Environmental > Aquatic > Deep subsurface > Groundwater ... | reverse complement strand
CAGCGCCGCATAGTAAAGCTTCAGCAACTGCCCGGTCGGGCTTTTCAATGTGATGCTTCCTCCCTCGGCTGCGATCAGTCCCGCAGCGAGATTCCCTCCGTTCGACGTCTGTACGCTCATGCACTCTTTCTCAGTACGCTCATGCAACCCCCCGCTCGCTTGAGCTGCGGCGCAGAATAAGCACACCACCAACCATCAAGATCAGACCTGTTGCTCCGGTGAGGAAGCTGAAGCCCCACAGCGGACCAGGTTCATTGAGTCGAGCATCGATCACTCCGTCACGACGCAGCCATAACACCTTCACCCGATCTCCGACTCGGTGCGACGCGCCCAATCCATTGCCAGGAAAAGTATTTTGTTGGCCCGTATGAGGATCGACGAACTGCACCTGCGAATGGGCAGGTCCTGCTGTGAGCGCCACGACACGCCCTTCGGTGCGACGTGCGTTCTCGACGAACGCATAGATCGACATCAGTTCGATCACAGCGAAGCCCAGAACAATAGCGCCAAGCACAGCAAGGGCTGCACCGCGAATCGTGGCTACCAAGCGTGTCGACGAATCAGTGCGCATAGCGACTCCCGATAGCACGCGCATCGGCCAACGAACCCCGCAGTTGCGTGAGCGAGGCGAGGTTAGCGGACGCGACCACGCGCCCCTGCAACGGCCTCTGGCTCGGCGGCACGCGGCGTTGTGCGAGCCCGACTGCGCGAAGCAGGTTCGGGGTAACCGTTCAGGCCCCCAACTTTTCTGGAGCTGAGGGGATCGACGGACGGATCCGATCGTGATCTAAGCTTCGTGTGGCGGTCGGCGATCAGGCGGATGAAGAGCAACGGCTTGCGGCGCGCATCGAGTCTCTCGAGGCGGTCCTGGTGGAGCGCAATGCCAAGCTCGCGGAGCACGATGCCAAGCTTGCAGAGCGCGACGCCAAGCTCGCCGAGCTGGTGGCGCTCGTCGCCAAGCTGACCAGTCAGATCGAAAAGCTGACGGAACAGCTCCGGCAAAACTCCAAGAACTCGCACCGCCCGCCGTCTAGCGACGGCCCGGGGTCAGGTTCGCGCGGCGGAGCGTCAGGCCAGCATCGTCCAGGTTCTGGACGCAAGCGCGGTGGACAGAAAGGTCATCGCGGCTCGCACCGCGAGCTGCTACCCGCTGCGCGCGTCGATCATTTCGTCGACCTGTTCCCGGGCGTGTGCCTGGGCTGTGCGCGGCCCTTGCAGAAAGTGTTGGATGCTGCTGCGTGCCGTCACCAGCAGCTCGATCTACGTGACCACCGTCCGCACGTGACAGAGTTTCGACGCCACGAGCTGCAGTGTGGGCAATGCGGTGCGTGGACGTGAGCTGCATATGCTCGCGGCCAAATCCCTGCATCGGCATTTGGCCCATGTCTCACGGCTGTGGTCGGGATGCTCACCGGCGCTTATCATTTGAGCCGACGAAGCGCGCAGAAACTGTTGCTCGAGCTCTTTGGGATCTCCATTTCGCTGGGAGCCATCAGCGGCATGGAGTCCCGAGCCAGCGAAGCGCTGAAGTCCGCTTATGCCGAGGCCGAGCGCGAGGTCCAGTACGCCGGCGTCAAACACACGGACGCTACAAGTTGGACGCGTGCGGGCAAGCTAATGTCGCTGTGGACGCTGGCTTCTGTCGCAGCCACGGTCTACCGAATCTTTGCGGACGGCTGCCGCGACACCATTCGCCCGCTCTTCGGCCCGGTGAAAGGGATCCTCGTCAGCGATCGCGCTAGCGTCTTCACGTTCTGGTCGATCTCCTTTCGCCAAATTTGTTTTGCACACCTAATACGAAAATTTGTGTCGTTCTCGGAGCGTGCAGCGGACAGCGGGCGCGCTCGGACGCGAGCTACTCGAGTACACCGCATTGGTGTTCGAGTATTGGCACGGCTACAAAGACGGAATTCTGACGCGACAAGAGCCCGAGTTCTGGTTGCGGGCTGTTCGACGTGGACTTGAACATGCGCTCGAGCGCGGCGAAAAGGCCAACATCGAACGGCTGTCGGGAGCTTGTGCAGATATTCTCGCGCACCGTGACGCGCTGTGGACTCTCGTCACTCATAATGGCGTGAGCCCGACGAACAATCACGCGGAGCTTGAGCTCAGAGCTTTTGTCCTGTGGCGCAAGCGCAGCTTCGGCAGTCAGAGCGAGCGCGGCGAACGCTTCGCCGAGCGTATGATGACTGTCGTGCACACGGCGCGCAAGCAAGGCAAAAGCGTGCTCGATTTTCTTGTGCACGCGGTCACGGCGCATATCGATGGCGCGACGGCGCCACAGCTGCTCGGTGAAGACGTCGCTGCGTGATCAGCCGATGCTTTTCGACGCTCGCGTCACGGCTGGGAAGTAGCGCATGAGATTGCGCTGACCGGCGCAGCGGATTCGGCCCTGCGTCTTGAGCTTGGCCATCGGTCGCTGCAAATCACGCACGGTGCAACCGAGCTCATCCGCGAACACAGCCGACGATTCGCCCGGTCGGGCGCACACGCACTGGTGCAGCTTATCGCAGAGCTCATCGAGCGCTCCGGCCGACCGTCGTGTTTTCGTGGAGAGTTGTTGGGTCGAGTGATCGACCCTCGACTTGGCGGGTCGAGCTGTCGCCGCAGCCATCGACAGCGAGCGTTCTACTGCGTGCTGTACCGTGCGGCGCACTTCGTCGAGGTACGATGCGACAACGGTTTCGATCGCGTTAGCGAGCTGTTGGGGTGTCTTCGGGGAGGTCATGCGCTCGACTCCCACGAGATGATCCGCCGCTCAACTCCCCACGTGAACGGTTACCGCTAAAGTAGCAAGGCGCTCCGATGCGCGTCCCATCGCCAACGACTGCTGCTAACCCGTTGACCTGTACGCGCACATCCTTGCCAGGCTCTGGCCGTGCATCGAAGCGCCAGTCGCATGCCAACTCTCCATCATTTGCGGTAGTTCGTGCTGCGATCAGATGCTGAGCCATTGTGTCCCTTCATCTGCGCATCGCTGCGCGCGCAGCAGCTTCACGCACGAAGCCACGGCCGCTGGGTTGACCTTTTGCGCGCCGCTGATGGCGGCAGCATAGGAATACGTAGGTCGTGCCGCCGCGATCATACGCGCAACACGCGATGTACGGCGCGGAAGTGCGTGTGAAGTCGGTCGAGGTCGACGAAGTCGCTGGTGTAGACCACGTCGCCGCGCTGAGCGGCAGAGGCCATGACTATTGCGTCGACGACCGTCGCCCCAGGTAATGTCGCTAGCGCTTCGCCGACAAGCTTTCCCAAGTGTTCGGACACAGGCTCCACGTCAACCGCTTCGAGGATCGAGCGCTGCAGACTGCTGCCTCCGCGCCACCACTCGGCCAGCACAACGGAGGGCACGGTGATCAACTCGCCGTCTTGTTCCGCGGCAAGCAGTCTCGCACGCATACGTTTGTCGCGGCGCTCGAGTGCGATCAGCGCTCCCGTATCCAGCGTCAGCCCTGCCATCAACGGCGCTCTGCGCGCGCCGCATCGATGTCAGCCGGCGTCAAATCGTCCGCTCCGAGCTCGGCCAGCAGACGCTGCCGCGCCTCGCTCTGCCGCTGCCGCCGGAGGGCTTCAGTCAGCACCCCCGACAGGCTGGTCTCGTCGCGCTCGGCTCTTTGGCGTGCCCACTCGACGTCTTCGGCAGCAAGTGACACGCTAACTTTCTCCGTGACTCGCATCTTACCTCCAACAGACTTGAACTGTGCTGCCACCACGAACCGATGGCGTGTCGCGCTTCTCTGCGCGCCTCGATGAATCCTACCGCGGTAGGACTCTCTCGACAAGGCGAGAACTCAAGCTCGCGAGGTTGCACGGGAAGGCGATTCAATTCGGGGCCTTGCGCGGTGCCAGGGTGTCATGTCTCCGGTCCAGCTGATGGCTTCCACTGCGACGAAGTCCATCGCAGCGACCGCGCCTCAGTGCGCACTAAGAAGCCCTTTACGATGCGCGCTTTGCTGCGCTCGGGTGCTGGACTGATGCCGGCGTCGAGCAGAATGCGTTTGATGGCGTTGCGGCCAATGGAGGTCAGGACTTCCTGGTTCTATAGCGTGAGCCGGCTCCCAGTATAATTCTTATCGGCTGGCACGGCAGTCCATGCCCATGCCGTCGGCGCCGCCGTTGAATGCATTGAGGCGTGTGCCCGAGCCAGGCGTGACACTTCCATCTGACACAACTGGATAGCTGAACACCCCATCGGCGCCTGCTACGTAGAGCGTGGTCTCGTCGGCTGACAGTGTCAGCCCGTTGGGTTGCGATGCGCGCGTCGTCGATCATCACGGACTCCTGCGCTCCAGGCGGCAAGTGATACACGCGCGTCTTGGGCTGCGGCTTCATGTTCGGCGCGTGATAGTCAGGGTCCGAGAAGTATAGTGTCCCATCCGAACGCATCGCTAAGTCGTTGGGTGAGTTGAAGCGCTTGCCTTCGAACGTACCCGTGATCACTTCCGCCGCGCCGAGCGGGAAGGGCATGCGCACGACCGCACCTTGCTTGTGATCGGTCGCGAGCAATGCACCTGACATATCGACTGCGAGCCCGTTCGAGCCCGCGCTCGCCACGGCGATCGAGACTGCGCCGCTGGCCGGATCGAGCGCGAGGACACGGAAGGAGAGTTGGACACCGTGCTGACGCTTCAAGGTCCGAACGACGCAGGGGCGGTGCTCGCTTGGGACGACGATCGAGGCAAAAAGACGAACGCACGCATCGTGCGAAAGCTTCAACCAGGCAAGTACTGGATGTTAGTGCGCCACAAGTCGGCGGCACCTATCCGGACTTTTTGACAAGCGCGGTGTAAGCGCCCACGCCCAACACCATGTATTTCGCGCGCGCGGCTCCGGCATCGGTGAGTTATCGGTGAGAGACCACGCGATATGCTCGGTCCATTGCTGCTGCGCCAACACCGTTTTGGCGAAGAGGTCGAAACGTTCGGTCTCAATGGCAGCTGTGAGGAGAGTGGTGAGATGCACAAGAACATGCCTTGGTTCGTGGGAGTATTGATGGCGCTGGCCGTGGTCGGGTGCGGAGATCCGTCGGTGTCAGACGACGGTGAGCTGCTTACGGTTTCAGAAGCAGCTGACGGCGTCACCGAGGACAATCCGTCGGTGGCAGTCAAGACAGCCTACTTGCAAGCGGATCCGCCAAAACCCAAGCAACCCCAGTCGTGCATTGTCTGTGGCCCCAACGGCAATGGCGGCACATCCTGCTGGCTTTCGTTGTACTGCAGCAATAAGTAACGCAGGTATGCGCGAGCATTGGGCGCGCTCGTGGAGCGCGTGTTGACACGAAACTGGCACGGTGTGCGGGACGCACCGCCCCGACATCCAACCATCGGGCTCGGAAAACGTCGGGCTGGATTCATGGTGGCGAAACACGCTTTTGTGCGAGGATGCCGCTCATGGCTTCGACGCCACAGCGTTCGCAACGAGGCACCAAGACGCGCATCGCGCTGCCTGCCAAACTCGTGATGCCGCGGCCCAAGACTGCGCTCGCGCGGCCCCGATTGTTTCGGCGGCTGCGCGGGCGGGCAGCCGCCCCTGTAGTCTGGGTGCAGGCGCCCGCTGGTAGCGGCAAGACGTTCCTGCTTGCAAGCTGCCTGCGCGCTCGCGCTGCACGCACGCTCTGGTATGACATCGACGCCTCCGATCGCGATGTCAGCGGCGTGTTCCACTTTCTGCAGCTGGCGGCTGAGGGCCAGCTCGGTCTTCGCCTCGATTTGCCTGCATTTCCAGCGCGACCGACGACCGACTACAGCTCATTCGCCCGGCGCTACTTCACGAGTCTGTTCGAACAACTGCCGCGTGGCAGCTGGCTGGCGTTCGACAACTACCATGAGGCGCAAGACGCCGCCGAGTGGAATGTGATATTTCGTGAGTTGCTCGCGGTACGCCGTCACGACGTGCGGATCAATGTCGCCAGTCGACGTGGGCCGCCAGCATCTTTCGCGCGGTTTCGGGCCGCTGGCGAGCTCGGTATCGTGCCATTCGATGAGCTGCGGTTCGATGAGCGCGAGGTCCAGCAGTGGATGCGCAAGCAGCAGATTGCGGTGACGGACTGCGACAGACTCGTGCATTCGACGCGAGGTTGGGCTGTTGCGATCTCGTTGCTCGCGCGCGTGCCCGAGAAAGGATCGCCGCCGAAAGTCACCGCGGCTCGCTCGGCGGCCGCCATGGTATCGGTGTTCGAGTATCTCGCCGCGGAGTTGTTTGAGCGCCTTCAGCCCGACGAGCGTACCCTGTTGCCGATGTTAGCGCTTTTGCCGCGTTTTAGCGCAGAGATGGCGACTCGCCTCACGGATCGCGATGACGCCCCCGCCATCCTGCGCCGACTCGAGCGCGATCACCTCTTACTCGAGGACCATGGAGATGGACGCTATAAGCTGCACGATCTGCTGCGGGCGTTTCTACTTGAGCGTTTTCGCTCGCAGCATGCCTCGGAGCGTAGGCACGAGCTGTGCGTGCGAGCAGCTCGATTGCTTGAAGATGGCGCCGACTTCGAGGTTGCGGCAGAGCTCCTGTCGACTGCGGGTGCGGCATCTGAGCTGTGCAGCCTGATCGAACGAAGTGCGCCTGAGCTCGCGGCGCAAGGTCGTCTGACGACGCTCGCACATGCGATTTCGCTCGTGCCCGAGCAGACCCGCTCCGAGCGACCGTGGATCGAGGTGTGGTTGGCACTCGCGCAGCTCGGGCGATCGGAATCGGCTTGCGGCCTCGCCGAACACGCCTTTACCGCGCTCCAGGCGAGCGGCGACAAGGCCGGTGCGGCGTTGGCGTGGGCGGTCGTTGTGCAGGCGCTGATCCTGGACGGCAACGACTTTCGCGCGCTCGTTCGCTGGTTGAGAATGCGCGACCAGTTGGGAGAAATCTCAGCGCCTCCGCAAATCGCGACGCGCGTGGCGATCGGCGAGGTGATCGGTTGGGCGTACGCTGGCGCAGACTTCGGTTCAGATGTTCAGGCGCGTGCTCGACGAGCCCTCGCACAAGTTCAGCGCCTTGGCGGTACCGACGAACGCCTGCTGGCGACCGTGACTGCGGCCATGATCTTTGTGTTCGCCGGCCAGCGCCAGCGCGGTCACGAGTTGCTGCGGGCGGGGCAACTTCTCGTCGCTTCCAGCAAAGACCCACTGTCACGCCTGATCGCGCTTCATGCAGAGCTGTTGATCGCGCGCGTGTTCGGCGGACGCTTTCGTGGTGCGGAGAGCCTCGTCGACGAGGCGCTCGTCATAGCGCGAACTGAAAACATTTCTGTCCTCGATCTCGACATTCTTCTACTTGGAGCCATGTGTGCGCTGGCGCTCGGTGATCTCAAAACCGCCGCACGGCTGATCGCCGGGATGCGGACCTATCCGCACACCACACGCATGGCGCGTGGCGAATCTGACTACGTTCAAGCCTGGTACGCGCTCGACCTTGGCGATCTCATCGAGTGCGAACGCCTGCTCGTGCTTTCTGCCCGAGAAGTTGAACTGTTGGGTTTCCAGTTCGCACTCTTCGAGATCGGTACCGCCCGACTTATCCTTGCGGCGCGCACCCAAGATCGGCAGACGATACGCTCCGCGCTCACCAATATCGACGACGTTGCCAGCCCCTCCCCCTTGCAGGCTTCGACCCGCGCGCTCGCCGTCGTATACTGCAATTTGTGCCTTGGCGAGGCGCCCACTGCGGCGTTGCAAACAGCCCTTCAGACCGCGCGCGAAGTGGGCTGGCGCGGTGGCGGCTTCATCAGCGCCACGATTGTTCGCACACTGTGCAACGCCGCTTTTGCGCATGAGATCGAGCTTGAGTTCGCGAGCGAGCTGCTGGCGACTTACGAGCTCAGCATAGGTGACGAAGGCGTGCTGCTCCCGAGCTGGCCGTGGCATGTGCGCGCACGACTGCTCGGCGGACTCGAGATCACGGTTGCCGAAAACTCTGTCGCCTTTGGTCGCAAGCTTCCGACTGTCCCGATCGCGCTGCTCAAACTATTGGCTGCTGCCGACGGGCCGATCGCCGTCACCAAACTCACGCGCGCGCTTTGGCCGGGACAGGATGCGCGAGCTGCGCGCGCAGCGCTCGACACCGCATTGTATCGCCTGCGCAAACTGCTCGGCTCCGAAGCCGCGATCGAACATACTGCACACGGCACGCTCAGTCTCGCACGTGCACATTGTTGGTCCGACGTGCGAGCCATGCACCTCGTGTGCGAGCGCATCACTGCTTTGACAAGCGAGGGGAAACCACACGCACGAGACTCAATACCACGCCTCGAACGCTTGCTCGCCGAGTACGACCAAGGCACCTTGGCCAGTGAGAACGACCCCCTCGCGTTGCGCCATGCATCCTCACGCCTCGAGAACAAAATCTGCGAAGCCCGCAACGCACTCGCCGGCTGGAGAAGCCGCCACTCCTGCTAGCTGGTACCTCGCTTGTAATTACTCCCGTGTGAGAGTTCCTCGACGCGAGACGACTGTTTCGCTCGATCCAGAGGTGAAGCCGTCGCCGAAGTTGAACGTTTCGACTTGGTAGATGAAGAGGTCGAGCTTCGAACCGGCCGAGATGATGGTCGAACGCGTAAACGCCTGCTGAGGCGTTTCACCTTCCGCAAGCAGCGAAAAGTTGTAAAACCGCCGAGTTTGGAGCTGTGAGAGGGAGCCGCCAGCCGAGCTCTCGCTTCGGCTCAGAGCTGCCATGCGCAAGCGGTCCGGCGCTTTGGTTATGAGCTCCTCTACGCGCCAGGCCAGGTTGCTGCCGAGCATGGGGTCTGCAAAAGCTAGTCCTACCGTCGCAAGCTCTAAGCCTGCTTGCGGTCCTGCTCCGACGAGCATGAAGCCGTCAGCGCTCAACTCGTAGCTTACATTCAGAGGCTCGAGGTCGACTGTTTCGGACGGGCTGGACTCGAAACCTTCGAGCGTTCCCTTCCAGCGCCCCGAAACCGCAACTCCGCCAGGTACCGGGCCAGTCATTCGTGAGCTGGGGGGTGGTGGAGTGCCGGCATTCGGTGCGTTTGGCGCCGCGCTGGAGCCCGAGATCGGCGCAGAAGCGCCTGCGCGTGGGCCGTCCGAGCTGCGACGGCTGCTGACTACTTCGTTGCCACGAGTGCGCTCCGAAGCTTCGGCGCGCTTGTCACTCGATGACACGTCTTGCGCTGTTTCCCCGTCACCGCCGCAACTACACGCAGCGCTCAACAGGAGCGCCAGTAAAAGGTTCGATGCTATCGCTGTTGGCACGCAGGCCTCTCTTTCTGCCGCCCGCACAAGCTTCTGGCTGGCAGGGCAACGCTCAAGCCGATGCTAGAGGGTGAGCTCTCACCGATCTCTCACCGATACGCTGAGCGCGAGCACGTGCTGTCCTGCGCGTGGGTGTTCCCACGCCTCGCCACTCGGGCAATCGGGACTCCGCTGTCGGATTCCTTGCTCTGAAGACCCTGGTTGATGCACCGGCCTCCCAAGCGAATGCGCCGACGGCACTGCCTTTTGCGTGCGTGGACCGCGCTGACCGGGCGAGCGCGCCGACGGTGGCTGCCGCCGACAGCTGCTGCTTGATGGCTACTGCGATAGCCGTTCGGGTGCGCTGCGGAGCTGGCCGCTTCCCAGAACATGTGTACGGGCTTCCCGTTGCTGTCGAAGATGCGATCTCGGAAGATCGCCGAGCGCAGCTTTGGGCTGCTCCGAGCTCGTCATCTGCGATGTCTCCGCTAGCGTATAGAACGCTGCCATCCGCGGCGTATGCGATCAGCTCGATCCACATGCGTCGGTCTTGTGCCGCACCACCCGGCTGCGAATGCCCGGCATCCGTCTCGAGTCGTACGACGAAGCCACCGAAACCATCGTGCTCTACGGCTGCGATATGCGCGCTCAGCGCCAGCTGACACTGGAGGCTGCGCGCTGCACGTCGCGGTCCGGAAAGTCGGTGATGGCAACGTCGACGCCCGCCCACAAGTGTTGATGACGTCTCGGCGTAGCACGCTCATCCATATGGCAGCCCGCACAGGTCTCGAAGCTCTACTTCGAGGTCCCGAACACACTGGCCTCGTATTCTGCGAACGTGCGTTCTAAGCGCACGCCAGCGGGCGTCACGATGTCGTGACAGCTGCCGCATAGCCGCGAGCTCTCACGGCCGTTGCGGTCGTGGAGCCTCGAATAGACCGATGTGTGCGCGCTCTTAGGTGTTGGATCTGACAGCAGCCCGATCGTGATCTAAGCTTCGTGTCAAGGCTCGGCAGATGTGAACGCGTTGAGTTCGGCAGATCTGATCCGGCGGTCTGGTCGCATTCGACCTTCCGCGGGATCATACAAATGGCCGACGGATCCAAAATCGACCTGTGCTTCTTGTCCTGGCAACGAACGTTCGACAGCGTGCTGCACGTTTCGGCGCGCTTCATCCAGATACGATGCAACGACGGTTTCGATCGCATCGGCGAGTTGTTCGGGAGTCTTGGGGGAGACCATGCGCTCCGACTCCCACGCGATGATCAGACACTCAACACCCCACGTGAACGGTTACCGGCGCGTGCCCGAGCGGTTACACAGGGACCGGAGCTCTCGGCTGCTTCGACATCGACGAGTGCGCAACGGATCACGGTGGCTGCGATGCGTTGGTGACATCTCTGCCCGATCCTGACGCCTAACATTTCATTGAGGGCCATGGGCAAGTAGGCTAGCAGCGCCTCGACCGGTGTGACCTTCAAGCGCGAGGCGTAGTTCGTGTCGCCACGCAGGTCTTTGAACTGATCCATGGCGAGCATTAGCTGCGGGTTGTCTACGAGTCCCGCGGGAATCGGTCGTGGCAGCATGTGGGGGTCGCGCATCACCTCGCGGACGTCGTCGAGCAGACGCTGGTGGTACGAGCCGTCTTCGATGAGCGACGTGAGGGAGCGCTGATGAGAATGAGTCCCCGCGAGAAGCTGAAGCAGCTGCGCTTCCATCTCTTCGAGCCCGCGGTCATGAGCGCGCAGTAAAACCAAATCGTAGAGCGGATGCCGGTGAAAGGTCTGCAAGACGTGATGGATGATTGTGTCCCTCGGCGAGAACAATCCCACCGGATCGATCATGCTCGAGGGAAACGCCACCACGCGACGCAGGTTGTGAAACGTCCATGGGATCCCCTGACTGCGGTAGAATTCTCTGGTGTCCTCCGCGAGCCCAAAAGACAGCTGGTCGCGCGCAGCGAGCAGCAGCTGTGGCTCCACTGTTTGGGCATCGTGAGCTTGAGCGCTGGATCGCCCTGCGCCCAGCCGCGATCGAGCTCGTGAACACAACGGCTGTTGTGGACTCCTCAAGCTTCTCAGCGGCACCGAGCACCTCGAAGAGCTGCCTCGGGAGGGACCAGCTTGTTTGTCCTATCGGCATGGCTTTGGCGCGGGTGATCCCCATGCGGACTCCGGCGCCGCCATTAGCGGCAGTACTCATAGAGGCCGAATCTGGTCCAAGGACGACGATCAAGGCACGGTGCCATGCCACCAACGTTCCAACCTCTGCAACCGACGCTGAACAAGAAAGCTCGCTGCCGGCGCGCTGCACGACTCAAGGGGGCGCGTGCGTGATGTTAGCGCTGTCTACCTGGCGCGGAGCATGCGTGTCTCGAGCCACTGTGCGATCACGCTATGCTCCGCACGTCCCACGATTACCTGGTCGATCAGGAAGCGCTCAGCTTCATCAGCACTGACACTCACGCGGTAACCGTTCATGCGCAAGAAGACCATGCTAGATGCCCACGCCATGCGCTTGTTTCCATCGATGAAAGCCTGGTTCATCGCGAAGCTTTGGAGCAATGCCGCAGCCTGTTCGCTCAGGCTTTTGTAGTAGCCGGAGCGCGCGCGAGCGAGCGCACTCTCTACGAGGCCCGTGTCACGCACACCGGGCGCACCGCCGTGACGTTCGATGAGCGCAGCGTGCAACGCAAAGACTTCCTCTAGCGTCAGGTAAACGGTGAGCGGCACTGTTCAACGCGCCAGGCGCTCCAACAGCTCGTCGTGATCTTTGAGGACCTCGTCCATCGCAGCTCGAAAGGCCGGACGTACTTGCGCTCGCTCGAGATATTCGCGAACCGCGTCGTCGAGCAGCGCCGAGATCGAACGCCCGCTCGCATCAGCGTGTTGTCGCAGCGCACGCAGCAGCTCCGCATCCAGTTGCGACGCGAACTTCTCAGACTTGCCCATCACGTTAGCGTCGCACGCGCAGTGAACAGCCTCAAGCCAGTTCAAGAAAAGTCTTGAAGACCGTATTTTCTCCTGAAATCATGGACTTCCACTCACTACGCTCGCCACCTTTCGGAGGCCGCCAGCGCATGATCATCCAGTGCAAGCTCGGCGGGTTCGCCCCTTCTCCGATGCCTTGGAAACGTTCTCCGAGCTTGACGTCGGCGACAAGCAGACCGCGCTCGTGGACTGCGGAAACGACGCTTCAGCCGAGGCTGTACCGGCCGAGATCTCGAAAGCGCAGCCTGGCGCGGATGCCGTGACAGCGATCTGCCTGACGCACGGGAGCGCCGCTCGACGGTCTGCTTCAGGGCGGACTCAGCGGCCTGAGAGAGCGCTGTCCGCACCCAACGGTCCGCTTGTCCGCACCGCGCCGATCCCGCTGTTCACATGATGGCTATCTCGCTGTACGCACGGCAGCGAGTTGCGCGTCCGCACCTCGGCGAGACGGCCCGCATGCTGCCGATCGGAACCTCCGCACGACGGCGATTCAAATGTCCACGATCACGCGAGATCCACACCTGAGTCTGTCTTCTGGCGCGAAGTTATGGCATTCAGTACGGCAGTGCTGCTCTTGCCGTTTGCTCTGGAGCAGCTGGTACGGAGACAGATCCTTCCAGAATCTTCTCCGATGTTTTCTGTAGTGAAGAAACTACTGGGTAGGTTAAGCCATGACCAGGAACACACGCGTCGTCACCTGCTGTCTGCTGACATGGATGGGAGTGGGTTGCGCCAACGCGGGCAGCACGCCCACGGAAGCTGGCAGCGCTGGCCAAGCCGCACCAGCCACCACGCCCGGTACACTCGCTACACAAGAATCAAGCAGCGCAACCAGCTCGCCAACGGTCGCGTCGAACGGCAACACTGCCAGCGGCGCTGCGCAGCCTCAAGCTGCAGGCCAAGCACCTCCTTCCGCTGCCGGCACGCTCCCGGCATCTGCCTCGCCCGGCGCATCTGCCGATCCGACGCAGCCGGCCCAACCGATGGGGATGGCCGCAGCCACGCCACAGCCCGGGCAAGCTGGCCCGGTCGACCTCGCTCAGGATCCGCGCGGCAGCTGCCCGAACCTGCAGACCAACTTCCCGGACGACCACGCTTGCATCGCGGCCCCAGCCCCCGAGCTCGGCTTCCAGATCCACGTCGGCCCCTCGAACTACGACGATCCGGCAGAGGTCGCGAAGTTCGTGATCAAGCCCGGTGAAGAAAAGACCGAGTGCTTCACGTTCCGAACGACTAACGAGCAAGAGATCATCTACCAGACGAACGTATTCAGCGGCCGCGCTGGAACGCATCACATCATCAACAACACCTGGTCCGGCGATTTGCCGACCGGCAGCTTCGCCCAGGGTTGCGGCAGCGGCGTTAGCGCCGGTGGGCGCGACCCGAACGCTCCCATGCAGACCGGCTCGATTCCCGGGGCTTCCAAGGCGTACATGGAGCGTAGAAGCGTCGCGCCGGAGTTCGCGGATGTCGGTCGCAAGATGCCAGCCAAGGCGCTCGTGACGTCGGACATGCACTACTACAACTTCACCGACAAAGACATTCTGCGCGAATACTGGCTCAACCTCTACTACGCGCCGAAAGAGCAAGAGATCAAACGCGTGTCGCAAGGCATCGTGGCGTTCGGTGGCCTCGGCTGGAACAGCAATCCGATCCAGCCCGGCACGGACATGGTCTACAAGTATGAGTGCCCGTTTACGGGAGATGGCTGGGTCATGAACTTGCTCGGCCACTATCACCTGCACGGCAAGCGCTTTGGCATGTCGATCAAGCGCAAGAGCACAGGCATGAGTGAGAAAGTATTCGAGATGTACGATCCGTCTGACCCGGCGATCTTCGACTACAACTCGGTCACGACGAACCCAGCGTTCAGCGCGCAGACTGCGGGCGCGACATCTGGCTTGTTGCCTGTAAGCGATGGCGACATCCTGCAGTGGGAGTGCCACATCATCAACGATGACAACGTGCCGCTCGGTTATACAAACGAAGTCAAGACCGGCGAGATGTGCAACGCGTGGGGCTTCACCGTCGGCACTGAGCAGCTGCGGTGCGGCGTGCAGTGATAGGCTGAGCTCATCATAGCGGCGAAGGGCGCGCGACCTGACTGGTCGGGCGCCCTTCATGTTTTGGGCGAGTCGAAAACCTCACCGCAGGTGCAGCCTCTAATGCGATGCATTCGCATAATCAGAAAAGCCTGCACCCGCGGTTCGCGGAGCTCGGGCATCGATGCAAGCGCCGCCATCGCGTCGCCCCCATCGGCTGGCGTCATTTTTCAGTCTTGCTCAAACTGTCCTGCATGCGGGATACAATCCGCGCGGAGTCACATAAAGAAACTACTGCAACTCAACGCGATACAAATGCTCAAGGGTGACGCCGCAGCGACAGAGGAGATCTTGAAAGCCTTGCGTCGCACCGGCGGAAACATGCGCAAGGCTTGCTTGGGATCGGGAAGTCATCGATGTACCGGCTCATCGATGAGCTAGGCTTCAGCTTCCTCACCGGAGCAACAGGTTTGATCTTGATTGTTGGTGGCCTGCTTGTTCTGCGCCGCAGATCAAGCGAGCGGCGGGTTGCATGAGCGTACAGACGTCGAACGGAGGGAATCTCGCTGCGGGACTGATCGCAGCCGAGGGAGGAAGCATCACATTGAAAAGCCCGACCGGGCAGTTGCTGAAGCTTTACTATGCGGCGCTG
>Ga0114940_10000652_pt1 | contig 14909 bp, 13 predicted proteins | sample ColdCreekSource_FD_87195 | JGI IMG/M metagenome (GOLD analysis project Ga0114940, IMG submission 87195) | Groundwater microbial communities from Cold Creek, Nevada to study Microbial Dark Matter (Phase II) - Cold Creek Source | ecosystem: Environmental > Aquatic > Deep subsurface > Groundwater ... | reverse complement strand
GCCGACGCGCTGGAACTGGCCCGGCACGACTTTGCCCATGTGCTGGCCGAAGCCGTGCAGGCGCTGTTTCCCGGCACGCAGATCACCTTTGGCCCGGCCACCGACGATGGCTTCTATTACGATGTGCTCGCGCCCAGCACCCGCGCGCCGTTCTCCATGGAGGACTTGCCCGCCATCGAGGAGCAGATGCGCGCCATCATCCGCGCCGACAAGCCGCTGGTGCGCGAGGTGTGGAGACGGGCGGATCTGATCGCCAAGTGGCAGGCCGATGGCGAAAGCTTCAAGGCCGAGTGGGCGGCCGAGCTGCCCGCCGGTGAAGATGGGGGCGAGGAACTGACCGTCTACTGGTCGGGCACCGACTGGATGGACATGTGCCGCGGCCCGCACTTGCCCAGCACCGGCAAGCTCGATCCGCAGGCGTTCAAGCTGATGCGTGTGGCGGGCGCTTACTGGCGCGGCGACCAGAAGAACGCGCAGCTGACTCGCATCTATGGCACCGGCTGGCTGAGCAAGAAGCAGCTCGACGCGCACCTGACCCGGCTGGAGGAAGCCGCCAAGCGCGATCACCGCCGCCTGGGCCGCGAGATGGACTTGTTCCATTTGCAGGAAGAAGCCCACGGCAGCGTGTTCTGGCACCCCGCTGGCTACAAGATCTGGCGGCAGCTGGAGGCCTATATGCGCCGCGCCATCGACGGCGCGGGCTATCAGGAGGTCAAGACTCCGCAAGTGATGGACGCGCGCCAGTGGGAGCAGTCCGGCCACTGGGGCAAGTACCGCGCCAACATGTTCGTGATCCCTGACGAGGTGCCCAACACCGAAGACGAAGGCCCGGTCATCAGCGGCGAGGCGCAGTGGATGGCGCTGAAGCCGATGAACTGCCCGGCGCACGTGCTGATCTTCAAGCAGGGCATCACCAGTTATCGCGACTTGCCGTTGCGCCTGTACGAGAACGGCTGCTGCCACCGCAACGAACCGCACGGCGCGCTGCACGGCCTGATGCGCGTGCGCCAGTTTACGCAGGACGATGCGCATATCTTCTGCACCGAGGATCAGGTGGTGGACGAAGTGCGCGCCTTCATCGCGCTGGCCGACCGGATCTATCAGGATTTCGGCTTCACTTATGACATCAAGCTGGCGCTGCGCCCCGACCAGCGGTTTGGTTCTGATGCCGATTGGGACAAGGCCGAGCAGGAACTACGCGACGCGCTGACCGCGCTGGGCATGGAGTGGGAAGAACTGCCCGGCGAAGGCGCGTTCTATGCCCCCAAGCTGGAATGGCACCTGACCGACGCCATCGGCCGCACCTGGCAGGTGGGCACGATCCAGTCTGACCGGGTTTTGCCCGAGCGGCTGGATGCGGTCTACGTGGGCGAGGATGGCGAGAAGCACCGCCCGGTCATGCTGCACCGCGCTATCTTCGGTTCGTATGAACGGTTCATTGGCATCCTGATCGAGCATTTCGCCGGTCGCCTGCCGGTGTGGCTGGCCCCGGTCCAGGCGGTGGTGGCCACGATTGTATCGGATGCCGACGATTATGCGGCGCAAGTGGCGGCGCAATTGCAGGCGGCGGGCATTCGCGTGGAGACCGACACCCGCAACGAGAAGATCAACTACAAGGTGCGCGAGCACAGCCTCGCCAAGGTTCCGCACCTGCTGGTGGTGGGCAAGCGCGAGGCCGAGGAAGGCACCGTGGCCGTGCGCACGCTGGGGGCCGAGTATCAGAAGGTGATGGCCCTGGATGCGGCGATTACCTTGCTGACGGGTGAGGCGACGGCGCCCGATTTGCGCTGATCTGGGCAACCTGATGATGGCGCAAAGTTCGAAAAGGAGCTCAACATGAGCAGTTCTTTGTATGATGCGATTGTGCCGACTTACCTGCAAATTTTGGGCGGCACGAAGAAGTGGCTCGGCAAGGCCGAGGCATTTGCTGTTGACCGTGGCTTGCCCGAGGCCGCGATCATGGAGGCGGTACTGGCGCCGGACATGTTCCCGTTCAATCGGCAGGTTCGCGGGTCCGCGATGCATGCGCATGGCGGCATTGCCGGGGCGCGGGCAGGCCTTTTCACACCCGATCTCAGCCCTGCGCCAACCAGTTTCAGCGGCCTACACGCCCGTCTGGCCGAGGCGCTTGCCTATCTGGAAGGCCTGACGCCGGCAGATATGAATGACCTGACCGGCAAACCGATGACCTTTGCGATCGGTGAGAGGAAACTGGCGTTCACGGCAGACAATTTCCTGCTCAGCTTCTCGCAACCGAACTTCTTCTTTCACACCACCACGGCCTACGCCATCCTGCGTCATCTTGGGGTCGAAGTGGGCAAGCTGGACTATCTTGGCCGACTGCGCCTGAGCGAATGAAGCTGTGAATTGTGGTGGGCTCCATGGCAGGCTGACGCAAGGTCGGCAATGAAGCCACTGTCCTACAGCGATCTGGCTGTGCCAGCAGCCTGACGGCTCCTTGAAACCGTCAATCCACCCGCTGCTCACGCGCGCTTGAGATCATGCCTTGGTCGCATGAATTCACACAATGGGGTCAAGATCGCGTTTTGGTTCTGGACACCGTTCCAGGTGTTCCAGGTTCAGCGAAATCAGCTGCTTACAGCGGCAGCATCTCGCCCGCAGCGATCAGCGCGGCGGCGCAGCTGACCACGATCACACAGCGCAGCAGTTCAACCGAATCGGCTGCGTAATGGCGCGTGATGGCGATAGCTTTGGTCATGGCCGCTCTTGTCGGTCCAAAATGCTAACGAAGTGTTAAGGCACTGAAGGCACATGCTGGCTGCAACAGTGGAAGCTGCCGCCTCCCGTCAGCACAGCATCGGCCATCAGCCCCACGATGTCGCGGCCCGGGAACAGGTCGGCAATGGCCATGATCGCCGGTTCGTCCTGCGCCGCGCCATACAGCGGCACCACCACCACCTTGTTGGCGATGACGAAGTTCATGTAGCTGGCCGGTTCCACCTCTTCATCGTCACTCAGCAGCCCCGGCGAAGGGATGCGGCTGACCTTGAGGCCCATCGCCTCGGCCCGTGCGGCGGCGTCGTCAAAAGTGGCGGCGTTGGGATCGTCGTCCTCCACGGCCACGGGAATGGCCAGGTGGCCCGGCCCCACGAAACGCGCCAGATTGTCGACGTGGCCATCGGTATGGTCGCCCAGCAGGCCGTCGCCCAGCCACAGCACCGTGTCGAAACCCAGGTCGCGGTGCAGCCGCTCGGCGATCTCGGCCTTGCTCAACTGCGGGTTGCGGTTGGGGTTGAGCAGGCATTGCTCGGTGGTGACCACCAGCCCGGTGCCATCGCCATCCACCGCGCCGCCTTCCAGCACCCAGTCGGCCTGGCCCAGATCGGTGAGGTCGCCCGCCGCCACCAGCGCTGCGCCCACTTCCGGGTCATGCTCCAGCAGGTACTTGCCGCCCCAGCCGTTGAAGCCGAAACGCTGCGCGGCCCTTCCGCCACCCCCGTCCAGCAGCACCAGCGGCCCGGTGTCGCGCAGCCAGATGTCGCCATAGGCATGGCGTTCCAGCTTCACCGCCGGATGGCACAGGCTGCGGGCCGCCGCCTCGCTGGCATCGTCGGCTATCACCAGCCGCACCTCCTGCCCGGTTTCGGCCACGGCATTGGCAAAGGCGGCCACCTGCTGCTGCGCCGGGGCCAGGTCATCCAGCCACAAGTCGGCGGCGGCGGGAAAGCCGATCCACAGCCAGTCCTGTTCGGCCCATTCGGGCGGCATGCGATAGGTCTTGGTCATGGGTCGCGCTTTGGCAGGCGCACTGGCGGCAGGCAAGCGCGGCGCTTGCCCTTGGCGGTCGGGCGCGGCAGGGACAGGGTATGGCCGATTTTGCTTCCGCCCTTGCCCGCGCGCGCCAGCATTCGCCGTTCCTGGCGCTGGCGCTGCAACGCCGCCCGGACCTGGCCGATCTGCTGGCCGTGGGTCAGGCGGAGGAGGCGCTGGTACTGGCCCGGCAGACCGGCACCGACGATCCGGCGCGGTCGCTGCGAATCGAGCGGCTGGGCACGGCGCTGGTGCTGGGGGTGGGCGATCTGGCCGGGCATTTCAGCCTTGCCCGCGTGATGGCGGAACTGTCCGCCCTGGCCGACCGCGCGCTGGACACCGCGATTGCCGCCGCCATCGCCCGCCGCATGCCAGATGCGCAGCCGCAGGGCCTGGCCGCCATTGCCCTGGGCAAGCACGGCGCGGGTGAGTTGAACTACAGCTCTGATATCGATCCGATCCTGCTGTACGATCCCGAAACCCTGCCGCGCCGGGCCAGCGAGGAGCCGGGCGAGGCGGCCCAGCGCTATGCCCGCTCTGTGGTCGAGATGCTGGGTCAGCAGACCGCCGATGGCTATGTTTTCCGCGTCGACCTGCGCTTGCGGCCAGCCAGCGAGGTCAGCCCGCTGGCGATCTCGTTTGCCACGGCGCTGAGCCATTACGAAAGCTCGGCATTGGCCTGGGAACGCGCCGCCTACATCCGCGCCCGCGCCGCTGCCGGCGACGTGACGGCGGGGCAGGCGTTCCTGGATCAGGTGCGGCCGTTCGTGTGGCGGCGCAGTCTGGATTTCACCGCCATCGAGGAAATCCGCCGCCTGACCGCACGCATCCGCAAGGCCTGGGCTGGGCCGCTGGTGCCCGGCCCCGGGTTCGATGTGAAGCGCGGGCGCGGCGGCATTCGCGAGGTGGAGTTCTTCGCCCAGACCCACCAGCTGATCTTCGGCGGCAAGCGCCCGTCACTGCGCCTGCGCGGCACGCGGGCGGCGCTGGATGCCCTGGCGGCGGAGGGCGTGATCGGCGCGCAGGATGCGCGGGTTCTGGGCGGGGCTTATGACCGGCTGCGCATGGTCGAGCACCGCTTGCAGATGGTGGAGGATCGCCAGACCCACAGTCTGCCCGCCAGCCACGAAGCGCTGGATAACGTGGCCCGGCTGGATGGCCTGGCCGATGGTGCGGCGCTGCTGGCCGACCTGGCGCAGACCTGCGAGGCGGTGGCGCTGCGCTATGACGGCCTGCTGGGCGAGGAGGAGCAGGCCGATAGTGCCCCGCCGCCCAGCGATGATCCGCTGGGGCAGCGGATCGACGGCTGGAAAGAGACGATCCGCGCGCTGAAAGGGCTGGAGGCGCGCAAGGCCTTCGATGCGGTCAGCCCCGCCCTGCGCCGCGCCCTGGCCGCCGCACCCGACCCGGAAGCGGCGGCGGTGCGCACCGAGACCCTGCTGGCGCGGCTGCCCAGCGCGATCAACCTGTTCCGCCTGTTCCAGCAGCGGCCCGGCCTGCTCGACCAGCTGTTGCGGATCATCACTCTGGCCCCGCCGCTGGCCGATGCCCTGGCGCGGCGGGCGGGGTTGCTGGATACGCTGATCGACGCCAGCGCCTTCGATCTGCCGGGCGATGTCGCCAGCCTGGCCGCTCGCATGGCGGCCAGCGAAACCCCGGATTACGAGGCCCGGCTGGATCGCCTGCGCGAGGTAGTGGGTGAGGAACGCTTTGCCCTTGGGGTGCAGCTGGTGGAAGGACGGCAGGATCCGCTGGCCATAGCCGAGGGCCTGTGCCGCGTGGCGGAGGGGGCCTTGCTGACCGGGGCCGAAGCGGCGATCGCGGACTTTGCCGAGCGGCATGGCACGCTGGGTGGCAGCGAACTGCTGGTTCTGGGGCTGGGGCGACTGGGCGGCGGGGCGCTGACCCATGCCTCCGACCTTGATCTGGTGTTCCTGTTCGACGGCGCAGAACTGGGGGCCGAATCGGCTGGGCCGCGACCGCTCACCACCTCGCTGTATTTCAACCGCCTGGCCGCGCGGGTTGCCGCCGCGCTCAGCGTGCCCACCGCCGAGGGCGCGCTGTACGAGGTGGACACCCGTCTGCGTCCGCAAGGTGCGCAAGGTCCGCTGGCGGTGAGCGTGGACAGCTTCGCGCAATACCAGAGCCACGAGGCCTGGACCTGGGAACATATGGCGCTGTGCCGGGCGCGCGTGCTGTTCGGTTCGGCCCCTGGTCGCGCGCGGCTGGAAGGTCTGATCCGCCAGGTGCTGATGGCGCCGCGCGATCCCGCCGGGCTGAAGGCCGACGTGCTCAAGATGCGCGGCGACATGGCCGCTCACAAGCCACCGCGCGGACCGCTGGATGTCAAGCTGCTGCGCGGCGGACTGGTCGATGCCGAGTTCATCGTCCACTATCTGCAACTGCGTCACTGCACCGCCCTGCATCCCCCGCTGGAGCAGGCGATGGCCGATCTGGCGGAGCAGGGGCTGGTGGCGGCGGACTTCGGTCCCTGTTTCCTCAGCCTGGCGCGAGTGCTGATCGCCGCGCGTCTGCTGGCGCCTGATGGCCAGGTGCCCGATGCCCAGGCCAGTGCCGCGCTGGCGGCGGCTTGCGGGGCGCCCGATTTTGCCGCGCTGCTGACCGGCGTGGAGCTTGCGCGGGCCACGGTTCGGCAGCAATGGTCGGCCACATTCGGCGAAACTCTGGAGGACTGACGCAATGAGCCTACCCGATCTTGGCGACCCGCTGCCCGACGTGGCGCTGGACCTGCCCGATGGCGGCACGGTTTCGCCTGCACAATTCCTGGGGCGCAAACTAGTCCTGTTCTTCTATCCCAAGGATGACACCCCGGGCTGCACCGTGGAGAACATCGACTTTTCCGAGCTGAAGGGTGACTTTGACGCGGCCGGCGTGGCCCTGTTGGGGGTGAGCAAGGATCCGCCGGCCAAACATGCCAAGTTCGCCGCCAAGCACGCATTGACCGCGCCGCTCGCGTCCGATCCCGAGACCGGCGGCCTGTCCGACGCGCTGGGCGTGTGGAAGGAAAAGTCCATGTATGGCCGCAGCTATATGGGCATGGAGCGCACCACCTATCTGGTGGCTGCCGACGGGCGCATCGCCCAAGTATGGCGCAAGGTGAAAGTGAAGGGCCACGCTGCCGAGGTGCTGGCGGCAGCCCAGGCGCTTTAGGGTCCGGTGACTGACCTTTCCGCCGCAATTCGCGCCGCACTGCTGACCGGCGAGCCGCGTGCCAAGGTGCGCGCCACCCGCGATCTGGTGCGGGGTTGGCGGCGGGGCGAGCTGGCGCACGGTTTTGCGGCGGCCATGCCCGACCGGCCCGCCTGGCCGACTCGTCTGCAAGTGCTGCCCGCCAGTGCCATGCCCAAGCGCGGGCGCGGCGGCTCTGCACGCAACCGGCAGGCGCTGTGGCATGCCGTGGCCCATATCGAGTTCGTTGCGATTGACTTGGCGCTGGACATCGTGGGCCGCTTCGGCGCGCAGATGAACCCAGATTTCACCGCCGATTTCCTGCAAGTTGCAGCCGACGAGGCAATGCATTTCTGGCTGGTCGAACGCCACCTCCACACCCTTGGCGCCAGTTATGGCGACTTGCCGGTGCATGACAGGCTGTGGCAGTCGGCGCAGGATACCGCCGGAGATCTGGCCGCACGCCTGGCCGTGGTGCCGATGGTGCTGGAGGCGCGCGGGCTGGATGTCACCCCGGCCATGCTGGTGCGGGTGGCCGACACGGGCGACGCGCGCGGAGCCAGGATCCTGCAACGAATCCTTGACGATGAAATCGCTCATGTGCGCGCAGGCACCAAGCACTTTCGCAGCGTGTGCGATGCACGCGGAAAAGACGTGGATTCCCATTGGGTAGAGCTGGTGCAGCGCCATTTCCGGGGATCGGTTCGCGCACCATTCAACGACTCGGCGCGTCTTGCAGCCGGTCTGTCGCGCCAAGCATACGAGGCGCTTGCCTAATTAACCTTTGCCCACTTAACCCGGTCAACACAGCAACGGGCGGATTGTTCCCACCAGTTGCCGGTCCGGACGGGAGGCCTTGCAAGAGGTCAGTATGGGGTTCGGAAAAAGCGGGTTTCGCGCCTTTGGCGTTGATAAAGACAAAGGGATCGTAATGCTCTTGAAGTGCGCTCTTGGCCTGGCGGCCAGCCTTGTGCTCGGCACAACGCCCGCCCTGGCAAACGATTCCGCCGCACCCGCTTCCGTGCAGCTTTCCGGCGCCATTGAACGCGTTGATGCCCCCGCCGCCGGTGACGATTCAGAGTTCAGCGAACTGTTCGCCAGCTGGGGCGAACTTGGCCGGGGTGGCCAGGTGACCACTTCGGGCCAGATCATTGCCGCACCGCGCATGGATGTGGCGGTGCCCTCGCGCATGCCGCTGGCCGGTATGACGCTGACCAGCGGGTTCGGCATGCGCAATCACCCCGTGCTGGGCGGTCGCCGCCAGCATAACGGTGTGGATCTGGCCGCGCCGCGCGGCACGCCGGTCTATGCCACCGCCGATGGCCGCGTGGGCATGGCGCAGTGGTTCAGCTCCTATGGCAACTATGTGCAGCTGGAACATGGCGGCGCGATGCAGACCCGTTATGGCCACCTGACCTCGTATACCGTGGTTCCCGGCCAGGATGTGCGCAAGGGCGACCTGATCGGCTATGTCGGCTCCACCGGCCGCTCCACCGGCCCGCATCTGCACTATGAAGTGCGCGTGGCGGGCGAGGCGGTTGATCCCACCCCCTACATGACCGAGCAGTTTGCGGCGGTTGATCGCGGTGAAGGTGGCCAGGGCGGCGACTGATCCAGACGCCATTGGCGGATAGCAAAAGGGGCGGCAGAGCAATCTGCCGCCCCTTTTGCTTTGGGCGCTCCCTTTTGCTTTGATCGCGATGCCAATGGCCCCGGCCGATAGACCGATCAGCCGCGCAGCAGCCGTTCTGCCATGGCGCGCACTTCGGCACCCATATCTTCGCGTTCCAGCGCCAGGGCCAGCGTGGCCTCGACAAAACCCAGCTTGTTGCCGCAATCGAACCGTCGCCCGTCGAAGGTGACGGCGTGGAACGCCTGGCTGCCGATCATCCGGGCCATGGCGTCGGTCAGCTGGATTTCTCCGCCCGCGCCTTTCTCCTGCCCTTCCAGCGTGCGCATGACTTCGGGCTGGAGGATATAGCGCCCGGAGATGATCTTGTTTGACGGGGCCTGGTCGCGCGGCGGCTTTTCCACCAGCCCCTTGACCTCGGTCAGCGCCCCCTTGCTGGCACCCGGATCGATCACGCCATAGCTGGGCACTTCGTCCCACGGCACTTCCAGCACCGAGATCAGGTTGCCACCCACCTCGTTATAGGCCTCGACCATCTGCGCCATGCAGCCGTGACCGGGCGTGCCGATCATCAGTTCGTCGGGCAGCATGATGGCGAACGGCTCATCCCCCACGATCGCGCGGGCGCACCAGATGGCGTGGCCCAGGCCCAGCGGCACCTGCTGGCGCACGGTGATGATGTCGCCCGGCGTGGCGCGGGTGGGCTCCAGCACGGCCAGCGACTTGCCGCGCTCGGTCATGGTGGTTTCCAGCTCGTAGGCCACGTCGAAATGCTCGACGATGGCCGTTTTGCCGCGCCCGGTAACGAAGATCATCTGCTCGATCCCCGCCTCGCGCGCCTCGTCCACCGCATATTGGATCAGTGGACGATCAACGATCGGCAGCAGTTCCTTGGGGATGGCCTTGGTGGCAGGCAGGAAGCGGGTGCCCATCCCGGCGACGGGAAACACGGCTTTGCGGATCGGCTTTCTGGCGGTCATGTCCCAGTGTTATGAAGGGCTGGCAGGGCCGGTCAACCGTCAAGTTATCTGCGCCACAAGCCGGATTGAAACCAGTTGCGCGCTGGTGCGTTCAACATGGCAAAGGAGAACTGCCATGCTGTTCAAAACCGCAATCGTCGCCGCCCTTGGCTATGTCGGCTACCGCTATTTCAAGCGTCAACCGGGTAACAGCGAGGCCGCCTTCGCCACTGGTCAGGGCGGCGAGGGTAATTTCTCGCAGGTGCGCGATGCCGGACCCCATGCAATGGCCGATGGCGCGCCGCAGTCGTGGTCGAAAGTGGACCAGCGCAGCGACGAAAGCTTTCCGGCCAGCGATCCGCCGTCGACTTACTGAGAACCTAGCGTCGGGTCATCAGCCATACGCGAATGGCCCCCGCGAGGCCGGGTGGCCGGGCCGCGGCTATGCGTTCGGCATCAATCCGGGCAATCAGCGCATTGAGCGGGATACCATCGGCTTCGGCGGCCTGTCGCAGGGCCTCCCAGAACACCGGCTCAAGGCTGATCGCGGTCTTGTGTCCGGCGATTTCGACCGAATGCTTCACCGGCGGGTGATAGGCGTGGGTCACAACAGAGCGTCCACCGGCCTCGCCCCCACTCAATACATGTGCTGCCCGCCGTTGATCGACAGGGTGGATCCAGTGACGAAACCACCATTTTCCGAAGCGAGGAAGCTGACCCCGCGGGCAATCTCGCCAGCGCTGCCAAGTCGTCCGACCGGAATGCGCGCGACGATCTTTTCCAGCACGTTTTCGGGCACGGCGGCGACCATCTCGGTATCAATATAGCCCGGCGCGATCGCGTTGACCGTCACCCCCGCGCGCGCGCCTTCCTGCGCCAGCGCCTTGGTGAAGCCGTGGATCCCGCTTTTGGCGGCGGCATAGTTGACCTGGCCATATTGCCCGGCCTGTCCGTTGATCGAGCCGATGTTGATGATCCGGCCCCACTTCTGGTCGCGCATATGCGGAAAACAGGCCTTGGCCATGTTGAAGCAGCCGCCCAGGTTGACCCGCAGAACGTCGGTCCAGTCGTCATACGACATTTTCATCAGCGTGCCGTCGCGGGTAATGCCGGCATTGTTCACCAGCACGTCGATCGGCCCAACTTCCTGCGCCACCTGCGCGCAACCAGCCTGGCAAGCCTCGTGATCGCCGACATTCCACTTGTAGGCGGCGATGCCGGTCTCCGCGCTGAACTGGCGGGCGGCATCGTCATTGCCGGCATAGTTGGCGACCACGGTCAGCCCGTCGGCCTGCAAGGCCTCGCAAATGGCCCGGCCGATGCCCCTGGTGCCCCCGGTAACGATCGCAACGCGCGCCATGTTCAACTTCCTTCCCGAATCAGATCAAATCTTGTGCAAAATGCTATGGCAAGGGGACTGCGGGCGAGCAAAGAAAAACCCCGCCGAAGCGGGGCTTTGGAGAAACCACCCGTGCCGTGCGGCACTGCGCGGTCAGAAGCGGAACTGGGTGCCGATATAGACCGCCTGGCTATCCTGCTGGTCGATGTCGGGCAGCGCGGCGGTGCGGCTGCGTTCCTGCTCGTAACGGACACCGGCGGTAACATCGACATTGCGCGACAGGCGATAGCTGCCGGCCACATCAAGCCGCTGGTCGCCGACCGATTGCAGCGAACGCGGCGCGGCGGGCGTGGTGCGGCCCTCCTCCTGCAACGCGATGTGGGCGTTGAACCGGCTCGGTTCTTCGTCGCGGGCCCGGCTGCCAAGGTCAAAGTCGCTCAGCACCGGGCGGGCGGCGGCATCGGCTTGGCGCGGGGCCGCCGGAGCCTGGGCAAAGCTGCGATAGCCGCGGGCCATGCCCAGACTGTAGCGCGATGCGGCGATGCGTGTGGTGGGCGCCGCAGTCAACTCGCTTGCCGCGCCGGCGATGGCATTATGCACGGTAATGGCCTGTGCGGCCTGCGGCTGGACCCGCACGGCCACAGTCACGGCGTGGTCATCGGAGTGGGCGGCACCGGCCGGGGTAAACCGGCGCATGCGCAGGGCACTGCCGCGCGCCTCGATCAGGCGCGCCATTTCAGGGTCAGCCGATGCCGGGGTGAAGGATACAAAACGGCTGGCCGCAGGACCGGTCGCCGCGCCGCTAATCAGGCTGACCGCCAGGCCGGTGCTGGGCACGCCAACCAGTGCTGCGCCAGCCAGAATGGCGGCGATGCGGCCCTTGAAGGACTTGGTGGTTTGCCTGGTCACGCGAAAACTGCCCTGTGTTCCTGCCTTAAAGTCATGGGAAGAACCAAATCCCGGCTTAACCGTTCCTGATCGGTCAGCGAACCAGGTATCTGGCCCACAGTCCGAACTCAAGAATGCGTTAAGCGCGTCCTGGTCACTCCTCCGACTCGGTTATGTAGGCCGACGGGAGGCGTATGGCCAGACGGCAATGGCCAGTCTTGCGCCTTTTCTCAAAGTGTTGCTGCGGCTCAACAGCCTTCGGTTCGGCGGCCCAGTCGATTCCACGCCAATCCCGCACCGATTCAGGACCAGTTCACGGTGCGGGCGCGCAATTGCGGGCAAGCCCGTGCACCGCGCCTTGCCGCCTGCGGCTGGCAGGCTATAGAGGCGAACCGGGCGCGTTTACCTGCGCCCCCGAAATGAACTGACTGAACTGAAATGACTGGACCAGGAATGGAAATGCACATGCGCGCGTCGGCTTTGACTGGGCCTTACACTCGTGATCTCGGTGGAAAGTCCATCGGGCGCGGGCTGGTGCTGGGCCTGGCCGTGCTGGGCCTGGCGGCGTGCGGTGGCGGCAACGAGCGTCCGCAAGCCGACTTGGCGGCGTCACAGGTGACCAGCATCGGCGTCAATTCCTATCTCTGGCGCGCCAGCCTGGAGACCCTGTCGTTCATGCAATTGACCCAGGCCGACAGCGCCGGGGGTGTGATCGTGACTGAATGGTACGCCAACCCCGAAACCCCGAACGAGCGGGTGAAGGTGTCGGTCTCGATCCTCGATTCCGACCTGCGGGCAGATGCCGTGCGCGTGGCTGCCAGCCGTCAGGTGTTGCAGAACGGGGTGTGGGTCGAGGCGCCGGTCCAGGCGTCCACCGTGCAGCGGCTGGAAGACATCATCCTGACCAAGGCGCGCGATCTGCGACGCTCTGCGGTCGGCTGATCTACCCGGACGGGGGCAGCAGATGACCGAAACGTCAATTGATGTCCGGTTCGACGCCGGGCAGGCAGACAGCCGTTGGCAAAAGGCCTGGGACGAGGCGCGCTGCTTCGAGGCTGACAGCGGTTCGGCCAAGCCCAAGAGCTATGTCCTGGAGATGTTCCCCTATCCCAGCGGGCGCATCCACATCGGCCATGTGCGCAATTACACGATGGGCGACGTGCTGGCCCGCTACAAGAAATTGCAGGGCTTCGAGGTGCTGCACCCGATGGGCTGGGACGCCTTCGGCATGCCGGCCGAGAACGCGGCGATGGAGCAGGGCGTTCACCCCGCCGGCTGGACTTATGACAACATCGCCGCGATGAAGCGGCAGCTGAAGCAGCTGGGCTTCGCGCTCGACTGGAGCCGCGAGCTGGCCACCTGCGATCCCGCCTATTACGGCCACGAACAGGCGCTGTTCCTCGACCTTTATGCTGCGGGCCTGGTCTATCGCCGGGAAAGCGCGGTCAACTGGGATCCGGTGGACCAGACCGTGCTGGCCAACGAACAGGTGGTTGACGGGCGCGGCTGGCGCAGTGGTGCGCTGGTGGAAAAGCGCAAGCTCAACCAGTGGTTCCTGAAGATCACCCAGTTTGCGCAGGACTTGCTCGATGGACTAGGCGCGCTGGACAAGTGGCCCGAGAAGGTGCGCCTGATGCAGGAGAACTGGATCGGCCGCAGCGAAGGTCTGCAATTTAGCTTTGCACTTTCGAACGGCGCACCACTGGAGGTCTACACCACCCGGCCCGACACCATTTTCGGGGCCAGCTTCGTGGCGGTGGCGCCTGATCATCCCATCGCCACCGCTCTGGCTGAAGGCAACGAGCAGGCGCGTGCATTCATTGCGCTGTGCAAAAAGGGCGGCACTACGGCCGCAGAGCTGGAGACGGCGGAAAAGCTTGGCTTTGACACCGGCCTCACCGCCGCGCATCCGTTCACCGGCGCGGCATTGCCGGTCTACATCGCCAATTTCGTGCTGATGGAATATGGCACCGGCGCGATCATGGCCGTGCCCGCGCACGACCAGCGCGACTTTGATTTCGCCACCAAATACGGCCTGCCGATCACCCGCGTGATCGCCGCCAGCGCGGACACGGCCCAGGCCCCGCTGACCGAGGCGGAGGCCGGAGACGGCGTGCTGGTCAACTCGCAGTTCCTCGATGGCCTGACCGTGTCCGAAGCGTCTGCGAAAGTCATTGCCGAGGCGCAGCAGGGCAGCTGGGGCCAGGGCAAGGTGGTCTGGCGCCTGCGCGACTGGGGCGTTTCGCGCCAGCGGTACTGGGGCACGCCGATCCCTTTCATCCATTGCCAGGCTTGCGGCGTGGTGCCTGTGCCCAAGGACCAGTTGCCGGTCACCCTGCCGGACGATGTGGATTTCTCGGTGCCCGGCAACCCGCTGGAACGCCACCCCACCTGGCAGCACGTCGCTTGCCCGCAATGCGGCGCGGCCGCGCGGCGCGAGACCGATACGCTCGACACCTTCGTCAATTCCAGCTGGTATTTCCTGCGCTTTGCCAGCCAGCCTGCCGACAAGCCGTTCGATCCGGCCGAGATCGCCCAGTGGCTGCCGGTGGAGCAATATATCGGCGGCATCGAGCACGCGATCCTGCACCTGCTCTATGCCCGCTTCTGGACCCGCGCGCTGGCCCATGTGGGCCTGATTGACGTGGCCGAGCCGTTCGGCAGCCTGTTCACGCAAGGCATGGTGACCCACGAGTCCTATTCTCGCCGCGACGGCCCGCGCGAGGTCTATTTCAGCCCTGCCGAGGTGGAGCGCACCGGCAAAGGTGCCACTTTGAAGGACGATGGCCAGCCAGTGACGGTCGGCAAAATCATCAAGATGTCCAAGTCGAAGAAGAACGTGGTCGATCCGGAGGACATCCTGGGTGACTACGGGGCCGATGCGGTGCGCTGGTTCATGCTTAGCGACAGTCCGCCGGAACGCGACCTGCCGTGGTCCGAAGCCGGGATTGAGGGCTGTGCGCGGTTCGTCCAGCGGCTGTGGCGGCTCTTCGGGCAAGTGGGCCTGGGCGGGGCCGGGGCCGATGCCAACAGCGAACCGGCGCTTGATCGCAAGCTGCACCAGACCGTGGCCGCCGTGGCCAGCGACATCGAGGCACTGGGCTTCAACAAGGCCGTGGCGCGGATTTACGAG
>Ga0114940_10000651_pt1 | contig 14923 bp, 12 predicted proteins | sample ColdCreekSource_FD_87195 | JGI IMG/M metagenome (GOLD analysis project Ga0114940, IMG submission 87195) | Groundwater microbial communities from Cold Creek, Nevada to study Microbial Dark Matter (Phase II) - Cold Creek Source | ecosystem: Environmental > Aquatic > Deep subsurface > Groundwater ... | reverse complement strand
TATAATAAACGGACCTGAAAGTGACGCCCAAGAGGTCTTCCCTCTTCACGCAAGATTTTATATGACAAACCGCCTCCGGTTTCATTTTAAACACCAGGCCGATAATGCGATGCAAATCCGGTTTGCGGATTTGAGCTCGAAAGATCCGTTTCAAACTGCTTCCGCAAAACTGCTCCGTAAGTTGCCAGGTCATACGCGACAAGATCGAGACGGGCGCCAACTTTCGTGTTTTGAATCCTGCCGGATTTCTTGTCGAAGTCGCCATCCGTGACACAGGCGCCGTAAGGCATGCTCCATCCGCAACACTGACGGATGCAAGTACGCATCTGGTCCATGGGGGTCAGCCCCTTTTCATGGGAGGTGCAGACGTAGCCGAACAACTTTCCGGCAAATTCCTTCCAGAAATAATCCAGGAAATTTTTCATCACCCCGGACATGCTGCCATGATAATCAGGGGTGCCAAGGAAACAGGTGTTGGCCCAGTTCACATGTTCACAGACGCGCATGTATTCAGCGCCGGAACGGCCTCCTTCATCAGGATTAAACATGGGCAGCGGTGTTTCCAGCAAATCCAGCATCCGAACTTCCGCGCCGTGATTTTTTGCCTGATCAAGCACATACTGCACTGCGCAACGGGTCAGGGAATAACGTTGCAAACTTCCCACAACGCCCAGAATTTTGGTTTTCATAATTGAGTTACTCAGGTTGTTAAAGTGGATTTGAGTTCGGAAAACAGGCCGCACTGAACACACAATCGTTGGAATTCCAGCAATCCCTTTTTCTGTTGAACCCCGAGATCGTAACAAACGTTTTGAACCAGATAGCTCAGCGCCACTTGCTTTGGCAGCAACGTTTGTTTTCGAGCAATCGCGTCCAGATGTTGGAGTCCTTGCTTCTTTGCCCGGGCAAACAGTTTCAAATAAGGTTCAACAGCCAGTTCCTGATGGATTGCCCAAAAGGCGAACACAAACGGCAGGCCTGTCTTTTTTTGCCAGACTTCACCCAGATCCAGGAGATTGTAACGATTCTTCAGGAGACGATCATGCATCAGCAGTGCGGGATCGCCAATCAGCAATCTGGCATCGCAGGATGCTGTCCGACCGGAGGTTTGATACCGTGGACTCAGACCGAAAAACTCCGCGAGAATCACTTGAAGCAACAGGTTGGAGGTTTTGGAGGCAGGATCCAAGGCGATTGTTTTCAAGTGATTGAGTGGCTTCCTATGGGCGAGGTACACACTTTTGACCGGACCGCGACTGCCGACGGCAATGCCTGGCACGATCTGATAATGAGGATATTCGAAGTATTCGGCCACTGGCACTAATGCGGCATCGAGGTTCCCTTTTCGCAAGAGAAAAGCGAGTGCGGATGGGGTTTCGAGCTGAACATCCCCATCCAGTCCATAGATTAGTGGCCGTGCGTTAAGATAGGACACGCAACCAATTCGGAATTTGCTTTTTGCAACTGGCATGCGATTCTTTCAGAGGAGCATTCTCATTTGTTTTCCAGATCGATTCCGAATTTCCCAAGTTCCTTGGCCAGCTCGGCTTTGACTGTCTCGGGCAGGTCAGCCGAGTCGACCCAAGCCTTCGCCTTGAGGGGACTCCAGAAAAACCAGTTTCGAGCAATCTGGAGAATCGTTTCTCGCTTAAACTTCTCGTCAGAGATCGTTCCCGCCAATCGAATGGCTTCATGAGGATCGGAGCGCTGCTTGCTTGCAGCGACCCCTGCCAATGCCGAATCTCGAGAGGAAGCTTCTGGAAGAGATTCAAGCCACGCAGCCACAGTTTTACTGTCTTCGGTGGCGGCCCAGAATGATCCCATCTCGGCCATCATGGAGTTCCTCTCGACCCCCTCCGCCAACTGTTCCGCCCAATGGCTCGCCGAAGCAAGATCAACATTTACCCATGCTCTGATGGTTGCCTTTAGCGCATATTCCCGCCCGCCACTCTCCGGCAAGTCTGTGACCCACTCCATGGCGGCGTCCGGATTCTCGGATGCCCATTCGTTCGCGACGATCCATCGCAGATCCTGCTGAAGCTTGAGTGGTAAACCCTCCACGTACTTTCTGGCCCCATCCAAATCGGAGGATGCCCACGGGCCCAACATTGCGCGGATTGCGCGCATACGTGTTCGCTCTCCCTCGAGCGATTCGGTCCACTGAAGGGCCGTCACACGATCCGTTTCCGCCCAGGTTGCTGCAAGCCGTCGGATCAACTCCACCTTGTTTTCATTGTCAGGCAACAAATGGAGGTGTTGTGAGGCAGATTTGGGATCCCGGTTTGCCCACTCAGAAAGGATCGTTTCCGTATATTCCCGCTTGGAATCCATGTCCGTCTGATTTCGAGCCCACTGTAACGCAGCCTCAGGATCCTTGGCTGTCCAAGGTTCAAGCAAGTTCTGACAGACCCAACCATGGGTCGTTCCAACAGGGAGTGCATCCAGCTTTGAGGCCACCGCTACAGGGTCCAAGGCTGCCCATGTGGATAAGACGAAGGCGATTGGACCTTGCTCGGTGGATTCGGCCCAAGCCAGGGCCGCCGCAGGATCATTTTTGGTCCACACAATGCATATCTCTTGGATGGCAGTCGACCGAATCCATTCAGATGACAGCGAAACAACATAAACATAACTTGCCGCCGCTTTCGGGTCCAACTCCGCCCAGCGGCCGGCAATGATGGCGACAAGGGAATTCCGCTCCGTACTTACCGGGATCTCTTCTAACATCGCAAACAGAATCCGGCAATCCTCTGGCTTTGTCCAAGCCAGTTCCTGGGCAATTCGCTCGCGGGATATTGATTCCTGGTGGTTACTTTTCCTGGTCAGCGGCAGTTGCAACAACCCGGCCAGCTTCTGAGCATATGCCGTATCCACTGCGTTTGTTGGAAAGTGCGTTGCATCATGGGGCTTCGTCCCTTTGCGATGTTGAGCACCACGCGTAGGAGCGGGGAATCCATATCGTTGCCGGGATGCCCATTGTCCGAGGCAAAAGCCGATCACCAGACAGATGGCAACAAGTCCCACCATTGTTGCTGTTCTGGAAACGGTTTTCATTGGCAGATTTCTCACTCCAGCTGAAAAAACGCTCCATGCTTAACACGCTTTCGGTCGGCTTGGACAGCGATTTCTTTCTTGAGGCTCTCGTCGGAGATGGTATCCAGCCAGAAGGGGTGCTCGCCCGGATTGTGCCATGCCAGCCGAGATCCCAAGGCTGCTACCGCAAAATCTCGACTGCGACCCGGCGGAAGCGATTGCAGCCAGGAAATGGCGCGACGGCTGTCAACCGAGAGCCAATATTGGAGTGGGGTTGATAGGAGATGTTCTCCGTCGGCATCGTTCTCCAAAGTTGCTGCCCAACGAGTGGCTGACTCTGGATCCGCTTCCATCCACCGTCCGATTGCACCGGCAAGGGGACGGTACCGGTGATCATTTTCCCAGCACTCCAGTGGCACAGTGACGGCCCATGTCAGGGCGGCCTTTGGATCCACCTCGGCCCACTGTTGTGTCGCGATACTCCAGGCATTGCCCCGAAGAATTCCAGCAGGAAGATGCTGCACGTATTCAGCCACTGCGGCAGGGGTATTCCCGGTGCACTCATCTATGATCTTATAAATTGCACCGTCACGCCTTTGTCCTTCCGGAAGGGAGTCAGCCCACTTTAGTGCAGCCGAGAGGTCACGACGTCCCCACTCCATCGCGACGACTCGCGTGAGTGTGGATCGGGTTGAGCCGGGCGCCAGCGAGGCAAGGTGATTCGCTGCCGCAGACGGATCTGTCTGAGCCCAACGGGAGAAGATTGTTTGCAAACCCTCGACCCGCGTTTTGAGCGACGAGATTTTCTCGGCATATTGGATTGCCTCCGAGGGCTCCCTGGTTGCCCAGGCGTCAAGGATTCCCTTGATGGCTGCGTTCCGCATCCCCCCTGCCGGCAGTATTGTTTCCGCCCAACGTAACGCTTCTTGCAGGTCTTTCGCAGCCTGCTCCGCCGCCACCGCAAAAAGAGCGGTGGCTTGGTGGTCTCCTGTCGGAAGTGAAAGCGCAAAAGCTGTTGCCGATTCGAGATCATGCTGTGCCCAAGCCATTATCACCTCTCCGAAAAAATCAAGCGAGCCGTTCTCCTGTGAAACTGTCTGAAGTTTCTGAAGCACCCCGTGGATCTCGTTGGATGTCGCATCGTTGAACCAACTGGCCAGGGATCTGCTCCGCTTCGCAGGATCGGTCTCGGCCAGCAGTTGAAGGACGACCTGCTGCCGGGTGTCTTTGGGCGAAGCAACTTTCTCCTTCCCGACGGACGACGAGGCTTGGACATGGTCCAGCCGAACCTTCGGTGCTGTGATGGCCTCCGCCTTCCGTCCCTCGGCTTGGATCGTCTCGTGATAAGGGGCCGTTGACCAACCAAGGGAAAACCCCAGGCCCAAGGCAAGAATACACGGGACGACCGCTGCGGCTGTTCTACGAAAGGTCGGCATGTTTTTTAGAGTGTAAAATCCTCTTTCTGGACAAGTAAAGAAGTTTGCGTAGAATCATTGTACTGGAACGGATTATGGGAATCATCACTCGGATTCTAAAACGGGGTAAACCCTCTTCAACTCCTGATTCACGACAGCGATTTGGATTGGAGGGGGAAGTGGAAGCGGCCAGCCATCTCAAGCGGAATGGATTTAAAATCCTGGTCAAACGTTATCGGTGCCGGTTCGGTGAGGTTGATCTGGTGGCAAGGGAGGGAGATACCCTGGTTTTTATCGAAGTGAAGACCCGTGGTTCCCAGGATTTTGGCGGTCCGGCCCTGGCTGTAACTCCTGAGAAACAAAAGCATATCAGCCGTGTCGCGCTGGACTATCTTCGACGTCTCCACAACCCGGAAATTCCGGTGAGATTTGATATCGTGGAAGTCATTTCGTCCGGAGAGAAGCCTTTGTGCAATCATATTCGCGATGCTTTCACACTTTCCGAACCGTACATCTATTGATTCCAGATTCTGGCTCATGACTCCTGAGCAGTCACTGAAAATTCACGTAATCTCTCTTTGCCAAACTTCTGGCTTCCGTATTCTGTATTCTGTATTCTGGCTTCCGGTACCACGCGCCCGTAGCTCAATTGGATAGAGTACCAGCCTCCGAAGCTGGGGGTTGCCTGTTCGAACCAGGCCGGGCGCACCATACTACATCAACCCCTTGGCTTCCAGTTCATCGAGTCGATAAGCGTTGTTCTCATCAATGATTTCGCTGCACCCTGGCACACCCACCAGCACGTCATGACAGAGTGAGGATCCATTGTGCGGGGCAAGACCACTGGTTTCAATGACATGACGATCCTGTGTGAGGTAAATCCAGGTAAACTGTTCTCCACATGATACACGAAATTCAAGGTTTCCCTGCCACATGAGGTCGTCAACGGATCGAATGTTGATGGTCAGGACCTGACTTCCACTGCCGGCAGCCTGCTCCACACTCCCGTAACGCTCAAGCCAGAGCAGGACGAGACCCTCAATCTGTGGCCGTCCCAACGGCTCCTTAAAAAATCCAACATACCCTTGGTGTTCCACACTCATAGGATTTCTTGTCGCAATGTAGCCCAGATTGGGCTTCATAGCCAGCCGGTTTTTCAAAAATATGCTGGTGAAATTCATCAAAGTCCTGTGTTAATGCCGGAGGAAGCATGGGAAAGGCAGGCACATCCACACGGCAGGTGAGTTCCGTCATGATGGTGACGGGTGGGTTCTGCATCTCTCTTGGTGTAATGGTTCTGGCAGGTTGGCATACGCAGAATGTCACGCTGATTCAGGTGCACCCGAACTTTGCGCCGATGTCATACAATGCCGCCCTGCTGTTTCTTCTCATAGGTCTGGGGTTTCTTGCAGTGGGGCTGAATTGGCCGCGCTTGACCATGCTAAGCGGCGCTCTTGTCGCCACTTTCAGTCTTTTGAGCCTCCTGCAGATTATTTTCGATGTAAACCTCGGTATCGATCAATCTTTGTATGAAGCTTATATCAAAACGGGGACTTTGCATTCTGGTCGCATTGCTCCGAATGTTATATTGTGTTGTCTGTTTGTTGGCGAGGCATTGGTAGTGATTCACAGCAGGGCGTTCTCGGGTTATCGCCCTGTGATTCTGGGGATTATGGGATCTCTGGTGACTGCCCTGGGAATTGTCTCATTCCTGGGTTACCTGACAGGCATTCCGCCAGCCCATGCGTGGGGAAACCTTGCTCAGATGAGCATTCAGGAGTCTTTCGGAGTCATTGTACTTGGCACAGGCATCGTTGCCTTTGCCTGGCGCGATGGCAGGCCGGATGGGTCAGGTTCGCCCCGGTGGTTTCCACTTCCGGTTGGGGTGTGCATGTCAATGGTCTCTCTTGGGTTATGGCAGGCATTCAGTGTGCAGGAGCGTCTGAAGATTGAGAGTCAGATTCAATTCGAAGCGTCGAATTTGAAGCGCCAGATCATTACAGAGATGGAAGCGCGGATTTTCGAACTGGTTCGAATGGTCCGGCGCTGGGAATTTCACAGCAGGCCGAACAAAGAGGAGTGGGAATCCGAGGCATGGCTCACAATGAACCATTACAAAGGATACCATGCGATCAAATGGATCGACACATTTTCACAGATACGATGGGTTGTGATGTCAAATGGAAATCAAACTGTCCCGACCTTTGACGATAAACCGCTTGAACCACAGATAATGGAGGAGATGAAAGATCAAAGGAAGGTGGTTTTCACACGATCCATTGAAGTGGCACCGGGAGACACGAGATTTTACGCTTACGTGCCCATGTTTCACAATAACACCTTCGGAGGATTCATTGTCGGTATTTTTCGTTTTCAGGAATTGTTCGAAGCCATTTTTCCCGAGAATGTGGCGACGGATTGCCTGATCGATGTTTCCGACGGGCAATGGGAAGTTTACCATCGGCAAGGCGCCTCCAGCCAGCACGATATCAGATGGGAGCAGACCTTTGAGGTTGATTTGTATGGAATCACGTGGCGTGTGCGCATGTGGCCAAAATCGACCCTTCTGGAAAAACACAGGGCGTATATTCCTGAGACGACATTGCTGGTTGGTCTTGGGATGTCCATATTGCTCGCCTTGGCGATCCATCTGGCTAAGAAAGCTCGAACTCATGCGCGGGAGGTGGAAGCCACCAGTCGGGTGCTGGAACAGGAGGTCGCAGAGCGAAAACGAGCGGAAGAGAAAGTAAACAAACTCAATGAGGAGCTGGAAAAGCGTGTCCACGAACGAACTGCCGAACTGGCCCACTCCAATGCCGAACTGGAACAATTTGCCCATGTTGCGTCTCACGACTTGCAGGAACCGTTGCGCATGGTTGCCAGCTATACACAGCTGCTGGCAAGGCGTTACCAAGGCAGGCTGGGTTCGGATGCCGATGATTTTATCAAATACGCAGTAGATGGTGTCACTCGCATGCAGGGTCTGATTCATGATTTGCTGGCTTATTCACGGGTCGGAAAACGGCAAAAAGATTTCGAGCCTGTCGATTGCGAGGCTCTTTTGGAGCATGTTCTCTCAAATTTACATGTTACAGTCAGGGAAAATGATGCCGTGGTAACCCATGATCCGCTGCCCAATGTGAAAGCGGATGGTTCCCAGTTGGGACAGGTGTTTCAGAACCTGCTCAGCAATGCCATCAAGTTCCGGAGCAAGGAGACACCCAGGATTCATGTCTCGATGGAGGAACTGGGAAGTGAATGGCTCTTTTCTGTGCGGGATAATGGGATTGGCATTGATCCTGAATATTCCAACCGCATTTTTGTAATTTTTCAGCGTTTGCATGGAAAGGCTGAATATCCAGGCAGCGGGATCGGTCTGGCGATCTGCAAAAAAATTGTGGAACGGCATGGTGGACGTATTTGGGTAAAGTCGCAGCCTGGGAAAGGGACAATGTTTCGTTTTACCATTCCAATTTAAAGGGTTATAATTCACCAGGGAATTCTGTTTCACCTTCGTGGAACTGCCATTCCCGTAGAAGTGCCATGAGCAACCAGCCCATCAAAGTTCTCCTGATCGAAGATAATCAAGGGGATGCAAGATTGGTTCGGGAGATGCTGGCCGAATCCCCGGATGAGACGTTCAATCTGATCCACATGGATCGTTTAAAACCCGCCTTGGAACAGCTTGCCACGGATGCGGTTCATGTGATTTTGCTGGACCTCCGGCTTCCGGACGGGGATGGCTTCGGGAACTTCATGAAGGTACGGACCGCGGTTCCGGACATTCCCATCCTTGTTTTGACCGGACTCGATGACAGTGGAGTTGCCATCAGGGCTGTGCAGGAAGGCGCTCAGGATTATCTGATCAAAGGGCAACTGGATGGACGGCTTTTATCGCGATCCATTCGTTACTCGATGGAGCGACATCGTCTTCAAACAGAGCTTGAACAAAGTCGACAACAACAACTGCATCACCAGAAACTGGAAAGCCTGGGTGTTCTTGCAGGCAGAATTGCGCATGATTTTAACAATCTGCTGGCCGTCATTTTGGGGCATGCTGAACTGGCAATGAGAGATGTTCAACCTGCATCCCCGGCACGCAAATCTCTGGACAAAATCCAGGTCGCCAGTCAACGTGCCGCGGACCTTTGCAGCCAGTTACTTGCCTATTCCGGAAAGGGACATTTTGTCATTCAGGCTCTCAATGTGAATATGACCATCAAGGAAATTTCCCATTTGCTCCGGCTTTCTGTTTCCAAAAATGTAAGTTTAAAGTATCACTTTGCCCCTGATTTGCCGTCGATCGAAGGTGATCCTGCCCAAATTGGTCAAGTAACACTGAATCTGGTAAAAAATGCTTCCGAGGCCATCGGTGAAAAAAATGGCATAATCACGATCACTACCCGGGTCATGAATATTGATACTGCTGGTCTTTCAGAAATGCATCTGGCGACCGACCTGCTGGAGGGCCGGTATGTCTGTGTGGAGGTGGCCGACACCGGTTGTGGGATGGATGTTGAGATACAGACTCGAATCTTTGATCCCTTCTTCACCACCAAATTCACCGGCCGCGGCCTGGGCCTTGCCTCTGTGCTTGGTATCGTACGGGGACATAAGGGGGCTCTGAAGGTTTTTAGCGAACTCGGACGAGGCTCGACATTTCAACTTTTGTTTCCCTGCGTTGAAGGCCCGGCGGGCGGATCCAAAACTCCACAAGCTGTTTCCAGTAAGGGCCTGCCTGTTGAGTCTTCCCCGCCGGGAGAATTACGGGGGTCGGGCACTGTTCTTGTGGTGGATGATGAGGAGAATATTCGCATGATGGCGGCGCAAATCATCGAAATGTTCGGTTTTACTGCATTGACAGCCAGTGATGGTCTGGAAGCGGTGAAAACCTTTCGTGCGCATATCAAGGAGATCGTTCTTGTGTTGCTCGACCTGACCATGCCGGGGATGAGCGGCATGGAAATCCTCCAGGCAATCCATCGCATCAAACCCGAGGTCAGGATTCTTGTGATGAGTGGCTACAACGAGGAGGAGGCCGGGAAACGCGTGATGGACAAGGATGTTGCCGGTTTTATTCAAAAACCCTTCACCATTGCCACGCTTCGGGAAAGGATTTCGCAGGCAACAAGATTTTAAATCACAACGGCATGGTGGTTCCCACCGCCTGCCCATTCGATAGACAGTCCTCCAAAGAAATGCCGCCCCGATAGTTCCCGATCAAATAAAGTCCAGGACAGGCTGATTCGATGGCCTGGCATGTTTGAAGCATCGAGGAATGTCCACTTTCATATTGTGGAATTGCATGCGCCCAGCGGACGATGTTCTGAAAGCCGGGAGGACCATCAATTCGCAAAAGGGATCGCAAATCATCTAATACCGTTTGAGTCAGTGCTGTGTCATCAAGAGAAATGGCCTGTTGATCGAGCATGCCACCCATGAAAGCGGTCAGGAGAACATGTCCTTGAGGCGCTCTATTTGGAAAAAGTGTGGATGAAAAGAGAGCTCCCAGGGTCCGTATTTTCCTGCTCCGACTGATCAATAACCCAAATCCATCAAGAGGGTGACCGACCGAAGCGCGTGGAAATCCCAGGTGAACCACGCACATGGGTGCGTGAGGTATTTTTTCCAATGGAGCAATATCGGGAAATAGCGGCGCCAGAAGACGGCTGGCATTTATCGCATCGGTGGCCATGATCACCCGGTCTGCTTCAAAATCGCCTCGTCCGATAACGACTGTAAACCGCGCGCCCTTTTTTTTGAGTGATTTTACGGGGGTTGACAGGTGAATCTTGTTTTCGAGATGGGCTGACAGGCCAAGGACCAGATCAGAAAGACCGCCCGGCCATGAGATCAAGCGGTGCCTGGGAATGGCTTTACGTCCGGCTTTCATCATTCCCCGGAGAAGACTCCCGTGGGTTTGCTCGATATGATATAACTTTGGAAAGGTGTGGCGAATGACGAGTCGTTCCGGATCGCCTGCATGAACGCCGGAGACAAAGGGTTCCACCAATTCCCGGAGAATTTCCACGCCCAGTCGCCGGCGGACAAAACCGGCCAACGTTTCATTTTCATCTTCACATCGCGGGATAAACGGCTCCCGCATGATTCGCAACCTGGCTTTCCATGAAATAAGGTTGCTGCCAAACAAGGTAATGGGTGAGGTGGGGATCAGTATCAGTCTTCCATTCTGTACCACGAAACGCTTCTTTGCGTCGGGCGCCGCATCCAGCGCTGTGTACAGAAGACCAGTTTCCTCAAGAAACGCCAGAGATTCAGGTTTGGAGACCGCCATGGTATTGGGTCCCGACTCGCATAGATAACCCTCGCGGCAAATGGTATGGATGACGCCACCTGCAGAAGGTTTGGCTTCCAACACGGATACATCAACGCCACGTTTTCTCAAGGCCACTGCGGCGGATAGTCCGGAGATGCCCGCGCCGATAATGATAACGCTGGAATGGTTATTCATGCACGGGCTTGACGTATTGTCACAGGAACGCAACTTTCGGATTGAAGCCGCTCTACAAACTTTCTCAAAGTTTCAATCCATGCAGGATGGTCATTGAGACATGTGATAAGGGTCAATTCCTGTCCACCCGCCTTGATAAAGGCTTCTCTTCCACGCATGCCGATCTCCTCAAGCGTCTCCAGACAATCCGAGACAAAAGCGGGGCAGATTACCATCAATTTTTTGATCCCACGTCGGGCCAGCGATTCAATCTCAAGATCCGTGTAGGGTTGCAACCAGGGCTCTCTTCCCAGTCGTGATTGAAATGAGATGGAATATTTATTTTGTGGAACACCGGCAAGTTTCACAAATTCCTGGACCGTTTTGAATGCCTGAGCGCGGTAGCATACCCAATGAACAGGGTGGGAGAGCGAACAACAGTTTTCTTTAATCAGGCAGTGTGATTTCGATTTGTCAGCAAATCGGATATGCCGCTCAGGGAGACCGTGGAAACTGAAGAGGAGATGATCATATTCCTTTTGAAGATCACGCTGGGCGCTCAAAACGAGAGCCTTCAGGTAGTCCGGATTATTGTAAAACGGAGGCAGGATCCTGAGTTTTACCTGCGGGTTGAGTCGAGCCAGAGCCTCCTGCACGCTCACCACGGCTGTTTCGTAGCTGGACATTGCATGGTGTGGATAAAGGGGAATCAATACAATCTCCTCAACCTTTTGCCGGAGCATTTGTTGGAGAACACTGGGAATGGATGGGTTCCCGTATCGCATGGCCAGTTCCACGGGCAAATCCACTTTTGCCTGCAGCAGGGTTTGCACGCGCCTGCTCATGACGACCAGCGGCGATCCATCATGGGTCCAGATTTTACGATAGGCTTCGGCCGTGTTTCGAGGCCGGGTTGGTAGAATGGTGGCATGAAGCACAAACTGTCGCACCGGCCACGGTGCATCCATGACTCGCTGGTCGGACAGAAATTCCTTCAGATATCTCCGCACATCCGGGACCGAGGGTGAATCCGGAGAGCCCAAATTAACCAAAAGAACAGCCTGGCAAGACTTCACCTTAAAATACCTGCTACACAGTTCTTGAAAACTTCACACCCGGCTTTGTCTTCAAATAAATATCAAATGGCATGCAGATGTTACGGACAAGGAGACGTCCTGTTGGGGTGACGATGATTTTTCCATTTTCGCAGCGAATAAGGCCGTCTGTTTCCATGGGTGCCAGTCCCTCCATGGCATTTGCAAAATATGAGCGAAAATCAATGTTGAATTTTCTGCCAATGGCGTTGGTATCCAGGGCAAAATCGCACATCAGCCGCATGATGATTTCCCGCCGTAAAATGTCATCATCTGTCATCCGTATGCCCCGTTGAGTGGCGAGTCCGCGTGTTTTGATGGCGGCTTCATAGTCGTGGATGTTTTTATGGTTTTGCGCATAAGTGCGGCCGATCTGGCTGATGGCCGAAACACCCAATGCATATAAATCAGATCCGCCATGGGTTGTGTATCCCTGGAAATTGCGATGCAGCGTGCCGGCATCCTGCGCGCGGCAAAGCTCATCCTCAGGCTTCGCAAAATGATCCATGCCAACGTAACGGTATCCGGCCTCTGCAAAGGCGCGAATGGCCCGCTGTAAAATTGCAAGTTTTTCCACGGCCGAAGGCAGGGTGTCTGCCTTGATTACCTTCTGATGCCGGATCATCTCGGGAAGATAGGCAAAATTAAAGAGCGCAATGCGATCCGGGCTTAATGACACAATCCGCTCCAGAGTCGTGGCAAAACTTTTTTCCGTTTGGTAAGGAAGTCCATAAATCAAGTCCACTGAAATGCTCCGGAAATTTCTTTCCCTGGCTTCTTCAATGACCCGGCGCGTTATGCTTTCGGGCTGGATTCGATTGACAGCCTTCTGGACCTGTGGGTCGAAATCCTGGATTCCCATGGAAATACGGTTGAATCCGAGTTCCTGCAGGGTCTTGAGATGTTCGGACGTGGTTTCCCGTGGATCCACCTCCAACCCGATCTCTGCATCATCACCAAACCTGAAATGTTTCCGGGTGGCTTCATGTAAAATCCGGAGCTGCTCCGGAGGAAAAAATGTAGGTGTGCCTCCACCCCAATGAAGTTGGGTGACGCGACGGCCCGTCGCAACCATGGGCGCCAACTGGTCCATCTCACGAATCAGAAGTTCAGTGTAGAGCGCAGGACGTTTACGGTCGCTCGTGAATGTGACGTTGCAGCCACAAAAAAAACAGACGGACTCGCAAAAGGGGAGATGAAAGTAGAGAGAGAGTGGCGGGGCATTTTTTGAGGCATTCGTAGCATGGATTTCCTTACACAGATCATCGGCGGTGAATTTGTCCGTAAATTGGGGTGCTGTGGGATAGCTGGTGTATCGTGGCCCGGATGTGTCGTGCCTGGCCAGAAGCCCAAAGTCGATTACAGGTAAAGCCGGTTCCAGTGTCTTTAGCATGACTGCCAGATTAACGGTTGGTAACCAGGATATCAAATTTACTTTCGCTTCTCTTCGAGAGGACTTACAGTAAGGACATGTGTGGAATTGTGGCATATATCGGCAAACGGTCTGCGGCTCCTTTGCTTGTGGAAGGGCTGAGGCGGCTTGAGTATCGCGGTTATGATTCGGCCGGCTTAAGCACCTTGCAAAATGGACATATCGAAACCCGGAAAAGAGTCGGGCGGATCGATGCTCTGGCTGACCTCCTGCGCGACCAGCCGGTCGATGGATTGGTTGGGATCAGTCATACCCGCTGGGCCACTCACGGCCGGCCCAGTGATGCGAATTCTCATCCACATCTGGATGCGTCAGGAAAAATTGCGATTGTTCATAACGGGGTGATTGAGAATTATCAATCCATCAAGGACAGGCTTGTTCGCGAAGGACACAAATTTGTTTCCGATACAGACACGGAAGTCCTGGCGCATCTTATTGGTCAGTGTTATCAAAACGGGAACAGCACCGGTGAGAAAAAACTGGTGGAAGCGGTTCGTGTTGCCCTGCGGCAGGTGATTGGCACCTATGGCATCGCTGTGCTCTGTGTGGATTATCCCGGCATGATTGTGGGGGCCAGGCGCGGCAGTCCCCTTGTGGTGGGTGTGGGAAAGAACGAAAACTTTCTTTCCAGCGATGTCAACGCGATCGTCGCCCACACGCGTGATGTGATCTACTTGAATGATCATGATATCGTCACAATCAAGGCCGGGAATTTTCATGTGGAGCGATTGGATGAAGGTCCGGCCCGGGTGCAGATCAGCAAAGTGGAGCACGACGTTGGTTCCATGGAGAAGGGCGATTTTCCGCACTATATGCTCAAGGAAATCTTCGAACAGCCCCGGGCGATGCAGGATGCCATGCGGGGACGCTTCAATCGGGATGAGTGTTCTGCAGCCCTGGGTGGGCTGAATATGAGCAACGCGGAATTGCGGAGTATTGACAGGATCATCATGACGGCATGTGGCACTTCCTGGCATGCAGCTTTGGTTGGTGAATATTTGATTGAGGAAATCGCAAGAGTCCCTTGCGAGGTGGAATATGCCAGCGAGTTTCGTTATCGAAACTCTCCAATGGATAAACACACTCTGCTTTTCGCAATCACACAATCTGGTGAAACGGCCGACACATTGGCAGCCATGCGTGAGGCCCGGCGCAAGGGACACAAGGCTCTTGGAATTTGCAATGTGGTGGGGAGCACCATCGCGCGTGAGTCAGATGGAGGTATTTATGTGCGTGCGGGACCGGAGGTGGGTGTGGCTTCCACCAAGGCTTTTACATCCCAGGTTGCCGTGTTGGCGCTGATCGCATTGCATCTGGGCAGGCTTCATCACATGTCCGCGACAGAGGGCGCTCGTTTTATTGAAAACATGGAGGCTATCCCGGACAAAATTGCCCAGATCCTGAAGCAAAATGACATGATTCGGACCATCGCGATAAAATATAAAGATGCCAAAAACTTTCTCTACCTCGGCAGGAGGTTCAATTATCCTGTAGCGCT
>Ga0114940_10000650_pt1 | contig 14937 bp, 10 predicted proteins | sample ColdCreekSource_FD_87195 | JGI IMG/M metagenome (GOLD analysis project Ga0114940, IMG submission 87195) | Groundwater microbial communities from Cold Creek, Nevada to study Microbial Dark Matter (Phase II) - Cold Creek Source | ecosystem: Environmental > Aquatic > Deep subsurface > Groundwater ... | reverse complement strand
CCTTGAGCTGCTCGCTGGAAATGGCGATCTCGATGTCTTTGGCTTCCAGGTCCTTGTAGTCGGGCAGCACGTAGTCGTCGGGCAATTTGGGCTTCGGCAGCGCCAACGCCAACGCATCCTCTTCCTCTTCCGCAGCAGGTTCGACTGCCTTTTTCTTGTCCTGCATGCTGGCGATGAATTTCTGCTTCGCGGCTTCCTTCTCGCGCTCCTTGGCCTTGCGTTCCTTGTCTAGGTTTTCGAGTTTCTCACGCTCGTGCATTTCCTTTTCGGCTTTTACGGAGGCTTCCTTGGCCTCCTTTTCGCGCTTCAGGCGGTCCTTTTCGGCGGCTTCGACTTGGCGGAGGGCTTCTTCTCGGCGCACCTGGGCACCGTCCACCACAGGTCCCTGTTTTGACTCTTCCTGAGCTTCGACCTTTGGAAGCTTCGGCAGACTGCGCTTCTTGCTTTCCAGTGCCTCGTCCAATTCCTTGGCAATGTCGCGAGCATCGGAGTCGGGCAAGGGCGCTTTGAGTTTGCGCGTTACGGGCGAGGCGGCTGGCTCAATGGCCACGCGGTCATGCTGGATTGCGCCGTTCTGGTTCACTGGCATAAACCGCCCACTGGGCGTGGCGACGAGCGGCTGCAAGGTGGGGGTTGGTACGACCGGCTCCTGCAAGCGTCCCTTGACGGATTCCCAGCCCAATTTCACCAAGCTTCCCGTGCCGCGTCCCACCAGCGACAAGGCGCACTCCGTCAGGTTCTGCGCGATCAGCAGACCCGCGAGCACGCCGACCGTCACCAGCACGAGGTATACGCCCACGGGGCCGAAGTAATCGACGAGCGGCGGCGCCAGGTAGCGACCGCCCAACAAACCGCCCGGACCAGCCGGATAGCTGCTGGAGACAGCCTTGCTTGGATCGAGCGCCAGCGTTCCAGCCCACGCGCAGATCAGTGCCACCATGAGCACCGTGCCAGCGCCACGCAGCAGCGTGCCTGCGAGCGAACGTGCCGCGCAAATCATCATGCCAAAGACAAACAAACTCGTCACGATGACCCACGCCCCCATGCCGTACAGACACAGCAGGTGGTGGGCGACGGTGGCGCCAATCAAGCCGCAGAAATTGTCCACGCCCGTGCTGGACGCCTCGTAGTCCATCACGTCGGCAGGCTGGTGGGAGTACAGGCTTAGCCCACAGAAAAGGGCCAGTCCCGCCAGTCCCAAGCCCGTAACGATGGCGGTAGTTTCCTTGGCACGTTCGTTTTCCATCGCGTCCTCCGGCGTACAACCAAGTAGTGAGAATAGGCCTTGCTTACATGGGCGATTTTTCGAGTCGCGCAATGTTCAACAACGGCACCGCGTGCCAGCAAAATAAAGGTACGTGATGCCGACTTCATGTATCGACTACGGGGAAGCTGAGCTGGAAGGAATTCGGGTCGGCAATGCAAGTTTCGTAACCATTCAGTTGTAGGACGGGCATTGCCCGATCGGCAGCATCGGCCTCTAGCAGACTGGGCCGCAGACGTCCTTTCGGCTTGTGCCGTTCGTTCGCTTGGAACGTGAACGACAAGACTGTTCTTGGTGGGCTTTGTGGTGAACGGTTACAAGTGAACGTAGGCCAGAAATGTAAGTTCGCTGCACCAATTATTGCTTTAGTGCGGCAGGGTTACTGGACGATACCTGGAGGGCTCTCTTTTCCAAACACAGGAGTGTTAACATGATCCGCACCGCGCTCAACATCGGGGCCTTGGCGATCCTTGTGGGTATCGGCGTCCTTATCTATCGCCAAGTCCACGCACCCAAGACGGAGTGTCCGCTTCCGGAGGGGAGCCTTATTGATCCGCAAGCGCCGCCCGCGCCAGTTTCCGAACGCCGTGATCTGGACCACGAACAAGTGCTCGTGCGCCAAGCGCCTGTACCTAGAGACGAACACGCCCTGGAGCGGAACGCTGCACGGACACCCGCAGGCGATTTTCCTCCGGCCGATGTGGTGGACCTACCGGGTACTGCGGCGCCCCCTGCGGTCACGGACGCCCCAGCCACCGCAAAGAGGACGCACCAAGTCCGTTCGGGAGATTCGCTCTGGAAGATCAGCCGCGAAGCCTACGGCTCGACGCAGCACATTCATAAAATCGCTGCGGCCAACAAACTGGGCTTGAACGACGTGCTGCGCGTGGGCCAAGTGCTGGTGCTTCCAGAAATCGCCGGATCTAAAACCACCGCAACCGAGCACGTACAGGTGCCCATCGCCAAGCCCGCTCCGCGCGATGCCGACCACGAAGTGAGCGCTGCGCACGCCCCGTCGCCAACTCAGCCCGACACGCAGGCCATGCCCCCGACGTTAAGCCGCACCATGTCCAGACCCTAGTCCTTATCACAGGCAAAGTACGCCGGTCGCCGCTTACTATGAAACGTAACGGGAATTGAAAAGCACGGATCGATGGCCTCGCAATCGAGCTTGCAACAGCCGCTTTCTTTGCATCGCATTCCACCTTCGCTAAGCTGCCGCCATGCTTGCTCAAACCTTCTCTGCGGCGGCGCTGGGCGTCGAGGCACAACCCGTCGAAGTCGAGGTCGATGTCGTCGCCGGGCAGCCTAAGGAATTCCTCGTCGGCCTGCCCGATGCTGCAGTAAAGGAGGCGCTACAGCGCATCCGTGCGGCGTTGCTTAACGCCGGCTTCACGTGGCCTTTCAACCGCCGCATCACCTTTAACCTTGCGCCCGCCGACATGAAGAAGGAAGGCCCGGTGTACGACCTGCCGATGGCCTTAGGGCTGTTGGCCGCCACCGAGCAGATGCCCGCTGAACGCATAGGCAACTACGTGATCGCGGGCGAGCTGGCGCTTGACGGTCGCTTGCGCCGCGTCAAAGGCGCGTTGCTATTCGCCTTGCTCGCACGAAAGCTGGGCAAGCAGGGCGTACTGGTGCCGCCGGAGAATGCCGAAGAAGCTGCAGTGGTGTCCGACATCGAGGTCTTCGCCCCGCGCACGCTGGCCGAAGCCGTGGGGTTTCTGGCCGGCAACGCGAAGCTTGCTCCGGTACGCGTCGATGTGCAGGCGCTCTTCGAGCGCCCCGCGCTCGAAACCGCCTTGGACTTGGCCGATGTGAAAGGCCAGGAACACGCCAAGCGTGCATTGACCGTCGCCGCTGCGGGCGGACACAACCTCCTGATGATCGGACCACCGGGCAGCAGCAAGTCGATGCTCGCGAAACGTTTGGCGGGTATTTTGCCGCCGTTCACTTTGGAAGAGGCGTTGGAAACAACCAAGGTCTGGTCGGTAGCCGGCGCCTTGCGGCCGCACGAGGCTCTGAAGGTGCAACGCCCCTTCCGCGAACCGCACCACACGCTCAGTTACGCCGCGCTGGTAGGGGGCGGCATCGAACCGGTCCCCGGCGAGATCAGCCTCGCGCACAACGGCGTGATTTTTTTGGACGAGCTGCCCGAGTTCGACCGCAAGGCCGTCGAGTCGCTGCGCCAGCCACTTGAAGACCGCGTGATCACCATCTCGCGCGTGGCCGGCAGCGCGCAGTTTCCCGCCAGCATCATGCTCGTAGCGGCCATGAATCCATGCCCCTGCGGGCATTTCGGCGACCCGAAGAAAAAGTGCAAGTGCAACGAGTTCCAAATTCAGCGCTACATGAGCCGCATCAGCGGGCCGCTGTTGGACCGCATCGACCTGCACGTGGAAGTGCCGCACGTGCCCTATGAGGACCTCTCCGCACGGGAGGGCCGTCTGAATAGCGCCACCGTCCGCGCCCTTGTGGTGCAAGCACGCGAACAGCAGCGCAAACGCCTCGGCGGCAGCGGTACGCACAGCAACGCCCAAATGAACGAGCGACAGGTTCGGGATTTTTGCACGTCCGACGCCGAGGGCACGCAGCTCTTAAAGAACGCGGTCGATGCGCTGGGGTTCAGCGCGCGCAGCTACGGACGCATTTTGAAAGTGGCGCGCACTATCGCGGATCTGGAAGGCATCGAAACGATCACGGCGGAGCACATCAGCGAGGCGATTCAATACCGCGGCTTGGACCGCAAGCGCACGTAGCCGCACGTCGCACCTGTATGCGGAACTAAGAACGGACTGCAACGAAGTAGGATAGACATCGAGGAGAGTGCACGAGGCCCATGTCCGACCCAACGCACGCTAGAACGCTCGCCATTCGCGGCATGCATTGCTCCAGTTGCGCGCAGCGCGTGGAGGCGGCGTTGCGCGACGTGCCGGGGGTAGCGCGGGCGGAGGTCAATTTCGCCACGCGCTCAGCGCGAGTAACGGGTCCTGTCGGAGTGCCTGAACTGTCTTCTGCCGTGCGCGCGGTAGGCTACGAAGCCGTAGAACTCACACAGGCCGCCGGAGCAGAAGCTCGCGACGAGTTGCACGCGGCACGAAACCGTTTCGTGCTGGCCGCATTTCTGGCTCTTCCTGTGGCCGCGACGATGTTCGGCGTACCGCATGAGTACATGCACCAGGCGGCGTGGGCCGCGCTCGTGCTCACGGCCCTTCAGGCGGTCGGACCAGGCCGCAGCATTTTTCTCACCGCCGTGCGCCTTGCGCTGCGCTTTAGCACCAGCATGGACACCCTGGTCGCACTCGGCGCGGGCGCGGCGTGGGTCTATAGCGCCTTTGCGCTGATCGTGCGCGGTGAGACGCATCTTTATTTTGAATCCGCTGCAGTCATCGTGGCGCTCGTACTTCTGGGCCGCTACCTCGAAGAACGGGCGCGTTTCGCTGCGGGCGCCGCCGTGCGTTCGCTATGGGCGCTTGCGCCCGCAACGGCCACTGTGCGTCGAAATGGGCGCGACGAAAGCGTGCCGGTTGCTGAGCTGCGCGTGGACGACGAAATCCTGCTGCGCCCAGGCGAGTGCGTCCCAGTGGACGGACAGGTTATTTCAGGCTCGGCGGCGCTGGACGAGGCGGTCTTGAGTGGCGAGCCGCGCCCGGTGCGACGCGGGCCGGGAGATCCTGTTGCGTCTGGCGCGATGCTCGTGGACGGCACGTTGACGTTGCGCGCCACACGCGTGGGAGCGGAGACTTCGCTGGCACAGACCGTCGCGGCGGTCGAACAGGTGCTGGCGTCCAAAGCCGGAGCGCAGCGGCTGGCCGATCAAGTCAGCTCCGTCTTCGTTCCGACGGTGCTGGTCTTGGCTACCGCTACCTTCGTGACTTGGTACTTCACGGGGCACGGCTTGGCGGACGCCGCGATGCCTGCGCTCAGCGTGCTCCTGATCGCCTGTCCCTGCGCGTTGGGCCTAGCCACTCCGACGGTGATCATGGTGATTTCCGGGCGTGCCGCGCGTGAGGGTGTTCTGGTGCGCAACGCGGCGGCGCTGGAACGCGCCGGGCGTATCGACGTGCTCTTGTGCGACAAGACCGGGACGCTGACCGAAGGCCACCCTGAAGTCACGTGGGACAAGGCGTTGTTCCAGCCGCTTCCCGTGGGGCTGTTTGAAGCTTTATCCGCTGCCGAGCGGTTGAGCGAACACCCCGTCGCACGCGCAGTCCAGCGCTGGGCTTTGGCGCGGAGCGGTGCGTTGGGAGCGCAATCCTCCAGACCTTCTGAGCTAAGCATGCTTCCAAGAGCCGACTACGCCGCGCCGAAGATTGCCGATTTCCGCTCCCATGCGGGCCGTGGCATCACGGCAACAGTCAACGACGTGCCGCTGGCCGTGGGCAGCGTGTCGTTTGTCCAAGAACATGTCGCGGACTGGGCGGGCGTGCCTGCCGAGGCGCAGATCCCTCCCGAATGCTCCGCTATCGCCGTGGCCTTGGGCGGAAAAGCCGTTTTGCTACTGGGTGCCGCCGACCGTCTGCGCGTCGGTGCGGGCGCGGCTGTTAAGGCACTGCAATCCGAGGGTATCGAAGTGCGTCTGGCCACCGGCGACCGCCTGAGCGCCGCACGCGCGGTGGCGGCGCAAGTTGGCATACCCGATGCATTCGTACATGCGGAACTAAACCCTGAGGATAAGCAGGTCTTGGTCAAACAGTTTGCCGCGCAGGGGCGCAAGGTAGGCTTCGTGGGCGACGGCATCAACGACGCGCTCGCACTTGCCGAAGCCTACGCGAGCTTCGCCATGGGCACAGGATCGGGTGCTGCCCTGCAAGCCGCCGACGTAACCTTGAAGCAACCGGACATCGCCAAGGTCCGCGACGCCATCCGCATCGCACGCGCAGCACGCCGCGTCATCGCGCAAAATCTAGTCTGGGCTTTTGGGTACAACGTGGTGGCGATTCCACTCGCCGCTACCGGGTTGCTCAACCCCATGCTCGCCGCCGCCGCGATGGCCTTCTCGTCAGTCTCCGTGGTACTGAACGCGCTGCGGTTGCGCGGCAAGACTCGTGTGGAGCCTGAAAGCGCCGCAGTGCCGGAAGCAGCGCATTCCGCCCACATCACGCTGGGCATCTGCGGCATGAATTGCGAGCATTGCGTTAAAAGCGTGACCGCAGCACTGAAGTCTGTGCCGGGTGTGACGGAAGTGCACGTGAGTCTCAAGCCCGCGCAAGCGCGCGTGACCTACGATCCAGTGCACGTTAGCCAGGAAGTACTGGCCTCCGCGATTAAAGCGGCAGGCTACAGCATGAGCGAGTCGTCCCTCTAACCCGCAGTGCTAGACCCGCCCGCAGTTCGGTGTGGCACCACCGTTACCGTGCTGTGTTTTTCACGCGTACCAAAAAAATCTGCCGCACTGGGCGGCAGATTTCACTTCGCAAAGTCCAAATAGACAGCAACTACTTCTTTTTGTCTTTTTTGTCCTTCTTCGTCTTCTTTTCCTTCTTCACATCTTTGCGCTTACTGTTGTTGCCCTTAGCCATGTGTGTTCCTCCTTCTGGGTTACGGTTTAATTTCGCCACCACAGAGCGTGCTTCTACCATACTTTCTCGCGGTGGTGTGAAGTAAAAAAAATATTTCTGTGAAATAGATCGTCGGCAAGTTCAAACGCCCTCGACGAGCTTATACGTGCCGTGGCCTTCGTATTTCAGTTTGCCCTGCTTGACCAGTTCTTCCCAGACTGCCTTGGAAAACTGGTTTGGCGGAGTGATCGCAACGATGCTCGATGTACGACCACTGCTGAGCGGGCCGGTTATTTTTCCAGATTCATTGTCCAGCAGCGTGATCTTCATGCGCTTCCTGAAGGCCTTCAGCGCGCTCTTGAGTTCGCTTGACGCAGGCGTCTGCGGAGCGGGTTGCGCGGTCTGACTTTCGCCGTCTGCCATGGGTTTCTCCTGATGCGCCGAGCTTAACCGACGAGGTAAGTTGTATGCATGCGAACTACGGTAAAGCGACTGTGCTGAACATCCAATCGGAGAAAGCGTAGCAAGCTATAAGCCTGCCGTGCTTCTCCCGCTCTTGATCTCATCCGGCGTACGATAGTCATAGCACTCGAACGGCATCTTCAATTCCTCCGCCAGCGCCTTGAGTTCCGCCAAGTAATCGCCGCAGACCGTCATCGGGTGATTGGTGTTGAGCTTCCACTCGATGCGGCCGCAAAGCTTCAGATACCATTGCGGCCAGTCCTTGCTGCAACGCTCGGAGCGCGTCTTCCATTCCGCTTCCGTCGGCACGTCGGTGACGCCACGGCCGGCGCAGAGATACATTTGATGGTTGCGGTACGAGTACCTCGCCCACGTCACGACGCCGGGCTTGCGCGCGACCACCGATGATGTGCCACCGCCTTTCTGGAAGTACATGTACGTCTGCCGCTCTGACCACGCGCCCTTAAGCGAGTCGTGGCTGCCTTGGGCGAAGTAAGGGGCGAGCGCGCCGGAGTTCACGAACCAGTACAGGCCTTCCTTGGGCTTCCAGTAGCGCAGGTCGTTGAAGCCGACCGGCTCGCCACCGCTGAGTAGTTTGAGCGTCTGCATCGTGACGGCCGCGCCGTCGTCGGCTTCCGTGGAGGCAACGACCGTCTCGCCGTCGCCTTCTGGCCGTAGGCGGTTATTCAGCAGGCCCAGGGTCAGATCCGTCGCCGGATAATGCTGGATGAAATCGAGCTGGTCCTGGACCCCAATGAAGTCGAGGCCGAACTGCTTTTTAAGCTCCAATAGCGCGAAGTAGACCTTCAACTGGAAAAGCACCATATCGCGCGTCAGTTCCTTCACCGGATCGCGGCCCAGGCGCACATCCATGCCGTTGTCGAGAATGAATTGCAGCGCCACTTCCGCCTGGTGGTCGGGTATTTTTTCTGCCATCTTCACCAAGCGCAGGCTGTCGAAGCCTTCGCGCGCAATGCCGAAGACCTTGAGGAAATCCGCTTCGGAGATCTTGTTCCACATCTGCATCGAGCGCGGACCGACCGCACCGTAGATCGAGCCTTTCAGCGCGTCCTTCACTTTGCGCGCGGCGCTCCGGTGCGCTTCCGTGACGGGAATCTCAATCGTTTTGGGATAGGGGTATTCGTATGTGCCGGTCTTCAAGAAAGTGTGGACGCCTTCCTCGAACTCGCTGTGGTTCTCGAAGTTTTCCGCGAAGCAACGATCGACCTTCATGCCGACATGATTTGTTCCCGACTGCGCGGCGAAAAGCCCCACCGCACCGGGGAAATCGGAGATCGCGCTGCCCAGCATCAACTTCGGCACGTCACGCGGCAGTTGCCATAGCGGGCTGACGGAGAAATCCGGGTAGCACCAGCCGGCCATGAAATTGATGAAGCGCTCGCCCTTGGCCTTCTTCGCAACGCGGATGCCCTCGGCCACGCTCGAAACCGGTTTCTCCGGGTTGAGCACGTTCGGCTGCCACCCGCAGTTCTCGATGACCTTCACGATTTCCTTGAGTTGTCGCGTGGCGACGGGCCAGACGATTTCGTTGGGCTTGTCCCGTTCGTCCAGCGGCAGGTAAACATCTACGACCTTGGCCATATCAGTGCGCTCCTCTGGTTTTCGTTTTGAGTTCTTTCAACTGTGTCATCAACTGGACCTGTTCGCGACCAAAGTGATTGTGGCATTGCCGGTAGAGTTCGAAGAGTGTTGCGTACGTGCGCTGCGCTTCTGCATGCGGCGCGTACGTCCGCACCGCCGGTCGCGTCATGCACGTGATCGCCTCTTCCATCGTGCGAAAGCCGCCGTGCTCCGGCCCAGCGGCCAGCGCGCCCAGGATCGCCGATCCTAACGCTACGGCCTGCTCGGACGCGGCGACCTTCACCGGCAGCCCCAGCACGTCGGAATAAATCTGCATGATCAACGAATCCTGCGTCAGCCCGCCACAGACGACCAGTTCGTTGATCGGGATGCCGGCCTGCGTGTACGCTTCAAGAATGATGCGCGTGCCGAACGCCGAGCCTTCGATCAACGCGCGGTAGATGTCCTCCGGCCTTGAATCCAGCGTCAGGCCCACGAGCATCCCGCTGAGACGCGCATTCATCAGCACGCTGCGGTTCCCGTTCATCCAGTCCAGTGCGACGAGGCCCGACTCGCCGGGGTTAAGCTCCGCCGCACGCCGCGACAGCGCTCCGAAGGGCTCGCCCTGCGGCTTCAGGAAATCCTTCGCGAACCAACCGAAGATATCACCGACAGCCGACTGCCCGGACTCATAGCCGTAAAATCCCGGCACGATGCCATCCTTGGTCACACCGGCGTAGCCTTCAAAGATGCGCAACTCTTTGGAGAGAATCATATGGCACGACGAAGTGCCCATGATGATCGCCGCCGCGCCTTCGCGGCAGACGCCGACCCCCGGGACTCCGCTGTGTGCGTCGATCGTTGCCGCAGAGACCGGCGTGCCAACCTTGAGGCCGGTCTGCGCCGCGAAGCCTGCTGTGATCTCGCCGGCGCGGCAGCCTGGGGAGACGATGTTTTGCAGCCATTTGTCGCGCAGCTTTTCGAGCTGCGGGTCCAGTGCCACGAGAAAACTCTGCGCCGGAAAGCCAAGCTCCGCGTTCCACAAGCCCTTGTAGCCGGCGGCGCAGGCATTGCGCGTGAAGGTGCCGGTTAGCTGCTGCACGATCCAGTCGCCGGCATCGATGAAGAGGTCCGTCGCGCGGTAGACACCGGGCGCGTGCTGGGCGATTTCCCAGCACTTGGGCAGCATCCATTCGCTGGAGATCACGCCGCCGTAATACTTCAGAAACGCTTCATTGCGCTCGCGGGCCAGCGCGTTGATACGGTCGGCCTCCGGCTGCGCGGCGTGGTGCTTCCAGAGCTTTACCCACGCGTGCGGATTATCCCTGAACTCCGGGAGCATCATCAGTGGCGTGCCGTCCCGCTTGATGGGCAGCATCGTGCACGCCGTGAAATCCACGCCGATGCCGATGAGGTTCTCTGCCGGAAACGCCTTAAGCACCGCGTCGAGAACCTGGGCCATGCCGTCGAGGTAGTCCTGCGGATGCTGTAGCGCGAAGTCAAGCGGCAGCGGGACGTTCGAGCCGGGCAACGTTCTGGTGATCACGCCATGCGCATACTTGCAAACGGAGACCGCCACTTCCGCGCCGCTGTCGCAGTCGATCACCAGCGCGCGCACCGACTCCGTTCCGAAGTCCAAGCCCAGCGCGTACCGAGCCGTCCGTAAGTCAGTGTTTTTCAATGCGTATTCCAATCTGGGTTGCAGAAGGGCGAGAGCTGCGGCAACCATTCTGCGGAGGTTTCATGGGGGCACCCGCCGACCACGGTGCCGAATCTATTTTCGTGAGTCACCTTGTACCACCTTCATTTTTGGGCATAGTTAATTTAGTATAGTTAAGCTAGACTCCAGGTGAAAAAAGTTGTTCACCCCGGAGGAAAGGTTATGGCGACTTGTCCGAGATGCGGTTGTGGAGAATGCGTCAAAGATGGAATCGTGAAGGGACGACAACGTCACAAGTGTAAATCTTGTGGGTATCGGCATACGGTGCAGCAGGTGGGCAAGGGCACTGCGATCAAGCGGCAAGCACTGGCGCTCTACCTTGAAGGGCTCGATTTTCGGTCGATCGGGCGAGTTCTGAAGTGTAGTCATGTGGCGGTCTACCATTGGATCAAGGCCTTTGGCGAGGCTGCGGTAGAGATTCGGTCAAAGACCGCGATCAAAGTCGTTGAAATCGATGATCTGTACACCTATATCTCCTCAAAAAAAACTCCTACTGGCTATGGAATGCTGTTGATCGACATCGAAAAAGGTTCGTCAGTTTTGTGCTGGGCGACCGCAGTATAACAACTGGAAAACAACTTTGGGAAGCCGTAGGAGGTATGGATATCAAGAAAGTGGCGACGGAGCATTGGAAGCCTTACGAACACTTCGTTCCACAGGAGAGGCCCATCCCATCAAAAGTCGAAACAGATACTGTAGAAGGCTACAACCGTCTATTTCGTCATTGCCTTGCAAGACTACGAAGAAAGTCAACATGCTATAGCCAAAGCATGGAGAAGCTGAAGTACTCTGTGAACCTCCTCATGCTTAAATGGAACCGCGAACACGAAACTATGCTAAGTTAACAATGCCCCCTGCGGAACCTTGTTGAGCTTATCTGGGCCACCACCAAGTGCTAGCGAGCGCACTATTTATTGCATTTTGACCAGAGTGCTCGAAAGCGTGCGGTTACATTTATGTTCCAGTGTAGCGGCTCTTTCCAATTCATTTCACGACAAGCACTTAATGATTTTTGTTTGTGGCAATCGGTTTGTGTTGCTAAGCGCTCTGGGGAAATGCAATCGTGGCGAAAAAAAACCTGAGCCGTGCCCGCACGCCCGCTGCAACGGGGCATTCGCTCGAAGAGGCCCAGTCTCCACGGCTCGGGACGCGCTCGCAGCTACCGACTCTGGCGTCCATCAGCGAAGCGATGGGCACAGACAAATCGCCCAAGGAAATCTTGCGCCTGATCCTGCAGGCGGCCAACAGCATCACGCGTGCGAGTTCCGCGAGCTTGATGTTGTTGGTACCGGGCACGGACGTGCTGCGCGTAGAAGTCGCGGAGGGGTTCAAAGACAAGAGCATCTACAAGACACGCCTGCGGGTGGGCCAAGGGGTCACCGGGTGGGTGGCAGAAACCGGCGTACCCCTGCGACTTGGCAACGTAACCAAGGATGAGCGCTACATCCGCGTGCAGAAGGGCCTGCGCTCCGAGCTGGCCGTGCCTATGAAAATCGGCGGGCACATTATCGGCGTCATCTCGGTCGATTCCACGCGCTTGAACCACTTCACGCCCGAGGACGAAGAACTGTTGATCGCGCTGGCCGCGCACTCGTCGCGCGTGATCCAGTCCACGCAGCTCCACGAAGAAACGCGGCGGCGTGCGGCGGAACTGGAACTGCTCATCGAAGCCGGGCGCGTGCTGGCGGGCACGCTGGATCTTAAAGAAGTCCTCGGAAAGCTGGTCGAATTGACCGCGACCTACTGGCAGGCCCCCATGGCCAGCGTCTACCTCGTAGGCACAGACGACCGTACCTTGACCCTGGCGGCAGTGCATGGCGGCACGGCAGCCTTTCGAGAGCAGCCGCCGTTCGAGCCGGAAGGCTCCCTACTGGGCAAGGTACTTTCCGGGCCGGACGAAGTCGTTGCGTTCGAAAGCCTGAACGGTTCCGCGCACCTCGCGTTGTTCCCCGAGGATGTCGGCGCATTGTTCGCCGCGCCGCTTGCAGTGCAGAAAAAACGCTTGGGCGTACTGTGCGTGTATGGCGCGCACGGGCGGACGTTTACCTCCGATGAAAAGCGACTGCTGGCAGGTTTGGCGCGGCAAGCCAGCTTGGCCATCGAGAACGCGCATGCCTACCGTGGGATGCAGGGCGCGGAAGAAGCGCTACGCAACGCGGAAAAATCAAACTTGCTGGTTGAAATGGCCTCGGGATTGGCGCACGAAATCCGTAACCCGCTCACCAGCATCAAAATCCTGGTAGATTCACTGGCTCGCATACCCACCGGCGCGGTCGAAGCCGCCAACGACTTGGCGGTGGTGCGCAAGCAGATCGAGCGCCTCGAACAGATCGTCGCAAGCTATCTCGAAAGCGCTCGCGCACATGCCTCGCGCATGGAACACAAGCTCCTCGACCTGAATACCGTGGTCGAGGAAGCGCTGCTGCTGCTGGCCACCTCCGGCCACGAAGGCTTGCGTATGGATTGCGCACTGCATGCACAAGAGTTGCGAGTGGATGGCGACGCCACACAGTTGTCGCAGGCCGTCTATAACTTGGTGCTCAATGCCATACAAGCCGTCGGCCAACAGCCCCGAGCCTCCGGAAACGGACGCGGGCGCATCGATGTCCGCAGCGGGACGCGGGACCACTCACGCGAAGTTTTTCTGGAAGTCGCCGACGACGGACCGGGCCTTACGGAGCGCGTGAAAGAACGCCTCTTTCAACCGTTTGTAACGACCAAAGAACAAGGCGTGGGCCTGGGTCTATCCATCGTCAAACGCATCGTGGAAGCGCATCACGGGCGACTGGAAGTCGAGTCGCCACGAAAAGATCAGGGCAAAGGTGCGCGCTTCGTGATCGCGTTGCCCGCCGCGCAAGGATAAGGAGCACCCTATGCAGAAAATCTTGATCGTCGACGACGACGAGGGCATCTGCTACTCGCTGGCCAGACTGCTGGCCGACGACGACCGGCGCGTCACGGCGGTGCAAACTCCCGACGCCGGCTTCGAAGCACTGCGCGGAGAGGACCCCGACTTGGTCATGCTGGATGTGAAGATCGGCAACGCCGACGGCCTAGAGGTACTCAAGGACATCCGCAGCAAACGTCCCTTTCAGCAGGTCGTCGTCATGACCGCACACGGCACGACCGAGACCGCCATCGAGGCCATGAAGCGCGGCGCGTTCGACTACATCATCAAGCCCTTCGACACCGGCGCGCTGCGTGCGGTAGTGGATCGTGCACTGACCACCGCACGCTTGAACCGCCATGTGGGTGGCGCGTTCGGTACCGGTGAGAAAGCTAAAGCGAAGCTGGACCTATCGGCCGACCGCATCGTAGGGCGCTCCCGCGCCATGCAGGAAATCTACAAGATGATTGGGCAGGTCGCGGGCCGCGATGTACCGGTGCTTATCCGTGGCGAGTCGGGATCGGGCAAGGAACTCGTCGCGCGCGCACTTTGGCAACACTCCCGCCGAGGCGCGAAGCAGTTCCTGGCAGTCAACTGCGCAGCGCTGACCGAAACGCTTTTGGAAAGCGAACTCTTCGGCCACGAACGCGGAGCGTTCACCGGTGCCGAGGCACGCAAGCTGGGCAAGTTCGAGCAAGCCGACGGCGGCACGCTGTATCTTGACGAAATCGGCGATATGAGCATCTCGACACAAGCCAAAATCTTGCGTGTGCTGCAAGACGGAACCTTTCAGCGCGTGGGGGGCCACGAACCGCTCCGTGTCGATGTGCGCATCCTGGCCGCCACACACCAGGACTTGGAAAAACTCATCCGCGAAACTCGTTTCCGCGAAGACCTCTATTACCGTCTGCGCGTGATGGAAATCACGCTGCCGTCCTTGCGCCAGCGTCGCGAGGATATCCCGGAACTGGTGCGCTACTTCTTGGCGCGGCACCGCGACGCACTCAACAGCAGCGCCGTAGAGGTGTCTGCCAAAGCCATGGACCTGCTCACCGCGCAAGACTGGCCGGGCAATGTGCGGCAGCTCGAAAACGTCATCCGCCGCGCACTGGTGCTGTGCATCGGCCCCAGCATCACGCACGAAGTCCTGGAACTGGGTAAGCCTAACCTTCCGGCCAAAACGGAACCGCTGGCCAAGGACATTCAAGAAGACCTGGAAGCCGTAGTGGAACGACTGCTTTCGAGCGGAAAAGAATATCTGATTGAGGAGTTGGAGCGTTTATTGATCGGTCGCGCTCTCGAGCGTATGAACGGTAACCAAGTCCGCACCGCGCGTTTGCTGGGTATCACGCGCAACACGTTACGCAGCCGCGTCTTGAAATTCGGAGTGAAGTCGAAGGTGAAGGTAGTGTCTTAACGCGCTGAAAATTGGGTGACCGTTTAGTTGTGTAGGGTGGGCACTGTCCGCATACACGACTCAACGGTTGCCCATTGCGGTCGCGGCAAAAAAGCCGTGATGTTT
>Ga0114940_10000648_pt1 | contig 14990 bp, 13 predicted proteins | sample ColdCreekSource_FD_87195 | JGI IMG/M metagenome (GOLD analysis project Ga0114940, IMG submission 87195) | Groundwater microbial communities from Cold Creek, Nevada to study Microbial Dark Matter (Phase II) - Cold Creek Source | ecosystem: Environmental > Aquatic > Deep subsurface > Groundwater ... | reverse complement strand
AAAGTATTTAGCGATCGCCAATCATTCTAATGTTTACCAACTAAAAAATGGTCTTCTTCGAGATTACCTGATTCAGCAGCTTAAAAATCCTTCTCTCGAAATGATTCTTGCGTAAGTCCTATTGATGTCTCCCCTGAATTTGTAGATGCGAATTTTTTACTGCAAAACAGTTTTTGCAAAGTTAGCCGTCAAAGTAGCTATATAGTTACAGGTCGCGGCGGCATTCCTTTAGTTCCCGAAAAGGACTTTTTAGCCGAAAACACCTGGTCAGATTGGCGAATTATTGACTCAGGGGGAGATAGGGCAGATGAGGGAGACAAGGGAGTTGTGAGAGATGGGGGTGTGGAGGAGATCCAGATGATTCAAGGATGGGTAGTTGATCGCGAGGGAAAAGTAGTTTTAACGGCAAATCCCTTAGTGGTTACGCCCCATGCTCCAGAATTAAATATGCCTAATTGTCAATAGACCTCTTGCATAAGTCTCCAAAACCCTGGCTGTAAAAAGTCAAAAGTCCCCCTCAGCCTCTGGGGGCTGAGGGGAAACGGAGGATAAATCAAAAGTTAAATTATTCAAAAACTAATAGCTAATAGCTAACATTGTACCCTTGTGGTATAGCTGATAGCTACAAGCAATATTGTTTTGTACGTCATTACTTAAATCAGCAACGCCAAAAATGGATATCATTCTGTGTCACCAAACCGTTGACTTTGATGCTTTGGGTTCAGCAATTGGGTTATCTCGGTTGAAAAAGGGAGCAAAAATTGTGTTAACTGGAGGCGCACACCCTGCGGTGCGGAACTTTCTGGCTTTATACTGTGATGAATTTGCTTTTATGGAAATGCGTAGTGTCACTCTCGAAACGATCGCTTCAATTGATATTGTCGATACGCAAAAAAGCGATCGCCTGGGAAAAGCAGTAGACTGGTTTGATTTGGCAAATGTTCAGTCAATTGAAGTTTATGACCATCATCTCGATCTTAAGTCTGATATCCCTGCAACTAGAGTGCATATCGAAGCTGTAGGCGCAATTACTACCTATATTGCTGAATTATTGGAGCAACAGGCGATCGCTTTAACTCCTTTTGAAGCGACAGCAATGGCTTTGGGTATTCATGTTGATACGGGTTCTCTGACTTTTGACCAAACTACCCCCCGCGATGCCAGGGCTATTGCTTGGTTGATGGAACAGGGGGCAAATGTGTCAATTATCTCTGAGTATGTCGAACCTGGCTTATCAATTGAACTTCAACAGTTACTCCAAGATGCTTTAGGCAATCTGCAAACATCTATTGTTCAGGGATATAGTGTGGCTTTTGTCTTGTTGCCTACCGATGGCTTTGTGCATGGTTTATCTAGTCTGGCGGCGAGATTAATCGACTTAACTGAAAGCGATGCTTTGCTCTTAGGAAACAAATATAGTCAAAGCCAACATCAGAAATTAATTGTCATCGGGCGATCTCGGTTAGCTGAAACTAACCTGAATCAACTATTTACTCCCTTTGGTGGCGGAGGACATCGCCAAGCTGCTTCGATGTCGGTGCAGACTGATTCACCAGATACGACTTTTCAACAGTTAGTTACTCAACTGCAAGAGCAAATTCCCCGTCCCCCGACAGCTAGGGATTTAATGTCTTCTCCAGTCAGGACGATCCGCCCTGACACGACCATCGAACAAGCGCAAAGAATCTTATTTCGTTATGGTCATTCTGGGTTGTCTGTCGTTGACGAGAGCGATCGCCTGATGGGCATTATTTCTCGCCGCGATATCGATTTAGCCCTCCATCACGGCTTTTCCCATGCCCCAGTCAAGGGCTATATGACACGCAATCTCAAAACTATTGCTCCTGATACTATCTTGCCAGACATAGAGTCTTTAATGGTGACTTACGATGTCGGCAGATTGCCTGTTTTAGAACAAGAACAACTCATTGGGATTGTGACTCGCACGGATGTTTTGCGTCAGTTACATCAGCAGCGTGGTGAAGCACAAGCGGACACCCCAGAAAAGATAACTTTAACTTCACATCTGTTACCCACTCTCCAAAACAGATTAGAAGCTCCGATTTGGCAACTACTCCAGGAAGCAACCGAAGCCGCACAACAACGAGGCTGGAATCTCTATTTAGTTGGAGGAGGAGTTAGAGACGTATTGCTCACCGAGGATCATCAACCCCTGTTGTTACAGGATATTGATTTAGTAGTGGATGGTTTTCATCACTCAGCAGATGATCGCGCTGGGGTGGAATTAGCCTCAACTATTCAAGCTATGTATCCTGAAGCTAATTTATCGATACACGGGGAGTTTCAGACAGCGGCATTATCTTGGCATAAAGACACAGTTTTAGGTAATCTGCTCATTGATATTGCTACCGCCAGAACTGAATTTTATCCCTATCCCGCAGCTAATCCCCAAGTACAAGCAAGTTCGATCCGCCAGGATTTATATCGGCGAGATTTTACGATTAACGCTTTAGCAGTTCGTTTAACTCTGCCTAAAAAAGGAGAATTTTCCCGCAAAGGAGATTTATTAGACTTTTTTGGCGGTTTATTAGACTTGCGATCGCATCAAATTCGGGTGCTTCATCCTAACAGCTTTATTGAAGACCCCACCCGCATTTATCGAGCGGTACGTTTTGCAGTACGGTTAGGCTTTAAAATTGAATCCCAGACCGAAGAATATATCCGCTATGCCATTAAAAGCGGCGTATACGAACAATTAAGATTGGGTGATCGCTCTACTCCTGCCCTGACCACGAGATTACGAGCCGAATTAAAATACATCCTGCAAGCTAATTACTGGAAACCAGCTTTAAAATTACTCTCAAATTTAGAAGCATTGCGCTGTCTGCACGAAGATTTGCTCTTAACCCCAGAATTATTTTGGCAAATACGCTGTATCTCTAAATGGTTGCATTATCTTGCCCCCGAAGATAGTTCGCAACACTGGCTAATTAGATTAGAAACACTAATTGCTCACCTTGCACCACTAGAGCGAATTGAAGTTGCTAACAGTTTGCAGTTGCCTAAAGACAGTCTGCAACGACTAGAACAATTAGAGCAATTGGAAACGGAAATCTTGACAAAATTGCCTCAATGCGATCGCCCTAGTCAAATCTATCAGTTACTACATCCGTATAAACATTTTGGCTTAATTCTGTTTGCAGCTAGAACTAATAAAGATACGCGCCACATTATTTGGCAATATATTACTAAATTATCCGAAATTAAACCACTTTTAGATGGTAATAATTTAAAAGCTCTGGGGTATAAACCAGGGCCAATGTATAAACAAATTCTTGACGATGTATTGGCAGCTACTTTAGATGGAGAAATAACTAATGAGAGCAGCGCGATCGCTTTTGTTAAAGCAAAGTATTAATTATGCTTGATGTGAAGCTTGCTTCGTTCAGGCTTATTGGGTTTTAGCTATTAGCTTTCAGCTATTAGCTATTAGCTATTAGCTTTTTAAAGATTACATCCCCAAATCTTGGTTTTTCAGGTAGCCCTAATTAAATTAATGCTTCAAGTAAGATTTTTGAGCCTAAAAAAATCAGAATAATTCCACCTAAAATTTCTATTTTTTGTTTGAATATTTCACCGCAAAAATGACCAATATAAACAGCAAAAAATGACGAAACAAATGTAACTAATCCAATAATACTAGCTGTGGAAAAAATGGAAGTGTTTAAAATTGATAGTCCTAATCCCGCTGCTAGAGCATCAATACTTGTAGCTATAGATAATGCTATAAGTGTATAAGTATCTAGACAATTAAATTTACTTTTGCTGTTACTCTCACAATCTTCAAAAGATTCATAAATCATTTTTATTCCCAAACAGCTCAAGATTACAAAGATTATCCAGTGATCGAAGCGAGCCAAATTACCTCTAAAAGCTAATCCACTCAACCAACCAATTAAGGGCATAATCCCTTGGAAAATACCAAAAAAAAGTGCGATTTTAATAGCCTTATTAATTTTAATATGTTTTATTGTTAGTCCACTACTAACAGAAACTGCACAAGCATCCGCAGATAATCCTAAAGCAAGAACAATTGAATTTGATAATTCCATTATTTCTAAAAATCAATATAATTAGTTTTTTATTGTAATTGATTTTTTTGGCAATAAAATATCATAATCCGTTCATTTTTTAATCATAATTCATTCATTTTGATGCCAATTTTATATTGGTTATGATAACTTGATTTAATTCCACCTCAAAGAGCGAAGCGCAGAGTGGGAGTGCAGAGTGTCAGAATGGCTATACGATAAATAAAAGCTAATAAAAATAGCCAATAGTAGCTGCAATGGCAATTAAAAGATCATCCGACCCAGAAAATTCCACGCCGAAAAAACCACGTCAGCCAAAGAAGCGAGATGATGATCTCAATTTAATGTCTGCAACAGTAATCTCTGAGGAAACAGAAAACAGCGATGATAAGATTCGTCCTCAGCGATTAGCCGACTATATCGGACAAAAAGATTTAAAAGGAATTCTCGATATTGCGATCGCGGCAGCTAAAGGCAGACAAGAACCTTTAGATCATCTACTATTATACGGGCCGCCTGGTTTGGGTAAAACCACTATGGCTTTGATTTTGGCATCGGAAATGGGAGTTAACTGCAAGATTACCTCTGCACCAGCTTTAGAACGTCCTAGAGACATTACTGGACTATTAGTTAATCTCAAACCAGGTGATATTCTGTTTATCGATGAAATCCATCGTCTAAATCGCATGAGCGAAGAGTTACTCTACCCTGCGATGGAAGATTACCGCCTTGATGTAACTATTGGCAAAGGTCAAAGTGCTAAAACTCGCAGTATCCCTTTACCGCCCTTTACTTTAGTGGGTGCAACCACCAAAGCCGGTTCTCTTTCTTCGCCTTTGCGCGATCGCTTTGGTATGATTCAAAGACTACGTTTCTATGAGTTAGACGAGCTTACTCTCATTGTTAAACGCACCGCCGATATTGTTAAAACTCAAATTACTGAAGAGGGAGCAACAGAAATTGCTCGCCGTTCTCGTGGAACTCCTCGTATTGCCAATCGATTGCTGCGAAGAGTCAGAGACTATGTGGAAGTTGAAAAAGCAGGCATAATTACTGACGAACTAGCCGCAACTGCAATGGAACTATTTGATGTAGATGTCCAAGGTTTAGATTGGACAGATCGGCTGGTACTAAATACCATTATCGAGCAGTTTAATGGTGGCCCTGTTGGCTTAGAAGCGATCGCCGCAGCTACAGGAGAAGATCGCAAAACTATCGAAGAAGTTTACGAACCATACTTATTACAAATTGGCTATCTCAGTCGTACTCATCGCGGCAGAATGATTACAGAGAAAGCTTGTCAGCATTTAGGGCATCAAACTCAAAGTTCTACCCAAACACAATTGAGGTTTTGATAAGCTAGAGGTTTGGCATTGCCAAACCTCTAGCAAGTATCTATCTTCCGATAGAATACATTCGCCGTTTAACGGATGTATTCTTTGAGAATGCTGTTGCGGTTAGGATGTCGCAATTTACGCAGGGCTTTAGCTTCGATTTGGCGGATACGTTCGCGGGTGACATTGAAAATTTGACCAATTTCTTCTAATGTTTTCATGCGACCATCATCTAGACCATAGCGTAAACGAAGAACATCCCGTTCGCGGGGGCTAAGAGTATCAAGGACATTTTCTAAGTCTTCTCTTAGTAAACTTTTAGATACTTGATCTTCTGGAGTTTCGCCATCGGCTTCGATGAAGTCTCCCAAACGAGAATCTTCTTCTTTCCCAATCGGAGTCTCTAGAGAGATAGGTAACTGAGCGGATTTAGCAATAAATCTTAGCTTCTCGATGGTCATTTCCATACGAGTCGCAATTTCTTCTTCTGTAGGTTTGCGCCCTCTTTCTTGAGAAAGTAATTTAGTAGTTTTCTTAATACGAGAAATAGTTTCGTAAAGGTGAACAGGAAGACGAATCGTACGAGATTGATCGGCAATTGCTCTGGTGATTGCCTGTCTGATCCACCAAGTAGCATAAGTGGAGAATTTATAGCCTTTTTCATGATCGAATTTTTCAGCGGCTCTGATTAACCCTAAAGAGCCTTCTTGAATCAAATCTTGAAAAGATAGACCACGATTCATATATTTTTTAGCAATAGATACAACTAAACGGAGGTTAGATTGCACCATTTTGTCTTTGGCTCTTCTGCCAATAAAAAGACGACGGCGGAATTTTCGATATTCCATATCGACTTCCTGCGCCCATTCTTCTTCACTAGCCTCTCTTTCTAGACTCTCGTCTAAACTCTCTTTAATTCTTTCTAATTCTAATAAGTCGGCAATTTGACGAGCTAGTTCAATTTCTTCCTCGGCTCTTAATAGCCTGATGCGACCAATTTCTTGTAAATAAATACGAATAGAATCTTCTGTATAAGGCTTTTTTCTACCTCGTTCGGCACGACGAGTTGTAGTCTGTTTTTTCTTTTTACCTTTAGCTGCTGGTTTTAGTTCAACTTCATCTGAACTTTTGATGGTATCTTCTTCGATTAGGCTCTCCCAATCGTTTCCAGGATTGGCGATCGTTGCTAGGACTTGATTAGCTTGGGTCATGCCGTTTTCCTCTTGCTCCTTCAGTGAGAAATTAATGATATTTATTTACTAGGTGAGAACTAGCTTGTGTCTAATTACACCTTCTTTAACTTTTGGTCGCTAGGTAAGTTAAATGCACGCAAACAACTTTGTTATCTAGCTTAGTTTTTATTAAGACAAGTTGCCAGTGGGTGTTATCAACTAGAAACTTGCAATTATTTTCCGATTCTAGCCTTGATTGTTATTAGTTTGGTAAAGATTAGACAGAAATCATGGCATTTTGTCTGAAGATTTATAAAGAAATCAAAAAGTTTTCTTTTAATCTTTTCCCCTATGGCATTGTAAGCAATTTAGTTAAAAATGACACGAAGTCATGCTTAACTAAAATCAGCATTTGATCAGTTACATTAGTGCTAAAAACCTAAATAAAACCCGAAAGTTAGGTTGATACCCCCTAGGGGGATTGAAAAAGGCGAAAGAAATGCATTATCACTAGATTTAGGAGCAATAAATTTAATTTTCGTTAATTTTCAGCCAACATGAAAAAAGTCAGTGCCATTACTCTAGGAATGGCTTTATCTTCAGTATTTTTGAGTAGTTGTACCCAGGGAAATAGCAGCCAAACAGTAGCAGCAACTAGGAATTCGGGAACTTTAGCCTTAGTCGCTAATGGAGAGGATTTCGTCAGACAAGGTTTCGTTAGTAAAGATGGTTGGTCAATTAAATTTGACCGCGTTTACCTGAATGTATCGGATGTAACTGCGTACCAAATGGAATCATCTTTTGAACCTAATCAAGGGGATACTTTGGAAAATGTTAAGTATTCTAACAAAGTATCTTTTTTAGATACAGTTAAGACAATAGATTTAGCGGCGGGAGAAACGAATGCCGAACCTATTTTAGTCGAACAAACTGAAGCTCCTGTGGGCTTTTATAACGCTATAGCTTGGAAATTAACCACGATCGCCGGTAAAACTATCGGTTTACAAGGTCAAGCGACTAAAGAAGGCCAAATTATTAACTTTAATCTGGGTTTTAATCGTCCTGTTGAATATCTTTGTGGCGAATTTGTGGGAGACGACCGCAAAGGCATTGTTGAACCAGATCAAACTGGGCAGTTAGAAACGACTTTGCATTTCGATCATGTTTTTGGCGATAGTCAAACTGCCGCTGATGATGCTTTAAATCAAGATGCCTTGGGTTTTCAACCGTTAGCGGATTTGGCATCAGGCGATCGCCTGAAGTTAGACGAAACAAGTTTGTCGGCAAAACTGTCTCCAGAAAATTATCAAAAATTAACAAATGCCCTTGTCGGCTTAGGTCATGTTGGGGAAGGGCATTGTCAAGTAGTCAGTAATTAGGGTGATTCTTGAGAAAATCAGGGGAAAAGCCTGAGTACCCTTGTCAAAAATACTACAATTCTTTATCAGTAGCCTCACAGGGATTTTATGAATAGGTGTTACTTTTTTCTTTCATTACTTTTTTTAGCCGCACTACCAGAGACAGCTTTTGCTCACGGCGCGAGTATTCAATATCGTGAAACCTCAGCGATCGCAATTACGGCTAATTACGATGATGGGAAGCCAATGGCAAATGCCCAAGTAGTAATTTATGCTCCTAGCGATCGCGCAACCCCCTGGCTCAAAGGGACAACAGACGAAGGGGGCAACTTTACTTTCGTCCCTGATAGTGATCCCAAGAATGTTGGCAATTGGGATATCAAAGTGCGCCAAGCTGGACACGGAGATATTACCAGCATTCCAGTTACAGGTGGCAAATTGGTAGCAGATGTTTCTGAAACCAATTCGTCATCTGTAGGTAGTGACTATACTACCGCTCAGAAGGTAGTTATGGCAGCGACTGGTATCTGGGGATTTGTTGGTACAGCGTTGTTTTTTTCGCGATCCAAATCTGCTAAATAGTTGAATTTATCTTTCTTTGTGAATGCATATTCCTGACGGCTTTCTTCCTCCCCATATTTGTCTGGCTGGCTATGGAATAACTGGTGGCGTTAGTTGGTATTGTTTGCGGCAAATTAATCGAGATCGCCATGTGCAGGCTAATATTCCTAAAGCCTCGCTTTTAACTGCCGCTTTTTTTGTCGCTTCTTTGATTCATATTCCCGTGCCTCCTACCAGCATCCATTTGATTCTCAATGGGATGATGGGCGCAGTTTTAGGTTACTATGCCTTTCCTGCAATCTTAATTGGCTTGTTTTTTCAAGCAGTCATGTTTCAGCACGGAGGAATGTCTACTTTGGGGGTGAATGCGATCATTTTAGGGTCACCTTCAATCGCAGCTTACCATCTGTTTCGACAACGCGATCGTTTTCGCAGCAATCAGCAATTATTCACTAAAATTCTAGCTTTTGGAGCTGGGGCTGGGTCATTATTACTATCGGCGGGGATGTTCGCGGTTTTGTTAATTACCAATATCTCTCCAGATATAGATGTTAATACAGAAAGAACTGCCATACTTTTATCTTTAGGCAGTTACGGCATTCAAGCCGCTATTGAAGGAGTATTTACTTTGATGTTAATTTCTTTCCTGGAAAAAGTTAAACCCGAACTATTGAAATCATGAAATTAGTTCTCGATCAATATGCTTATTTGGATTCACCACTGCATCGTTGGCAGCAAGACTATAAGCTAGTAGGTTTATTAAGTTTAATTTTCGCTTTTGCTTTTATTCAAAATCTATGGTTGTTGCCAGTAATGATTACAATCACCTGGATTTTGTTTAGCCTTTCAGAGATACCTATTTCATTTTTAATCAAGCGATTGCGCTATCCTGGCTGGTTTATTTTAGCAGTAGTTATTTTCTTGCCTTTTTTATCAGGAAATACTCCAATTTTTCAGTGGGGACACTTGATAATTAGACAAGAAGGATGTTGGGATGCGCTACTGATTTCAGTACGTTTTTTTTGTATCTTAACTGTGAGTTTGATCTTGTTTAGTACAGCTCCATTTTTAAGTAGTATTAAGGCAATGCGATCGCTTGGATTATCGCAGGTAATTGTCGATATGACTTTATTGTCCTATCGTTACCTAGAAGAATTAGGGGAAATGTTAACAACTATGCAGAGAGCAATGAAGCTAAGGGGATTTCAACCTAAGCGTTTGAGTCGTCGCAATTTAGAAGTTTTTGCCCAGTTAACTGGTAGTATGTTGGTGAGAAGTTACGAGCGATCGCTACGAATTTATCAGGCAATGATCTTAAGGGGATACGGTTGTCAAGTCAACTCCAAAAAGAATTATTGGAAGTTGGAAATAAATCGCAGCAATTTAGGAAGTTTGTTGGCAACGCTAACGGCGATAGCAACGGCAATCTCTTTAATAGTAATGCAAGTATTTTTACCTAGCTTTTAAATAGAAATTAAATATAAAATACTTGTAGATTGAAAAAATTAATGACTATAAAAAAAAATGAGGTTTTGGTGAATTCATGAGCGATTTAGTACAAGCGGCTAATCTATTATCCCTAAAAACTAAAGCAATTTCTCTCAAAAACTTATGTTTTAGTTATGGTCAAGAAAGAGCAATCTTAACCGATGTTAATTTAGAAATAGCTCCTGGAGAATCTGTCGGTTTAGTTGGTGCTAATGGTGCTGGTAAAACTAGTTTGTTTTTAACTATCTGCGGTATTTTGACTCCTACTTACGGAGAGATAAAACTCTTTGATCGCGTCATCAAACCAGGGCAATTTAATCCAGAAATCGGCTTAGTTTTTCAAAATCCTGACGATCAGCTATTCTGCCCCACAGTTAGAGACGATCTCGCTTTCGGATTGGAAAATATTGGAGTATCTCCTGAAGAAGTAACGACTCGCATTGATGCGGCTTTATCTCTGACTGGCGTTACTCATCTGTCAGAGCGTATTTCTCATCAGCTCTCTGGAGGGGAAAAATGTATGGTAGCGATCGCCGCAGTTTTAGCAATGCTGCCCCAAATTGTCTTGTATGATGAACCTAGTGCCAATCTAGATTTAAGAGCTAGACGCAGGTTAATTAAGTTTTTGCAAGCTTCCCACGAAACTATTGTGGTTTCCTCCCATGACTTAGAATTAATCATAGAAGTATGCGATCGTGTTGTCATGCTCAATCAGGGGCGAATTATTGCCGATGGTACTCCTCAAGAAATTATGAGCAATAACAGTTTGATGGAAGCCAACGGTTTGGAAGTACCCCATTCTCTGATTCACTATCATCGCGATCGTGAATTCGGCATTAGAGATTTAGGGATTTAGAGAGAAAAATAAAAAAATATGAACGACGCGCCACAAGAGAATAAAATTCAAATTTCAGAAGCAGAAGCGCAAGAATTAATGCGATCGCTGCTGCACAAAGAAGGTAGTTGGCTAGAATGGGGAAAAAACTGCCAGAAGCTACAAAATGCAGGCTATACGCCCCAACAAATTTTTGAAGATACAGGATTCCAAGCCAGTCACCAAACTTTAATTATTGTGGCGGGGCAAGTCTTCGATAATGTCGCTCAAGCTAATGTTGATCAAGCGGTATTAAGCTATTTCAAGGGACCTAGAAGCGATGTTTTATATGAATTTAGAGTTCTGAATCAGAAACAGCGTGCAGCAGCTAGTTTAGTAGCCTATGACAAAAAGTTGGATGTGGATGGAGCGCATTTAGTTGCCAAAGCAATTCAAGATGTGTCTCGAATCTCTCAGCTACCCGCAGCTTTTACTAATCATGCAGGAGATTGGGTTGCATATCAGTGTTGGAAACGGGCTAAAAGTAAAAAAGATTTACAAGAGCGATCGCGTTTGATTGCTCAAGGCTTAAAGTTTGCTCACTCCCAAAGTGCTAGAAGTGCGATCGAGCAGTTATTGAGTGACTTTAGCGTGGTTAAAAGCGCGAGCGCTCCATTATTGCCTCTTTACCGTCTGGAATTAGAAGAAGAGCTACCTCGCATTGTTCCCTTAGCTGGCTCTTATCCCTTAAATAATCAAGAAATAGAGGGTGTAAGTAAAGTTGAAATTCAACAGTCATTTAGTAAAATTACTACTTCTGGCGGTACATTCATACCTGTTCCTGGTTGGCAAGCAGTTATTAAAGCAAGCGATCCTGTAGGTTACTTGTGTCCCAGCGATCGCTTGCCCCAATCTCTATCGGGGAAAGTAGAAGAAGTATTAATCATCGTAGATCGAGCTAATCGAGAGTGGGATGTTAATACTTACTTTGTGGTAGAAATAGACGGTAAAGTAGAGCTACAGTGGTTTGAAACTATTCCAGACAGTCCGATTATTGGTCAACTTGTATTGATCTTGCGACCTAAAAAGATACTGGATGAAAATAATTTAACCGAACCCTGGCAAATGGACGACTAACTGACTAACTTCTTGGGAGACGGTCGTGTTTGCTCTTGTAAGAGTCATATTGCTCTACCCTCAACAATTTCTCTGGGCTAGCTCATAGTTGTCAGAAAAAAAGTTAAATTGAAAGAGAAAAAGTCAAGCCTGCTCGATCAGAGCGGGTCAACGATGCGAGTCACGGTCGAACAACTACAGCAAATCCTACTTTTTTCTGAGCTAGATCTCGATCGACTGGCACAGTTAAAAACTCGTGCTGTAGTAAAACAGTATTCCCGTGGAGAAATTATTCTGCATGAGGGCGATCGCCTACCTGCTAAACTCTTTGCTGTTCTGAGTGGCAGAATTGAAATCAAGAAAACTGCTGCCACAGGCAAAGAAACGATTTTACGAACCTTACCCGCAGGAGAACTATTTGCTGCACCTGCGTTATTTGGAAATGGTGAATCCCCTGCAACCGTTGTGGCTGTGAATAATTGTCAGATTCTCACCATCGAACGTACTGCCTTACTAGAATTGATTCAGAAAACCCCAGAACTGGCATTGCAGATTATTGCAGTACTAAACGATCGCCTCCAGCATCTCCATCAAGTTGTGCATGGATTGGCTTCAGAACGGGCGATCGTGCGGTTGGCGCAATTCATTCAGACGGCTGCGATCGCCGAGGGAACGGACGTTACCGAACAAGGATTATGCTTGCGATCGCGTCTGTCTCATTACCAGATCGCTCGCAGCATCGGGATTACTTATGAAGAATGTGTACGACTGTTCAAGCAGATAGGAGCGATCGTCAATTACCATCGGGGTGGTAAAATTCTGGTGTTAGATCGGGTAAAGTTAGATGCGATCGCCCAAGGTGAATACGATCTCTAAGATCGCATTGTTTTATCTGCATTGGAGCGCGATCGATTCAAAAACCGTTTGTCTGCTAGAAGGTCTGAGAGGGCTTGAAAATCAGCACAGATAATTTGGATGTTATTCCAGAAAAATTTCAGATAGCTCCGACATTTAGTAGGTGAAATTTCCAGTTAATAAACCCAAATAAGGTATTTATACGGAAAGTGTCGGTATAATCATCCAGATTTGGAGTATTATATGGAAATATTCTATTTAATACCCCATATAGGGGAGTTATCTGGAAAACGTCAGTATAATAAATAGTTAGGCGGCTCAATCTGCTTGTGAGGGCGATAGTTGGAAGTCTTCGGTGGAGCAATTAAAGTTAAGTTGACGTTAGGCTAAGTCATAGTTGCAGAGAATTTCTGATGCTGAACAAACTTGAATTGAATGACTACAAACAAGCGGTTGCGGACTCCTACAATCGTAGAAGTCAAAGCTATGACAATAGCGAGTGGCATGTCCAAATTTGTCATCATCTGCTTGAGTATTCACAGGTTAGTGCTGGACAGACTGTCTTAGATATTGGGACAGGAACAGGGCATCTTGCGATCGCGGCGGCTCAAATCATTGGTGATCAGGGGCGGGTGGTTGGGATCGATATTTCTGCTGGAATGCTAGAGCAAGCGCAAAGCAAAGTTAACGCATTAGGACTTTGTAACGTGGAATTCCAGCTTGTAGATGCTGAAGCTCTCTCTTCTCCAGTCGATTATTTCGACCATATTTTATGTGCGAACACATTTCCCTGGATGGAAAATAAAGAAGCAACATTACGACTGTGGCATCAATTTCTGAAGCCTGGTGGTCGAATCGGTATTCATACTCCCGCTGATACAGCGTATGTTGGGGCTGTTGTCTTACGAAGAGTGCTTGTAAAATATGGTCTTTCGTTAGAACCTAGCAATCGGATTGGCTCAGTTGAACAGTGTCAACATCTGTTTGTAAATGCTGGTTTTGAAGCAGTTGCAGTCAAGATAGAGCAACACGGCACTTACACAAATTTAGATAAAGCAAAAGCAACATGGGAAGGAGTCTTTGTAAGTCCTTCATCCACTTCTCTAAAAGTATCTGGCAATGATTTGTCGCAACTCTCACCAGCACAATTGGCACAAGCCAAAGCGGATTTTGAGGCTGAGTTAGAATCTCTCCAAACGGAGCAGGGAATCTGGGATGACCTCACAACTTTGTATATACTAGGTCGTAAGCCTGAAGATAGAAGATAGAAGAAGTTTGTAGAGTCGTCGATCACCGCATAACAACCCGGTTGGAGCGGACTTATAGTTAGAACGTGTTGCAGAGGTTATCGTCCGCCGCTCAACCGGAACGTTATGTTTCAAATTGGAGAGAGGATAAAAATGATTATCCGAGAAGCCAAGGAAAGTGACTTTGATGAAATTTGGCTAATCTTCCATGAAATTGCTGCTGTCGGTGAAACATATGCTTATCCGAGAGACATAACGCAAGAAGAAGCCATGAGGATTTGGCTAGAATTGCCCCGAAAGATTTATGTGGCAGAAGAAGACACAAAAATATGCGGAACTTACTACATAAAGACAAATCAGTTAGGCGGTGGTAGCCATGTATGTAACTGTGGCTATATGGTTTCTTCAAAAGCAAGAGGTAAAGGATTAGCAACTGCTATGTGTGAACACTCACAGAAAGTTGCAATTGAATTGGGCTATAAAGCAATGCAATTTAATTTTGTGATCTCTACTAATCAAGATGCTATCAGGCTCTGGTCTAAATTAGGTTTTGATACTGTTGGGCATTTACCAAAGGCATTCAATCACCCTGAGAAAGGCTATGTTGACGTTTTGGTGATGTACAAATGGCTAGAAACATAACAACTCGGTTGGAACGGACTGTCGAGAGAGCTTGGTGGTGTTGCAAAAGTTATTTGCAGCCGCTCAACCGGAACGTTATCCTGCTTAGTTCATAGGTTGTGGCGGTAGTTTAAAACGTGTCAGTTGGTATCAAAATTAGAGTAATGTGAAGTCATTCAGTCGGTGTGCTGAAGTAATCTGTTAGCATTTATCATTAAGTCCCAGCGATCGCACAATGCTTTATATATGTTTAGGACTTACGCAAGAATCATTTCGAGAGAAGGATTTTTAAGCTGCTGAATCAGGTAATCTCGAAGAAGACCATTTTTTAGTTGGTAAACATTAGAATGATTGGCGATCGCTAAATACTTT